>JAEEGL014714744.1_pt1 | contig 17549 bp, 15 predicted proteins | sample 9134231 | NCBI WGS metagenome assembly JAEEGL01 (sample SAMN16246548, study PRJNA631951) | gut metagenome | biome: gut microbiome; feature: rumen; material: fiber-attached | host: Bos | place: Iran: Karaj | collected 2018-10 | reverse complement strand
AGACAGAATCGTTATTCGGATCATAGAATACAAATACGCATCTGCATCCGTGATGTGTTCCAAAACGGCCGTGCACCATCTGCCTCAACATCTGTTCGCGATAACGAATTTTAACTGCGTGGGTTTTAATCGGTAAATGCATACAAAAGTCTCCTTGGTGAAACTATTGTATTCTTGTAGGCGCTGCAAAATTACCGACAAAAACCGACAAAAGCTGACAAGGCTTTACGTGCCTATATTACTTTTTTAACCTATTTAATGCATCCTGCATCTTCTTGTTCTCTGCGTTTTCTTCGAGACGCATGATAATGGAACTTATTACGGTGCAGACTGCAAATGAAACGATGAAGCCGATCCATGCTGCGACGTTGTTCAAAGGGAACCAGCCGAATACGACTGCGAATATGGTGATCGCTGCCATGATGGTTGCGAAGAACAGTATGTTGCGCACGACGAGCGCCATGTTCTTGATGACAAGGTCTGACAGGAAGATGTTCTGGGCTGCTGTGATTATCAGAACAAGGATCAGGAGCTGAAGGAGCGTTGCCGTTGACAGGCCCTTTGCACCGAGTGCGAACAGGCTTGATACGCTGCCTGCATCATCTCCGATTATCAGATTTATAACGATGAATAACAGTACCACTATTCCGAAACTGGTGAATAACTGTTTTATGTAATCGAATATATTCTTGTTGTCGTCCATTATCTTAACCCCAGCTTTCTTCTCAATTCGTCGGAGTACATGCGCGATACGACGATCTGCTCGCCGTTCTGCAGAGTGATCCTTATCTTGCGGTTGACGTCAGCCTTAAGGCTCTTGATCTTCCGGAGGTTTACGATGCTCTGCTTGCTTATGCGCAGGAAATCACGCGCAACGAGGTCCTGCTCAAGCTCATAGAGCTTAAGCTCGGACTCGTAACTTTCTGATGCGGTGTAAACGAAAGTCTTTCTGTCGACGGCCTCGATGTATAAGATCTTATCCGTTTCGATCAGGTATGTTTCATTGTCTTTGCGGACGGCGATCTGCATGTCGATCATGCGCATCATGGCGACGATCCTCTCGATGTCATTGTTCAGATGAGGAGCGCGTATGATGACTTCGGTATCGTCATATCTGCCGTCTATGTCCAGATTGATCTTCATCACTCAAGTCCTTTTTTCCTGAAGGCTGCGAAGAAGAGCAGAAGGGCAAGCGCCGCGTTGACTGCTACCGTCAGGACAGCCGAAGGTTTGATCCCGTCAAAAGACATTTGGTTCATTAGGATCTTAAGCTGCTGTGTGTAAAAGATCCCTGCAACCTTTTCTATTTTATCATTGAACATTGCGAGCATGGGAGCAAATGAGAATACCATCATGACCGGCATGAAGAGCGATGTCGCTACCATCTGGTTAGGGGAGAACACACCGATGCATGCGCCCATTGCGACAGATATCGCAATGCCGGTTGCCATGACTCCGAGATAGAAGGGAATGACTGAAGTAGGAAGCCCCGTTGCCATGACGCCTGCGCCCGCCATGCAGAGGATCCACACGTAGATGCCTACACCTGCCAGATATTCCCAAGGCTTTACGTTTGCCATCATGAGAACCCTGAGCGTGTTCTTTTCCTTTTCTTCGGAAATGATCGATGCAACGGAAGTGAGAGGCGCCATGCCCATAAACATTACGGAGAAGAGTTTCGTGAAGAAGAACTCCGGCATGTCAGGGATGCTGATCGCATTTTCCATTATCAGCGTCATGACAGGGAACATGAGGAACTGTATGAGTACCGTCTTGTTCTTTAATGTGTCTTTTAACTGTTTCCTGATGATAACTGCTGCGTTACGCATATCTGACCTCCGAATCGTTTTCGAGTTTTCTTCCGGTAAGTTCGATGAACACTGTTTCCAAAGTCGGTTCTGAAGAATGGATCGTTTCAACTTTTCCCTGCCTGAGAAGATAGCTGATCTCATCTGCGTATTCGATGCCGTCAGGAAGTCTGATGTCTTCGCCTGTCTTCAGATGAATGCTGATCGCTTTCTGATGGTTGTATCTTCTGCAGATATCTGAAGGATTGCCTCTGTCTACGATCTTTCCGTCGTTTAAGAGTGCAACTTCATCGCAAAGCACTGTCGCTTCTTCCATGTTGTGCGTCGTAAGAAAGATCGTGCATCCTGATGCTTTTCTGTTTTGGATGAGCTTATGGATGTATTTCATCGTCATGGGATCAAGACCGCTCGTAGGTTCGTCAAGGAAAAGTATCTTAGGTGATACCATGAATACTCTCGCGAGCTGAAGTCTTGCGCGCATTCCCTTTGAGAGCTTCATTGCAGGTTTCTTTGCTGCATCTTTGAGCCCTACTTCATCGAGAGCGGGCATTATCTTTGAATGAGGGATTCCGTAGATATCCGCGAAGATCTTGAGATTATCTGTGCAGGAAAGCCTGTCATATACTCCGTGATCGTCCATCATGATGCCGATCTGTTTTTTGTCTGTTCCTGAAAGCTCTGAAACATTCTTTCCAAATACTGTGACATCGCCGCTGTCAAAACCGAGCTGGCCGGTGATTATCTTTATCAGTGTGGTCTTGCCTGCACCTGAGGGACCTAAAAGACCGAAGATCATGCCGGGCTTTATATCGAGATCTATGCCTGAGAGTACCTGCTTTCCGGCAAAACTCTTGCAGACTGCGTTTGCTCTTATCATGTGAATTCTCCTTTGTTCTTTGCTGGCTCAAAACTAACAAAGACCAAAGTGGCATTCAACGGCGCATGACATAAGTTGCCGCCAGGGGAACGTAAGTTGCCAAAAACGTGATTACAAGTAATCTCTTATGACTTCATCGGTCCAGACGTGTACTTCGATATAACGTTCGGGACCATGGCTGCCGTCGTCATTCCAGTCCTGTGGAAGACCGTACTTTTCTATCATCTCAAGTATGCCGTCATAAGTGTAGACTTTTTCTCTGTATTCCTTGCCGTCCTTATAGTTGAATGTCGGCATGGAATCGCCGTAGGTGAAGGAGAGTTTTCTCTTATCAAACTTTTCGGCGGGTATCATGATATAGTCGCTTTGCTCATACCATGTTGAAAGCCAAGGTGAGAATCCAACGACCATGTAGTGCGGCGAATCGATATCCATGATGCCGCCCAATGCTTTAAACTCTTTTCGAAGTATCGCTTCGCAGCTGCGCCTTTTGGTATCGTAGGTATCGTTTCTTTGTGCGCAGAATGAATCAGGACGTTCAGTCTTGATCTTTTCGAGGATATCATGAGCCTCTTCAGGAGATACGGCTGTCAGACTCTTAAAAGGTCCGGTACGTTTATCGAAAAAGTGATACAGATCCATTATGCTCTTGGTGCACCTGCGCTGGAGGATTTCTTTGCTTTCAGTTCCTTCTTGCGATCGTACATCAGAACGTCTGCACGGGCAAAGACCTCGTCGTAGCCTGTATCCTTTTCCGCGTCATATACGCTGATGCCGGCGGAAACTACAGCGCCGCCGTTTGTGAGATTGTCTTCGACCCGGGCGTTGAATTCATTTATGAGCTCGTCTCTGTTGTTGTAATCTTCGTTTGTCAGGAAAGCCGCAAACTCATCACCGCCGATCCTGAATACCGGGCTGTGGGTAAATGTTTTGCAGATAAGGGTGCAGCCGTCCTTGATATATTGATCGCCGGCTTCGTGGCCGAGGTTATCGTTTACGTATTTCAGGTCATTGAGGTCGAAGACCACAACGGCAAACTCGTTGATCTTTCCGTTCCGTACATTGGCTTCGATACTTTCTTTGAATTCGGTGTAGGAGTTGACGTTTCTGACGCTGGTAAGAGGATCTTTATAAGCGACCGTCATGACCATTCCGAGCTGGCGGCTGCCTTCGATCCTTGCATCGATGACTACGAAAGTGTGGATGATGCTTGTCGCCAAGAGACATCCCACCGCGTAGAAAGGCATAAGCGGAAACTGTGCCTGAAGGACAATAAATACCGCCATGATGGCACCGGATATTCCGATGGCATTGTTATGGTTCTTATCTGCCCCGGTAAGTTTTCTGGCTTTTATCAGCGTATCAAATGCTATGCACGTGAACAGGACTACCTGGACATAGAGAATGACATATCTGGCTGAACTGGCTTTGTATTCTCCTTCCGGAGTAAACCGGAACATTATAGGTACGAAGAAGTTGATGATGAGTGCAATGGTTTCGGAACCGAAGATCACCCAGCCTACACCCTTGAGGATGGAACCCCATTTCTTGTCGAGATTCAGGGAGAGAGCAATGTAGCTTACCCATAAGAGAACGGTAAGTCCCATTGAAAGAAAGTAAATGACCGTATCAGCATAAACCAGAGGGATGATCCCGAAATCAAGCAGAACGCCCCAAAAAGCATCACTGATGTAATAGAGCAGGACAGATAAAAGGAAATAACGGTAAGCAGACGCAACTTTCATGCGCTTGACATTCGGCCTGCCGAACAAGTGATCAACATTGATGATCAGATGAAGTATTATAGCCAGCATCCCAATGCTTGAATAATACATTCGACTTGCCCCGTTCCTTTCAAATTCTCTAATATTTTTATTATATTCTCATTTGTTTAATTGGTGTGTGTTATATTTTGAACATATAGTAAATAAGGGGGACCTTAAATATGAGAACCATTCGACTCGGAAAGACCGGCATAGAAGTCCCCCAGAACGCTTTCGGCGCGCTCCCTATTCAGAGGGTCAGTGAGGAAGAGGCGGTCAGCCTGCTGCGCAATGCCTATGAAGGAGGCATGAGGTTCTTTGATACCGCAAGGGCATATTCCGACAGCGAGGTTAAAGTCGGAAAGGCTTTCGATGGAATGCGCGAAAAGGTATTCATCTCATCAAAGACCCAGGCTACGACAAGAGAAAAGTTCGAAGAAGATCTGAATACGACTCTTACAAATCTCAAGACGGATTACCTTGATATCTATCAGCTTCACTGCGTTGCAAGGAGCTATACAGAAGAGGATGACATCTATCAGTGTCTTGTTGAAGCTAAGCAACAGGGAAAGATCAGGCACATCGGAATAACCGCGCACAAGATCGGCGTGGCTGAAGACATAGTTAAGTGCGGCCTTTATGAAACTCTGCAGTTCCCGTTTTCGTATCTGGCTTCAGATCGTGACATAGCGCTTGTTCAGAGCTGTAAGGAAGCTGATATGGGCTTCATAGCGATGAAGGGCCTTTCAGGCGGCCTCCTGACTGATTCAAAGGCCTGCATGGCATTCATGAGCCAATATGATGCGCTGCCCATCTGGGGCATCCAGAGACAGAGTGAACTAGATGAGTGGCTCGGTTTCTTTGAAAACGAAGTGACAATGACGGATGAAATGAAAGCCGTCATAGAAAAAGACAGGAACGAGCTCCTTGGAGAGTTCTGCAGAGGCTGCGGATACTGTATGCCCTGCACGGCGGATATCATGATCAACCAGTGTGCGAGGATGAGCCAGATGATAAGGCGTGCGCCTTCGCAGAACTGGCTTACCGACTTCTGGCAGAAGGAAATGCTCAAGATAGATTCCTGCGTGGAGTGCGGCGTCTGCAGGACCAGGTGTCCGTATGAACTGGATATACCCAACCTGCTTAAGAAGAATCTCAAGGATTACAAGGAAATACTGGCAGGCAAGAGCGTCTGAACCCGTCGTTGAATTTCATCCCCTGTTACGTCCTCTCTTTTGATCAAAACGGAGGACCTTACAGGGGATATTGTTTGTTTTTGCCCTTGATCCTCTGTTTTGTCCTCACTTTTTTCAAAAACAGAGGACCAAACAGGGGCTGAATCATGCCGTCCGTGAAACTGTGGCAATTTTCAAGAAAAGCGTCAGGTTTCTTCCTGAAAACTGATTTTATGATCTGAACACCGGCAACAGATGCCGGTTATTTTTTGCCCGGAATCGAACAACAAAAAACTTTAATAAATTTCTAAAAAATTACAGATTTTGTATTGCGTTAAAGAAACATTACATATAGAATACAGTTGTGGTGATTTGGGGAGGAAATTCCCATTCAAGTGGAGGAAAGTGGAAGAAATTCCGAAAATACTCCGCTTTTCACATAAATCAACAGGGGCGGCAAAGTGGCTAGAGACATCAAGAAAATCGATGCAAAGGGAAGATTCTTCATCCCGGCAAAGCAGAGAGAACAGCTCGGTGAAGAGGTTGTTGTAACAAACAGCCTTGATAAGGGCTATCTTTGTGTCTATTCAAAAGAGCACTTTAACCGCATCGCTGAGCAGATCGGCAAGCTCAACACCATGGACTCCAAGGTCCGTAAGATCAAGAGAGCCATAATCGGCGAGGCATGTGAAGTAACTGTTGATTCGCAGGGAAGGATCGCTGTAAGCACCGAGCTTTGGGAAAGAGCTTTCGCAAAACCTGGTGATGAGATCTGTGTCTTCAACGATGACGGCAAGCTCGACATCTGCACGAAGAGCTTCTACGACGATGAAGATCATGATCTGAGCAATATTGAAGGACTGGAGACCGATTACTATGTCGCAGGACTCTAATTTCGAACATAAATCAGTACTGCTCAGAGAAGCGGTAGACGGCCTCTGCGTTAAGGGCAACGGCATCTATGTCGACTGCACGGCAGGCGGCGGCGGACACAGTGCTGAGATAGCATCAAGACTCGGTTCTTCCGGAACCCTGATCTCCGTTGATAAGGACGTTGATGCTCTCCGTGCATGCATGGCACGCAGCAAGGATTTCGCACACACCAACTGGTTGCCCGTTAAGTGCGATTACGGTGATATCGACAACATGCTCGACAGCATGAAGATAAAGAAGGTTGACGGTATTTTGGCTGATCTCGGTGTTTCGTCACATCAGCTCGACGAGGCAAGCCGCGGTTTCTCATACATGAACAAGGGACCTCTCGACATGAGAATGGATACCAGCGATGAGACTCTTACGGCTGAATACATTGTAAACAAGTATTCAAGGGACGAGCTCGAGAGGATCTTCAGAGAGTATGGCGAAGAGCGCCATGCCGGAAGGATCGCGGACGGAATCGTTCAGAGAAGGCAGAGAGTACCGTTCAAGCTTACGACTGATCTGGCAGAAGCGATTAAGGAATACATGCCCGGTCACGGAAGATTTGAGGATCAGCACCCTGCAAAGAGGTGCTTCCAGGCAATAAGGATAGAAGTCAATCACGAGCTTTCCGGTCTTGAAAGTCTTATGAGGGATTGCTTCAAACATCTGAATCCGGGCGGAAGGGTAAGCATAATCACTTTCCATTCGCTTGAGGACAGGATCGTGAAGGAAGCTTTCCGCAAGGCCGAGAATCCCTGCACATGTCCGAGAGAATTCCCGATGTGCGTGTGCGGAAAGAAGCCGCTGGGCACGGTAATTACAAAAAAGCCCATCGAACCGTCGGAGGAGGAGAAGGAGGAGAACCCCAGAGCACGAAGTGCAAAACTCAGGGTTTTCGAGAGGAACGGAAACGAACAGTATAACTAAGGGTGGTTGACGTTATGGCTATCAGTGAGCGCAAGACAAATCAGTTTAAGAAAAAGAAGCATGCGATGCGATTCGAGGACAGGGATCTTATGGATGCGCTTAATGCAGGCAGGCGCAGCACGAAGAGGAACTATACCTACAGACAGGGTAAGTCCATCATTCCCGTTATCGAACCTCTGATCATCGAGAAAAAGCCGAAGGCTGAGGTAAAGAAGCCGAAGACTTCCCAGAACAAGCTCACTTTCGAAGAAATCAATGAGATCAGCAGAGATTACGCAAAAGAACACATGGATCCGGAACTGGCTAAGGAACAGAAGGAGAAGGCTAAGAAGCTTACCACAAGGAAGTTCGTTCAGACTGCTCTGACGATCGCCGTAGTTCTGTTTACCGGTGCTTTCGTAATGATGCTCCTGTTCCCTCAGACTGAACTTTCGGAGCTTTCAAGGGATAATTCCAACCTCAAGGACAAGATTAACACTGTTAAAAGACAGATATTAGACGCTGAAGAGAACGCCAACGGCATTACCGACATGGACGCTGTCAGAGCACAGGCTCTTCAGCTCGGAATGCAGGATCCCAACCAAAATCAGGTTGTAAATCTTCCGGTTCCCAATAACGATTCCTTGAAGACAGTGGTACCATATGATTCATATGGAGTAAACGATGACGTCCTCAAGGCAAATGAGGATGCTCTAGAGGAGTACTATGCCTCTCATCCCGGGCGCTAAAGCCGTAAAGAGAACACAGATTGAAGAAACCGTCAAAGAACCTGCTTATGCCCTTACGGGCAACGGCAGGGAATTTGTCGCACGTCAGGTCGTAGCTGTAATGGCTGCGCTGATGATCGCATATGCGGTCTATCTCGTCTACGGTCTTTATAAGACTACGGTAAAGGATTACGACAAGTATGCCAGGGCTGCTGCCAACGAGCAGTGGACACTGATGACTTATTCCGCGAACAGAGGAATGATCTACGATGCGAAAATGAACGCACTGGCATCCAACACTTATGACTACACGGTAGTTTGCTCACCTTCTCAGGTTACATCCACCAAAGTTTCGAGAGCACAGATCATGCAGAGCATAGTCTCGATCCTCGGCGTTAAGTACGAGAAGATCGATTCGATCCTTCCGGAAGACCCTACGGATAAGAACGATAAGCGTAATGCCGTTCAGGGCTGTGATGTAATCAGGAACATCCCGGCAGAAAAGAAAGATGAATTCCAGAAATTCCTCAAAGATAACAAGGTCAAGGGCTTCGGCTTTGTTGCTGTGCCCCAGAGATACTATAACTACGGAAGCCTTGCGGCGCAGGTCATCGGATATGCGAGAAACAACGGTGAGACCTTAAACGGCCTTTACGGACTTGAAGCATATTACGACAAGATCCTTTCGGGCAGTGACGGTTACCGTTATTCCGAGACTGACTCCATTACGGGCGGTGTTCTGCCTTATTCAGATGCGACCGAGGAAAAAGCCGCTAACGGAAGGAACATCGTAACCAACATCGATCTGAGCATTCAGCGTATCGTTGAGGAGGCGTGCAAGGACGCTTACGACAAGTACAAGCCGCTTGACGGATGCACTGCGATAGTAATGAACCCTTACACGGGCGCGATCCTTGCGATGTGCTCGCTCCCTGATTATGACCTCAATAATCCTTACGGAGTACCGTACGGAGTGGATGAGTACGACTTTAACCTGATGGACAAGAACAAGCAGGTTGAGTACATAATGTCGAATGCATGGCGCAACCGCTGCGTTTCCGATACATACGAGCCTGGTTCAACATTCAAGTCGCTTACGACATGCATGGCGTTCGAAGAGAACCTGACAAATGAGAATGAGATGTTCGACGATGCTCCCATCAAGCTTTCCGAACAGCACACAATCTCCTGCTGGATGCAGAAGACAAATCACTTCAACCACGGCAAAGAGACGCTCAAAAAAGGTTTCGAGAATTCCTGCAACCCTGTATTCGCGCAGCTTGCATTCAGGATCGGCATCAAGAAATACTACAAGTACGTCAGAATGCTCGGCTTCTACGATCAGACAGGCATCGACCTTCCCGCAGAAGGAAAGGGCATCTTCCATAAAGATCCGAGCCGAGTCGATATGGCGGTTCTCTCATACGGAGAGTCTTCAACGGTTACGCCTATCCAGCTGATCGCATCTTATTGCGCGATCATAAACGGCGGCAACCTGATGGTTCCGCACATCGTTAAGTACATTACGGACGAGAACGGCAACATCGTTGACCAGATCGAACCTGAAGTCGTAAGGACGGTGTTCTCCGAGAATACCTGCAAGCGAGTCAGGGCTCTGATGGAAGGCGTTGTCTCGGACGGTACCGGTTCCGCAGGTAAGGTAGCAGGTTACAATGTCGCAGGTAAGACCTCAACGTCAACTGTAGACGTCGGTGAGCTCAAGGGCATGCACGTGCTCTCATTCTCATGCTATGCACCCGCCAATGATCCCCAGATCGCCGTTCTCTTCGTCCTCAACAAGCCTGAGGATAAGGAAGTCGGTTCATCTGCTGCGGCTTCAACTGCTGCTAGGATCGTTGAGGGAACCCTGACATATATGGGCATTGAGAGAATCTTCACCGAAGACGAGTACGATCAGCTCACAAAGGAATACTACGTCATGAAGGTCGAAGGCATGGCTGCTTCCAAGGCTTCTTCCACCATCGCAGTCAACGGTCTGTCCACTCTCTACGGAACAGTCGACATGACTCCTGACACAAAGATCGCAAAGACCTATCCTAGCTATACGCAGAAGCTTTACAAGACTGGTATCGTCATCATGTATCCTGAGGATGTAACCGAGGATCAGATGCTTACTTCGAGAGTACCCAACATGGTCGGCATGAACGCCGTCGAGTGTATCGAGGCCTGCCGCAAGGTCAACCTGAACTGCAAGATCAAGGGTGATGTTACGGGCATCTGCACATCGCAGAACCAGAACGCGGGATCCACGGTTCTTTCAGGTGAGGTCATAACCGTTACCCTGAACAATGACGGCGCAAGCCAGCTCGGCATAAACAGAAAGACACCCACGGCGGCTCCGAAAAAGAAGACGGGGGATACGGGCGTAGGCTGATCTTTCCGGCCGGATCCTGGCCGCAGATGGTTTAACGCACAAACAGATACTGCTCCCGGACGCAAATTTCTTCTAATTGCCACACTTATTTTTTTTTTATTTGTTTTAATATAAGTACGGAGAATTGAAAGGAATTATTGACCGTGCTTCTGTCCGATATTTTGAAAGAACTTGATTCGCGTGTAATAACGGGTGATCCTGCCTGTGATGTTACATCGGTTGAATTTGATTCGCGCCGTGTTAAGGCAGGTTCCGTTTTCGTATGCATTAAAGGTTTTACCGTAGACGGACATTCTTTTGCAGGCAGCGCTGCTGCAGCGGGAGCTTCATGCGTTATCGTGGATGCTGCCCGTGAGGGTTATGACGATGAGTCGCTCATCGAGGCCGTAAAAGGTACCGGCTGCGTGGTAGTCGAGACCAAGGACACCAAGAAGGCTTTGGCTGTTACGGCTGCTGCTCTCGACGGCCATCCCGAGAAGGAACTTGAAATATTCGGCATCACCGGTACAAAGGGAAAGACCACTTCCACGTTCATGCTCCGCGCTATATTTGAAGCGGCAGGAAGGAATTCCGGTCTCATCGGTACGGTCTGCAACCTTATTGGCGATGAGAAATTAAAAGCAAAGCACACCACTCCCGAATCATCCGAGATCTTCGGAATGATGCGCTCGTTAAAGGAAAAGGGCGGAGACAGCCTCGTCATGGAGGTCTCGTCCCAGGGACTTAAGCTCGACAGAGTCTACGGCATCAAGTACCGTGCTGCTGCGTTCACTAACCTCTATGAGGATCATATCGCTCCCGAAGAGCACCCTGACATGGAGGATTATTTCAACTGCAAGCTCAAGCTTTTCGACAACTGTGAAACGGCTGTCGTCAACGCTGACTGCGAGCAGGCTCAAAAGGTCTGCGAATATGCATCTTCAAGATGCGAAGTTCTCACATACGGCATCGACAGCGATGCTGATTTCAAAGCTGAAGATCTTCAGCTTGAAAGAAGAGACCACGTTACCGGAACAAAGTTCACGCTTAAGAGCAAGAAGCTTTCCGGTGAGTTTTTCGTTGCTCTTCCCGGAAGATTCAATGTTTCAAACGCGCTCTGTGCCATCGCAATGGCCTGCTGTGCAGGCATCGATGAAGGCAGCATAAGAGGAGCTCTTGCATCGGTAAGCGTTCCCGGCCGTCTCCAGCCTATTGAGAATCAGTTAGGACTCAATATCCTGGTTGATTACGCGCATAATGCGGCAGCTCTTGAGAATGTTCTTCTGGATCTTAAGAAGTACACGGAAGGCGAGGTTATCACGGTCTTCGGATGCGGCGGCGACAGGTCGACTACAAGAAGATTCGAGATGGGTGAAGTTTCCGGAAGTCTTTCAGACAAGACTATCATCACATCTGACAATCCGAGGTCAGAAGATCCGATGGCTGTCATTGCGCACATCATCAACGGCATCGGCAAGACGGATGGCAGATTCGAAGTCTATGCCGACAGGGCAAGTGCCATAAGACACGCGATTTCCATCGCAAAGCCCGGTGACACGGTGCTCATCGCCGGCAAGGGCCATGAGGATTATCAGATCTTCAAAGATCAGACAATACATTTCGATGATGCCGAGCAGGCTGCAAAAGCAGTTAACGAGCTTGAGAACGGTGCCAAGCCGATGTTCTCGCTCGAAGAGATCAAGCGTGCAGTCGGCGGCAGGACCGTCTACAAGACCGCAGAGCCTGTTTACGCGGCTTTCGTGCAGGTTCACGGCGTATCTTCAAATTCTAAAGAGATAAACAAAGGCGACATTTTCATCGCACTCCGCGGTGACCGTTTCAACGGCGGTGAATACACTCAGGAGGCTATCGATGGCGGTGCATGTGCCGTTTTGGTCGACAATGCCGAATACGTTCCGGAAGGAGCTGTCGGAATCGTTGTAGACGACACCACCAAGGCACTTTGCGACCTTGCGGCATATTACAGATTCAAGCTCGATGCCAAGGTCGTGGCCGTTACCGGTTCTGTAGGTAAGACATCCACAAGAAACATAATCGCAGAAGTGCTTTCACTGGGCTTCCGCGTTCATTCCACAAAGGCAAACAACAATAACGAGATCGGCATGAGCAGGACAATCCTTTCTGCTCCTCTTGATACGCAGATCCTTGTCGTTGAGATGGGCATGAGAGGCCTTGAGGAGATTTCTAAGCTTACAAAGATAGCAAGGCCTGACATTGCTGTAATCACCAATGTCGGCTATTCACATATCGGCAGACTCGGAAGCCGCGACAACATCATGCGCGCGAAGATGGAGATCACCGAAGGACTTACCGACGGCGGCATCCTGATCGTCAACGGCGATGATCCCAAGCTTTTCGAATACGCAAGAAAGGTTATGTCGTTCAACAATCTCATCGCAGCGGTATCTTCGGCGGAAAAACCGGTTGATATGTGTCCTGAATGCATCAACTGCTATGACGTAACCGAGAACGATGACGGAAGCGTTTTCCGCGCACGCATCACTAGGCTCGGAGAAGCGATCGAATTCGGCGATGAGTTCCGCATAAAGATGTTCGGAAACGCAGGCATCAGGAACGCTCTGTTTGCCCTCCTGTGCGCTCATATCTGCGAGATCGGAATGACGGACGGCATGATAAGCGCCATCAGGGAAACTCTGTTTGCCACCAAGGCAATGGACGGCCGCGGTGCGATTACAGAGACAAAAAAGTATATGATAGTAAATGATGCGTATAACGCAGCGCCCGAATCCATGGAGAACGCTTTCATAAACTTCTCCAAGAGGGCGAAGGGCAGGAGAAAGGTCTTAGCTCTCGGCAACATGATGGAACTCGGAGATTACGCTCCGCAGCTTCATGAGATGACCGGTAAGGCCTGCGCGAAATACGGATTTGACAAGGTGTTCATAACAGGAGACAACGCTGAGGACTTTATCAGGGGAGCTCACATGGTCGACATGGGCCTTGAGATCTCCAGATGCCGCGATACCGAAGATGTTTCTTCGAGGCTCTCTGATTATCTGAGAGACGGTGACGCGATACTCTTCAAGGCTTCGCACAGTTTCGGATTCGAAGGCCTTGCGAAAGAATTCATAGAGAAAGGTGATGCTTGACGGATGGCGCAGGATAAGAGCGTTAAAGATTATAAGATAACCGACATCGATCAGCTCCTTGAGCCCGGTACGTCAGCTATCCCTGAAAGAGCCAAGATACACACGGACCTGAATCCTCAGAACGTAAATATTCCCATGCTCCTCATGGTGTTCTTCATGCTCGTGTTCGGCCTTGTCGTCCTTTATTCCGTTTCCGGACCGGACGCATATGGCCTTTATCATGATTCAGCCCACTTCCTCAAGAGACAGATAATCCAGACACTTATCGGACTCGTTGCCATGATCGCGATCATGTTCATTCCGATCAAGGTCTTTCAGATGCGCTGGGTTATGGTCGCAGCTTACGGTCTCAGTCTCGCACTAGCGATATGGACGCTCGCCGTGGGCGTAGGTTCCGAGCACGGTGCTACAAGATGGGTCAACCTGGGACCTATTCAGTTCCAGAGTTCTGAGGTAATCAAAGTCTCCCTGATCGTTGCTTTCGCAAACTACAGATCAAGAGTTGACAAGCTCCGCCGCGAGGGAAGGATCCCCATGCCTAAATCAAAGACGTGGAGAGCCATTGCCTGCGCGATGGTCGATCTCGTTTTCCCGGCAGGAATGATCATCCTGGTCGACTTCGTCATCATCATGCAGCCGCACGTTTCATGCTTCCTTATCATCGGCGTCGTCATCGTAATGAGTGCGCTCGTTTCCGAGATACCGCTGAAATCATGGATCACAGGCATTCTCGTCATGGTCGGTTTTGTCGTTGTCGTAGGCGGCTTCATCATAGCCATCATGCCAACTGAATCCAGAGACAAAATCCTCAAGAACTATTCACACGTTTTCAAGCGAATCGCGATCTTCAATCAGGGTGATGAGGAAGAGGAAGATTCCACTCTCACAAAGGACGACACGAGGCAGATCGACAACGCGCATAACGCTCTTGGTTCTGGCGGAATGTGGGGTGTTGGCCTCGGCAATTCCCGTTCTAAATACAATTACGTCGCAGAGGCGCAGAATGACTATATTTTCTCGATCTACATAGAGGAGACCGGCTTTGTTGGCGGAGTGATACTGATGGCGCTGTACATGATCATGTTCGTAATGTGCGTCCAGGTAATACTCAGGGCGGACGGTGTCTTCACGCGGACGGTCGCAACGGGCTGTACCGCGCTGATATTTGTCGAAGCGCTGATGAACATCTCGGTTGAACTTCAGGTTATTCCTGCGACCGGCGTTACGCTTCCTTTCATGAGCTACGGCGGTACCGCGCAGATCATGCTCCTTGTTGCTTACGGTCTGATCCTTTCCGTTTCCAAGTACGGTAAAAAGGCCCAGGAGGCCAAACCCAAGCGCTTATCTAAAAAGGCGGCATAACCTTATATGGAGCACCGTTTCGCGATAATCGGCGGAGGAACTTCCGGTCACATTAATCCCGCGCTTGCAATAGCGTCGATACTGGATGAAGGATTCTCAAAACAGGGCGATACCTGTAAGTTTGTCTTTGCAGGCAGGAAAGCAGGGCTTGAAGGCGAACTCGTACCCAAAGCGGGTTATGAATTCGTAGACATTGAGGCTAGTCCTTTCCCGACTAAGCCCTCGTTCAAGGCCGTAAAGGCACTGAAGTCGCTTCGCAAAGGCAGAAAACAATGCGTTGATTTCCTTAAGGAATATAAGCCCGAAGGCGTTATCAGCACCGGTGGATTTGTAAGCGCACCTTTGATCTCGGCTGCAAAAGGCCTCGGGATCCCTGTCATGATCCATGAAGCAAATGCTTACCCCGGACGCGCAAACAGGGTCCTTTCAAAGGGTGCTGAGCTTGTTATGACGGGCTTTCCCGATCAGGAAAAGGCCTTTTCGGAAGCAAAGAACGTAGTCTATACCGGAAACCCGGTCAGAAAGATAATGTTCGGCAATACTTATGAGGCATCCAGAGCAAAACTTGGTATCCCCGAAGGGAAGAAGACTGTTTTCGCGATGGGCGGATCACTCGGTGCTGCAACGATCACGGGATTCATTCTTTCGTGCGCTGCAATGCCGGAATTTTCCGATGTACACTTTGTTTTAAGCTGCGGCAAGAAGAATGCCGTAAATATCACTGATGAGGACCGCAGCCGTCCGAATCTTGAGATAATGGAATACATCACGGAGCCCAATCTTTATCTTTCGGGAAGTGATGTATGCGTACTCCGCGCGGGTGCCGTTACCTGTGCCGAGATAACCGCAACGGGTGCCTGTGCGATAATGGTGCCTTACCCTCATGCGGCACACGACCATCAGACATATAACGCTAGATCGATCGCTGAAAGAGGCGGCGGTATCGTTATATCTGACGAAGACTGTGCATCAGGGAAGATCATTCCCGTTCTGTCGGAACTTCTTGAAAATGAGGAAAAGCGTAAAGAGATTAGAAAGTGTGCGGCTGAACAGGCAATAACTGATACTGATGACAGGATATTCAGAGCGATCGCTGACGCGCTTGGGAAACAAGATTGATAGAATAAACCTATGGATGATAACGAACTCGACAAACTGTTTGGAATGGACGGCGGGGATGAAGGCTCCGGCGCGGACGACTCTGAACATTTGCAGATAGTTGATTCCAAAGAAGAGAAAGCATCCGAAGCAGAAAAAAGCGCAGATTCCGGCGAAGAGAAGGATTCAGGCGAAGAAACTGAGTCCGCTGAAGAAAGTTCTGACGGCGTGGAGGAAGAACCTGAAGCTTCTGAAGAAGATGCCGGAGAAGCCGCAGATACTGAAGAAGCAGGATCTGAGGGCGGGGAAGAACAGCCTTCAGAAGAAAAAACCGAAGGTGAAGAACCTGAAGCTCAGGAAACCGCTGAAGAGCCTTCCGAAGAGCATTCCAAAGATAAAAAGAAGAAAAAGAAAGCCAAAGTCAGGCTTAACGGTTTCGGTATTTCCGTAATAGTCCTTTTTGTCCTTCTTGTTACGCTGGTCCTTTTATTCCTGTTCCTGCCGATCTTCAGGGTGCGTGAGGTCACTGTTGACGGCAATGTTGAAATGACCGATGAGGAAGTTCTCAAAGAAGTCGGCCTCGAATACAACGCGCATCTGATGAGGGGCGTAAGCGGCAATCTCTGGGATATCGTAAGGCTCAATTACGGTAAGACCGAAGAGAGGATCAGACGCGAGAACCCTTATATCGCTGATATCACGATAACTATCAGGATCCCTTCCGAAGTCAGGATCACAGTAAAGGAGAGACGTAAGATCGCTTATGTCAGCACTCCGGACGGTTATATTGCGCTCGACCGCTACGGCACGGTTCTTGAGATCAATTCCGGAAAGATAAAACAGGATGTAAGACCGATCGTCTACGGCATCAGCGTTGAATCTGCAAAGCTCGGCGAAAAGGTCACGGTAAGGGATGAGAATACCTACAAGAAAGCCATAATAGTCCTCGGTTCGATCCTTTCCGCAGATAATGAGACGATAAGCGACAAATTCAATATGTTCGAGCACACGACTGAAGTCCGCCTGCTCCCGAGCGGTTATATCTTCCTGACGATCTATACCGCAAGCGGAAAGCCGATCCAGGTCAAGCTCAACAGCACGGATAAGATAAACGATAAGATGACATGGCTGCTCTATGCGTTTAATTCAAATGCTTTCGACCAGGTTACCATCAGGGGTACGCTCGACATGACAGGTGATGACCCTATCTTTAACCCTTCAACAAAATAAAAAATCTGATATTTTTTTAAAAGTTTACAATTTAATGATAAAATGTACTAGGATTCTTACAATACGGAGTTAAATCCAGCTTACTGTATTGCCTGAACTGTGTGTTTGGGTTAGAATTCACAATGATATATTGTCTAAACTTTTAATTATTTATAGAGACGGGACAAAATACAGGT
>JAEEGL011797194.1_pt1 | contig 17549 bp, 16 predicted proteins | sample 9134231 | NCBI WGS metagenome assembly JAEEGL01 (sample SAMN16246548, study PRJNA631951) | gut metagenome | biome: gut microbiome; feature: rumen; material: fiber-attached | host: Bos | place: Iran: Karaj | collected 2018-10 | reverse complement strand
GGTACGGGAGATCATCATCTTGGGGCCCTTGTCCCCGTTCGAGACATCCACCACATAGACCTTAATGCGGTCTCCTTCCCGGTAGACCTCGCCCTCCACCTGCTCGTTCTTCGGCAGGATGGCTTCCGAGTTGCCCAGTTCCAACGTCACATTGCCGCGGACCGGATCGGTCTTGAGGACGGTCGCCGTGATGATGTCATACTGTTTGTTCTGATATTCCTGGAACAGCTTGCCGCGCTCCGCTTCCCGGATCCCCTGGCGGATCACGTGCTTGGCCGCCTGGGCGGCGATCCGCCCGAACTCCTTAGTCTCTAGAGGGATCTGGACAAAGTCGCCGACAACAGCTTTCTTGTCGTACTTTGCGGCATCCTTTGCCAGGATCTCGGTGGCCGGATTGGTCACATCCTCGACGACCTGCTTGCGGACTGCCACAAAAAAGCGGCCGGTATCCGGGTCGATCTCGACGACGTTGTCGTCGTTTCCTCCCACATCTCTGCGAACGGCGATCGCGATGGCATTCTTGATCTTTTCCACCAGGTATTCCATCGGGATACCTTTTTCTTTTTCCAACAGTGCCAGTGCTTCAAAAAATTCCTGATTCATTTTTTCTATTTCCTCCTAACGATCACTCATTCGGCAGTTTTGCATTTGCGTAATCGAAATCATCAAACAAACGGACATAGGCGATCTCCGGCCAGGTAAAGGTGCGTTCCTCTGTCTCCGAGACGGAAAGGGTCACCGCGGTCATCGATTCCTCCTTGGCCTCATAGTGCAGCAGGGCTCCTGTGAACTCTCTGACACCGTCCTTCGGCCGGATCAGCTTCACCGTGATCTTTTTCCCTTCGTACATCGCAAAGTGCCAGGGCTTGCTCAGTTCCCGCTCCACGCCGGGAGAGGAGACCTCCAGATAATAGCTCTGTTCGATCGGATCCGCCTCGTCGAGGATCTTGCTCATTCTGCGGCTGAAATCCTCACAGTCCTGGATGCCGATCCCGCCATCCTTTTCCATGAAGTAACGCAGGAACCAGATGCTTCCCTCTTTTTCAAAGCGGACGTCCCAGAAGAACAGGCCCAATTCCTTGGCGACCGGTTCTGCCAGTTTGGTGCAGATCTCTACGGTGTTCGGTTTCTTGGATGATGCCATGTTCGTGTTCCTTTCGAGTTTCCGTATACATAAACAAAAGAGCGGGAACCATTCCCACTCTTTCATCTACCGTTCTTACGATAGGATAGTAACATATCGTCGCTCTTTTGACAAGCACTTTTGCGCTTTTTTTCAGGGAAAAGCCGCATGATGAGTTGGTTTTTCGAAGGAAAAGGGGGTATAATTGCCATAGAAGAAAGCGCTTGATTGGAGGGACTATTATGAGCGATTATATCCTTTCCTGTGAATCTACCGTTGACCTGCCCTATTCCTATATCAACGGCAGGGGTTTGCCGGTACTGTTTTATTCCTATACCGTCGACGGGGTCGAGTACCCCGATGACATGGGCCGCGACCCGGAAGCGCTCGGGCGCTTCTATTCCTTCCTGGATGCCGGGAAGCTGCCGTCCACCTCTCAGATCAACATGGCAACGTATCTGGAGTTCTTTGAAAGTCTTCTCAAGGAAGGCAAGGATGTGCTCCACATCAATTTCGGTTCCGGCATGACCGATTCTGTCCGGAACGCCTTTGAGGCGGCGGACGAGCTGAAGGAAAAGTATCCGAACCAGAAGCTGATCGTCATCGATTCCTACTGCAGCAGTTCCGGGTATGGTCTTTTGGTCGATGTGGCCGCCGATCTACGGGACGAAGGGAAGAGCATCGACGAGGTCGCCACATGGGTACGGGAGCATGCCAAGACCGTCCATCATCAATTCTTCTCCACCGATCTCAAGTTCTTCAAGCGTTCCGGCCGTGTCAGCGGTGCCACCGCGGCGATCGCTACCGTATTGGGCATCTGCCCGATCATGCGGCTCGACAATACCGGTCATATCATCGCCTATTCCAAGGTCCGGGGCAAAAAGGCCGCCATCCAGGAGACCATTCGTGTGATGAAGGAGCACGCTATCGGCGGGACCTCCTACAGCGGCAAATGCTTCATCTGCCACTCCAATGTCCTGGAGACGGCGCTGGAGACCAAGGAAGCCGTCAAGGCAGCCTTTCCCAATATTCAGGGAGAGATCCGCATCTGCGACATCGGCACCATCATCGCCTCTCATGCCGGTCCCGGCACCGTGGCCGTCTTTTTCTTCGGAGACGAACGTGAGTAACGATCTGCAAAATGCTTTGCTGCCGCTGGGATCCAGCGGCAGTTCTTTTTTCTCCGCTCTTTTCAAGACAGGATTCTCATGTTATATTTACTAAAGTTTTGATTTATCACGGAAAGGAGGAGCACCAATATGAGGAGTTCTGATATGACAAAGGGACCGTTATTCGGAAAAATGATCGCCTTTGCCCTGCCCTTGATGGCCTCCGGTGTCCTCCAGCTGTTGTTCAATGCCGCCGATACCGCTGTCGTCGGCCGCTTTACCGGTCAGCAGGCGCTGGCCGCCGTCGGCTCCAACGGCCCGCTCATCAACCTCATCGTTACCCTGTTCATGGGACTCTCCGTCGGGACCAATGTCCTGACTGCCCAGTACCTGGGAGCAGGCAATCTCAAGGATCTGAGAGAGACCGTCCACACCTCGGTCGTCAGCAGTATCCTGTTTGGACTGATCCTGGTCGTCCTGGGTTTTGTCCTGGCCCGTCCGATGCTCAACATGATGGGCTCCCCCGCCGATGTCATCGACCTGGCGGAACTGTATATCAAGATCTACTTCCTCGGGATGCCCGTCCTCATGCTCTACAACTACGGATCAGCGATCCTCCGGGCGGTCGGTGATACCCGGCATCCGCTCATCTTTATGATGATCTCCGGTGTGATCAACGTGGGGCTGAACCTGCTGCTGGTCATCGTCTTTCATCTGGGTGTCGCCGGTGTTGCCATCGCCACAGTCGCCTCGGAAACCGTTTCCGCGTTTCTGGTCCTTCGCTGTCTGATCGTCACTGATGCTCCCTGGCACTTTAGCCGTTCGGAGGCAAGGATCACCTGGCCCAAACTGTGGGAGATGACCCGGATCGGCCTCCCCGCCGGTCTGCAGGGTGCCTCCTTCTCGATCTCTAATATCCTGATCCAGTCTTCCATCAATTCCTTCGGATCGGTCACGATGGCCGGCAATGCCGCTTCCTCGAATATCGAGGGGTTCTGCTATGTTGCAATGGATTCCTTTGCCCAGGCCTCCATCAGCTTTACCGGTCAGAACTACGGAGCAAAGCAGTTTGACCGGATCGACAAGATCTTAATCTACACCCTCATCCTGGGGACTTCCTCCGGACTGTTGTTCGGCGGACTTGCCTATCTCTTCGGCAGACCGCTGCTTGGCATCTTCTCCACCGATCCCGCCGTTATCGAGGTCGGCCTGCTGCGCCTCGGGGTCATCTGTGTCACCCAGTTCACCAGCTGCTGGATGGGTGCTCCCTCCAACATCTGCCGTGCCATGGGGCGTTCTCTGTTCCCCATGATCAATATCGTCACCAGCGTTTGCGTGTTCCGTGTGATCTGGATCCTGACGGTCTTTGTGGTAGACCGGTCTCTGGTGATCCTGTACCTGTCCTACCCCATCTCCTGGATCCTTGCGGCAATCGTCGGAATGATCTACTTCTTCCTGGTCCGCAAGAAGGTCCGCTCCGAGGCTGCCCTGTCGCAGGCATCCTGACCAGTCGAATACACCGCCCAAATAACAAAAGCTGCTGCCGAGAATCCGGCAGCAGCTTTTTCTTATTCTGTTTTGTTTCTCTCGGCAAACCGGCAGCCTCTTCCTCCGGCGTTCTTCACCGCATACAGCGCAACGTCCGCCACGCGGAAAATGCTGTCCGGGTCATCCGACGGATTTCCGAAAGCCACGCCGCAGCTGACACTGACCGCCGGCAGATCGTCTTCCTGCCGGAGCGCCTCGTTGATCGCATGAATCTTTTCTTCGATCTTGTCCTTGTTCCCTTCTTTGACGCGAACCATGATGACAGCAAACTCATCTCCGCCGATCCGGCAGACATGATCCTCCTGACGGAAGCTCTCTGCCAGTGCTCCGGCCACCTTGGCCAGCACTCGGTTTCCAACCTCATGCCCATAGGAGTCATTGACCTGCTTGAAACGATCGATATCGATCAGCAAAAGGGCGGAAGACTCCAGCTCCGTGTTTTCCAACAGAAAATCATAACCACCGCGGTTATACAGTCCCGTCAGCGCGTCGTGGGAAGCTTCAAAGGCGAGCCGCTCTTTCTGTTCCCGATTGGTCTGATAGGCCAGATTGTATGTCCTGGCCAGAACCTTGAACTCGGCCGATCCCCGTACCGGGATCGGCTGATCCTCCCCGATGTACACGACGGCACGAAGGAGCGGACTGATGACGAGAAACAGGTTGACCAGCATCCAGAGCACCGCCATGACGATCAGGCAGATGATCAGGACCTGTTGCCTGCTGAGCAGATTGTGGAGTTCTCTAGACGTGATGATCTGACGGCCGGAAATGTCCTTGGCAAGCTCTGACAGACTTGACTGCGTATTCGTCAGGATCTTCGTCTTGTAATCGTGATAGATCTCATCGAAGACCATCGACCTGGCCAGCTTTTCCTTTCCCTGGGCGTCAAGGCGTTGGTCTTCCTCCGACAGTGTGACCGCCAGAATCTCTTCCGGCAGCGAAGAGGGATTGATCGCGTAGGCCGCCGATGTCAGGCGCATAGCGTAATACTCCCGGTTCATCAGTTCGACCGACAGACGCATCGCCTCATCCAGGTAATAAAGAGAGGCACTTTCAGCCATGTTCTTGCCAAGCATCTGGATCGCATTGTCCCTGCGCCGGGTGACATTGGCCTCCGTCATATAATTCACCAGATACTGGAGGTCTCCGGTCTCGACGAAGCACCGGACCTGTTCGGTCAGGTAATCCGAACCGGCCTGCATCTCATAGGAACTCTTCTGCCATTCGATGTAGTTATCCGTATGCTCCTTCATCGCCCGGTAGCCCTTCATCGTCTGATAGGTGGAAAACAAAAGAGCGACCGCGATCACCAGAGTAATGACCGCCGTCAGCGTATTCAGTTTTCGGACCGAGATCCCACTCGGGGTCGTTTCTGCCATTGGTTCCTGCGGATTGGTTCCTTCCGGCATGATTCCCCTTCTTTCCTAAAAAACTAACCCATATGATACCACTCTTCCCAGTCTCCGTCAAAACAGAACCGCTCTTTTTCCCCGAAGAAATGAAAGACGCCGCATTCCTGCGGCGACGTCTTTTTCATGATCTTCGAACTCAATAATACATAAACAACTGACAGCGGATCATCCCGTTATACAGCTTCCGCCGTTTGGTCGCCTTGCGGCCGAAACACCGCTCGAATTCTTCGTGGGGGCTGATGATGTAATAGTTGCATCCTCGGTCCGGGAGAAAGACCTCTCCCATGATCCGGTACAGTTCCTCCGCCTCCTTGACATCTAAAAGCCGCTCCCCGTAGGGCGGGTTGCAGAGCACGGTCGCCGGAGCATCCGGGATCGTAAACTGACGGATATCCTTTTCCTCAAAGCGGATCCGCTTGGATACACCTGCTTTTTGCGCATTGGCAGCTGCCAGCGCGACCGCCTGAGGATCGATGTCGGAACCGATTCCACGGAATCCGGCATCCCTGGCGATGTGTTCAAAGGCTTCCTTTCGCTGACGGTCGAAGACCTCCTTCGGAAAACAGTCCCACTGTTCCGCCGCAAAATGACGTTTGAGACCCGGTGCGATCTGGCAGGCGTGCAGAGCCGCCTCCACCAGAAATGTTCCGCTTCCGCAGAACGGATCGATCACCAGGTTGTCCCGCCGGATGTGGGCAAGATCGATGATCCCTGCCGCCAGCGTTTCCTTGATCGGAGCTTCTACCGAGGTCCCGCGATAGCCCCGTTTGTGAAGCCCGGCGCCGGAGGTGTCCAGCAGAATACTGACCTGATCTTTAAAAATGGAGAACTGGATCTGGTGTACCGGTCCGCTCTCCTCGAACCAGCTGATCCCGTAGACCCGTTCCAGCCGCTTGACGAACGCTTTTTTGATGATCGACTGACAGTCAGGGACCGAATGGAGTTGAGAATTGAGCGAATACCCCTTGACCGGGAACGCGTCATTTTTCCCGACGAACTCTTCCAGCGGCAACTGAACGGTCCGGTCGAACAGCTCGGTAAAACTGGTCGCCGGGAAACTGCCCAGTTCCAGTAAGACCCGCTCCGCCGTACGAAGCCCAAGATTGGCTTTGGCGAGCATCTCAAGATCTCCCTCAAAGGAGACCTTTCCGTCCGTCACCTGGACCCTGTCTCCGCCCAAACGGCGGATCTCCCCGGAGAGTACGCTCTCCAGTCCGAACAGGCAGGGACAAACGATGGTGTAACGCTGTGACATACTGTTTCCTTTCAAAAAAACAGAGTGCCGCGAGAGCACTCTGTGTTCGTTCTTTAGTGGGAGTAACTGCCGCCCCGTTTACCGGAGGACCCTCTCTTGGTTTCCATATTGTGCTTCAGATCCGACATTTTGTCTTCACTGGTCTGCTTGAACTTGCTGAGCATTTCTTCGAAGGTCTGCGGTTCGACGACCTTTTTCGGTGTCCAGCTGTAACTGTTGTTTTCTTTCGGCCGTCTCGGTTGCGGCGCCTTGGGTGCGCTGGCAGCCTGCCCCTCTTCGGGCTGGGCCTTTTTGATGGAAAGACTGATCTTTCCGTCTTCCGCGATGCTCAGGATCTTGACCCGAACCATCTGATTCTCCTGGACAAAGTCCCGGATCTCCTTGACAAAGGTGGAAGCGATTTCGGAAATGTGGACCATTCCTGTTTTCCCCTCGGGCAATTCCACAAAGGCACCGAACTTGGTGATCCCCGTGACCTTACCCTCGACGATTTGTCCTACCGCAAGAGCCATATAAGTGAAGTGTCCTCCTTCGACCTAGTTGCTGCCAGAAACATCAATGAGGATGTGCTCGTCAGGATAGGCGAAACCCAGCTTTTCTTTTGCGATCCGCTCGATATAGCTGTCCTCGTCATCGATGGCCAGAATCCTTTCCATCTCCTGGTTGCTGATTCGTTGCTCTTCACACTGAAGCAGGATATCCTCCAGTTCCTTCCGTTTGAGGGTGATCTGGGTGCGGAGATTCAGGGCCGTAAAGATCATGTAAGCCACAAAGATCAGTGCGATCACGCGAAGGAACGTACTTCCCCTGGAGCGTCGAACTCTCGCCATCCGAATCCTCCTTCCTGCAACAAAACCAAAGAGCTTTCTTTATTATTTCAATTATAATGCATGGAAAAAGCGCATGACAAGTGCCTTTGCGCAAAAAAATGGCAGAAACCTGCGAAATCAAAGGATTTCGTACTGATTTGCCGCGTCATCCTTGGAAACGACCTCATTGACAAGGAGCACACGCACCCTGAGCGGTCTCTGCCCCAAAGCGATCTCGATGATGTCCCCCGGTTTCACTTCCAGGGATGCACGGGCGACCTTCCCATTGACACTGACCCGCCCGGCATCGCAGGCTTCGTTGGCAACGGTCCGGCGCTTGATGATCCTTGTATTCTTCAAATATTTATCCAACCGCATTGATTTCTCCTAAAAAACAAAAGCCGCCTCGGTATCCCAAGGCGGCAAAATGTTGATCTTACTTCTTGATCTTGGCCTTTGCAACAGCTTCTTTGAGAGCCTTGCCAGCCTTGAAAGCGGGCAGCTTGGAAGCCGGAATGGTGATGCTCTTCTTGGTGCGGGGGTTAATGCCCTTTCTTGCGTTGCGGGTCTTAACCTCAAAAGTTCCGAAACCGACGAGAGAAACCTTCTCGCCCTTCTTGAGAGCCGCAGTGATAGCGTCAACAACAGCGTTGACAGCTTCGCCGCTGGCCTTCTGGGTGAGCTCCGTCTTAGAAGCTACTGCTTTGATCAATTCAGCCTTGGTCATTTCATTATCCTCCAGTGTTATGGTAGTTTCTTGCTTGACGATCCGTCAAAATTTGGGAGTTCCCTCCCGACAATTCTCGTACATGATACCTAATTTTTGAAACGGGTGCAAGACTTTTTTCATTTTTTGCACGTTTTATGCATCCGATCCCTGATCATACCTGGAAAAGCAGATCGTAATAGGTCGGGATCGGCCAATAATCCTCGTCACAAAGGGTCTCCATTGCGTCGACCACCATGCGGAGCTTATGCATGGAAGGCTCAAGAACATCAGCACAGTAGTCTGCCTTTTCCATCGTCCCGCGCCGTCCCTCAGACAGTTCCTCGATCTGTTCCCGGAGCACCTTGACCAGCTGCTCGCTCTCTTCCAGCTTGCTGGAGAGTTCCCGGATCCGGCCTTCCTCCGACGGGATCGTGGCTCCGACTTCCCGGATATGGACCAGGTTCTTGGCTGCTGTCCCCAGGTATTCCACCACGGCGGGCGCAATGGACTTGGAGGCCATCTCCACCATCGTGCGTGCCTCGATGACCTTATTCTTATAGTACAGATCGAACGTGATCTCCTGCCGGGCCTTCAGTTCGTCTCTCGAATAGACTTCTTCGTCCTCCAGAAGGCGGACGGCCTTCTCTTCGGTCAGCTGTCGGGTCGCTTCCGCGGTATTGCGCAGGATCGGCAGTCCCCGATCAGCGGCCTCGATGGCCCACTGCTCTGAGTAGCCGTTTCCGTTGTAAAGGATCCTTCCGTGCTTCTCATAGACATCTGTAATGATCTGACGGATCTCCCGGTCGAAATCATCCGCCTTCTCCAAACGGTCGGAGAATTCTCCCAGCGTCTTGGCCAGAATGGAGTTGAGGACGGTGTTGACCCATCCGATGGGCTGAGAGGAGCCCGGCATACGGAACTCGAACTTATTGCCCGTGAACGCAAAGGGTGAGGTCCGGTTCCGGTCTGACGCATCCGCAAAGATCTTCGGCATCATGTCCAGACCGAAGTTCATCTCTTTGCCGGTGGCCCCGGAGCGGACTCCGGTATTCTTCGCGATGTTTTCCAAAACTGCCGTCATCTCCTCGCCGAGGCAGATGGAGATGATCGCCGGAGGTGCTTCAAACCCTCCCAGGCGGCAGTCATTGCTGGCGCTGGCAACGGTTGCCCGCAGCAGGCCGGCATATTCATCCACTCCCTGGATCACGGCGCACAGCACCAGCAGGAAGCGGGCATTTTCATAGGGATTCTCTCCGGGTTCAAACAGGTTGATCCCGGTATCGGTTCCGATGGAGAAATTGTCATGCTTGCCGGAGCCGTTCATGTTGTCAAAAGGCTTCTCATGGAGCAGACAGACCAGATTGTGCCGCAGCGCCACCTTGCGCAGTGTCTCCATCAGCAGCTGATTGTGGTCGCAGGCGCTGTTATCGTCCGAGTGGATGACGGCAAGCTCATGCTGGCAGGGTGCTGCCTCATTGTGCTTGGTCTTGGCATAGATGCCCATCTTCCACAATTCGATGTCGATCTCCTTCATGAACGCGGAGATCCGTTCCTTGAGTCCGGAGTAATAGTGCTCCGACAGTTCCTGAGTCTTGGCCGGCTTCGCACCGAACAGAGTCCGGCCGGTCAGTACCAGGTCTTTGCGCTGCATGAACTGTTCCAGATCCACCAGGAAGTATTCCTGTTCCGGCCCCACATAGGTGATGACCTTCTTGGAATCCAGATCGCCGAATAAGCGCAGAAAACGGAGGACCTCACGTGACAGCGCCTTGTGCGAGCGGAGCAGAGGCGTTTTTTCGTCCAGTGCCTCACCGCTCCACGCTCCGTAAGCCGTAGGGATACAAAGGGTCAGCTCGGCCCGGTCCTCTTTGAGGAAAACGGGAGAGGTCGGATCCCAAATGGTGTATCCGCGGGCTTCAAAGGTGGCACGAAGTCCTCCGGAGGGGAAGGAAGATGCATCTGCCTCCCCCTGGATCAGCATTTTTCCGGATAGTTTTGCAATCGGCTTACCGGCCGTGTCCATATCCAAAAAGGACATGCGCTTCTCGGCCGAGGAGCCGGTCAACGGAAAGAACCAATGGAAGTAATGGGTCGCTCCTTTTTCGACAGCCCAATCTTTCATGGCTGTTGCCATGACATCCGCCAGGTGACGGTCGAGGGCGATCCCCTCATCTACACACCGGCGAAACGCTTCATAGTCTTCCTTGGACAGATACCGCTTCATTTCGCGGTCTGTAAAGACATTGGAGCCGAACAGCTCCATGTCGTTCCTGTTCCCTGTTTCCATATGGTCCTCCCCGCAACGGATCAACAAACTCTTAACTCAGGATCAGTCCTTTTTGAACTTTTCCTTTACATCTTCCGCAAGATCCTTGACGCGGTCGATCACGACTTCCGCCTTCTCTTCGACGACGTCCTTGGCATTGGCAAATACCTCTTCCGCCTTATCGGAAAGATCTGCCATCTTTTGCTCCAGCTTCTTGCCGGCGCACTCCGCTTTGTCTTCCGCCTTCTCGGCAGCTTCCTCGACCTTGTCTGCGACACTTTCTGCTGCCTCTTCGACAGAATCACAGGCTTCCTCGAGGGTCTTCTCGACCGGCTCGCAGGGCTTCTCGCAGCACTTTTGGCACTCTTCACAAGCCTTCTCACTGCACTCCGGTTCCTCTTCGGCCTTTTTCGTCAGGGCGGAACCGCATCTGGAGCAGTAGAACGCATCTGCCGGATTCTTCTCGCCGCAGTTCGGGCAAAGCACCAGATTCTTGGACTCTGCGATCTTCTCGGCGATCTCCCGGATCGCACTCTTGAGAGAAGTGATCTGGGCGACCGATTTTTCCACCGCTTCGTCGCAGTTGACGGATCCGGTCTTGGCCATATAGACGGTCTGTCCCAATTCCTCAAATGCTTTGGAAAGGTCCGAATTGAGCTGCGCGGACTGCAGTTTCAGTTTGCCCAACTCTGCGGCCTCCGTTGCCTTTCTTCCGGCCACGTCCGCCACATCTTTTGCCTTGGAAATGATCTGATCAAATACGCTCATGTCCATTCTTCCTTTCTCTCACCACAGTGATGTTATTTCAGCTTGATTATAGGGGGAAAACACTTTCCCTTTCAAGGATTTCGACCTTCTTTTACAAAACCTTCACAATCCCTTCACAAAGGGTATTTCCGGTAAAAGCTGTCGAAAGTTTCCTTGCGGGCGAGCATCTCCTCAAACCGGCTGAGGTACTCATAGGGGTATTTGTAATTGTAGACCCGCTCGATCTTGGTCCCGTCCGCATTGCAGAGCTTGGAAACGGCCCCCGCCCCGCAGGCAAGGATGGTATGGGTCTCATCCATGATATATACGTTATACAGTCCCTCGGTCCCCGGCTTGCAGTAGCCGGTGTTTTCCAGATTATCCAGCGTGTTCCGCTGCCGGTACAGATAATAGGGCGCATAGCCGTTTTTCGGAAGGACGTCGGAGGCATAGTCCACCATTTGCTGGGCGATCCTGGCCTGACTGGCAGTCCCTCCCCGCACCGACTGGGCAAGATCCGCCGCCCGTTTGACCGAAAGGGTATGGACCGTGATGTTCTCCGGCGCAAGCTTCAAGATCCCCTGAAGGGAGTGTTCAAAACTCTCCGGCGTCTCCGTCGGCAGCCCGGCGATCAGATCCATGTTGATGTTGTCGAACCCCACCTCTCTGGCAAGGGAAAAAGCGTCGATCACATCCTGAGCCGTATGGTTTCGCCCCACGGTGCGAAGCACCTCGTCATTGAGGGTCTGGGGATTGATGCTGATGCGGGTAACACAGGCGTTCCGGATCACTTCCAGTTTTTCTCTGGTGATCGTGTCAGGCCGCCCGGCTTCGATGGTATATTCCCAGATGCCGGAAAGATCGAAACTCTCCGCCACCTGATCGGTGATCTGTTTGAGTTGCGCAGCAGAGATGGATGTCGGTGTTCCTCCGCCGAAATAGACGGTACGCAGCGTAAGACCGAGCGCTCTTGCCTTCTGGGCTGTCACGCGGATCTCTTCACAAAGGCGCTTTACATACTCCGGGATCAGTTTCAGGGTCTTCTCAATGGAATGAGAGACAAAGGAACAGTACAGACACCGGGACGGGCAGAACGGAATGGAGATGTAAAGGGAAAAGCTGTCCGGGGTCGACCGGGACAGGATCTCGTGTTCCGTCCGCTGAGTCGCCATCGCAAGAGCAAGTTTTTCGTCCGAAACGAGGTATTCACTGCGAAACACTTCCGCCGCCTCCTCCCGGCTGAGGCCGGAATCCAGCGCCCGCTGCAGGACCTTGACCGGACGGATCCCGGTCAGGATGCCCCACTTGGGACGGATCTCCGTCAGCTGCGATAGGCAGTGGTATCCGAGGACACCGAAGATTCGCTCCTGCTGTGCATCCGGTGTGCCGGCAGGGATGCTCCGGCTTTCCTCCGCCGTCTTTCCTCCCAGAACTGCCTTCACCCGGAGAAGGAGTTCTTCTCCTTGTTCGATCCTCTCGGTCAGGAACTGGTCCTCTTCCTCTCCGGCTTCCCCCTCCGGTAGCTTCTCCCCCGGGAAGAAAAGCATGGCGAGACAGAGCATCTCGTATCCATAGTCATGACCTTTTCGTACCAGTTTCAAGCCGATACCTCTCTGACAAAGGGATTGCTTTGCCGTTCCTTGGACAGTTTGGTCGTCCCGCCGTGTCCCGGAAGGACCCGTTTGTCGCCTTCGATCCGGTATAACTTCCGAATGGAATCGGCCAGCTGTTCAAAGCTTCCTCCCGGCAGGTCGGTACGTCCGATGCTTCCGTCAAACAGGGTGTCTCCGGCAAACAGATAGTCTCCCAACAGATAGCTGACACCACCGGGGGTGTGCCCCGGTGTTTCATAAACGGTGAAGGACAGTTCATCCAGTTCGATCACGTCCCCCTCCTTGACCAGAACGTCCGCCGGGATCCCGAGGAAGTTCTCGGCCGGTCCGTCCCAGGACCGGGCAAGGCTGAGGGAAACGTCATTGAGCATCGGAACATCCTTCTCCTGGATGTAGACCTTCACGGAAGGGAACTCTCTTAAGATGGGATGGATCCCGCCGATGTGATCATGATGACCATGGGTCAGCAGGATCATGGTCGGCTCGGCGCCCAGTTCCCGGATCTTCCCAACGATCGTCTCTCCCTGGGAACCGGGATCCAGAACGGCGCAGTGGCCCTGCTCGCTGATGATCAGCCAGCAGTTGGTCCGCAGCGTGCCGACCGGAATATGCTCTAATTGCATGATGGAGTTCCTCCTTTTTTGGGCATGATCTCTTCGGTGTCCAGCAAAATAGTGACCGGACCGTCATTGTGGATCTCGACCTTCATGTCAGCACCGAATTCCCCGGTCTGTACTTTCCTGATGCCCTTCTCTTTCATAAGCTTGATAAACAGTTCATAGAGTGGGATCGCCTCTTCCGGTCTCGCGGCATCGATATAGGACGGGCGGTTTCCCTTTTTGGCATTGGCAAGCAGGGTGAACTGGGACACGATGAGCACCTCTCCGTCGATGTCATGCAACGACAGATTCATCTTTCCCTCTCCGTCTTCAAAGATGCGCAGGTTGGCGATCTTTTCCGCCAGAAACCGAGCCTCCTGCTCGGAGTCTCCCACCTTGATCCCAAGAAGGATCATGATCCCGGCGCCGATCGAACCGACCGTCTTGCCGTCGATGACGACCGAGGAAGCGCTGACGCGCTGACAAACCGCTTTCATTCTAGTTCTTGGCGCGCTGCACTGTGCGAACGCCCCTCACCTTTCTGATGTTGTTCATGATGTTCTCCAGCTGATTGAGGTCGTTGATCTCGACCATGATCTGGATGCTGATGAAGTGATCTTTCATCTCGCGGGCCAAAAGTCCCGAGATGGAGATATGCATATTGCTCAAAATGGTCGTGATCTCAGCGATCAGACCGGTCCGGTCCTCACTGTAGATCTCGATGGTCGATTTGAAGATGTCACGGATGGCGGTCTGAGCCCAGGTGGTATTGACCAGCCGTCCCTTCTGCTCCTCATTCTCCATAGCCGCCAGGATGTTCGGGCAGTCTCTTTTGTGGACACTGACGCCGTATCCTCTGGTCACGAAACCGATGATCTCGTCCCCGGGCAACGGGTTGCAGCACTTGGCAAACTTGACCAGGCAGTCCTCCAGCCCCTCGACGATGACTCCGCCGGACGCTTTGCCGGAGCGCGGTTTGGCGGTGGACAGGTTGGACAGAATATCCTCCGGTGCGTTGGGATGATATTTCTTCTGGTAGTCTTCCTTGATCCGCGGCATGATCCGGGACAGAGAGATCCCACCGTATCCGATCGCCGCAAGGAAATCTTCGGTGGCATTGTAATGCTGGCGTTTGGCAACATCCTGTAGAAAATCGGCCATCTCATCGTCCGAAAGAGTGATGGAATTGTGGCGGAATTCCCGCTCCAGTTCACTGCGGCCCTCAGCCACATTCTCATCCCGGCGTTCTTTCTTGAACCAGGTACGGATCTTATTCCGGGCTTCGGTCGTCTTGACGATCTTGAGCCAGTCACGGCTCGGTCCGCTGTCCTTGGCCTTGGAAGTCATGATCTCGCAGATGTTTCCGGTATTGACCACCGTATCCAACGGAACGATCCTTCCGTCCACCTTCGCGCCGACCATATGGTTGCCGACCTCCGAGTGGATGGCATAGGCAAAGTCGATGACGGTAGAGCCGATGGGAAGACGGAGCACGTCGCCCTTCGGCGTGAAGACAAATACTTCCTCCGGAGCGATATCAGTCTTGATCGACCGGACCAGGTCCTCCACATCGTCACTGTCCTGTTGTGCTTCCAGCAGCTGCCGGACCCAGGCAAGACGTTCTTCCATCTTGTCCTTGCCCTGCAGTCCGATCTTGTATTTCCAGTGCGCCGCGATTCCGTACTCGGCAGTGTAGTGCATATCCCAGGTCCTGATCTGGATCTCAAACGGGACCTTTCCGATGCTGTCCAGTACCGTCGTGTGCAGCGACTGATACATGTTCTGCTTCGGGGTCGAGATATAATCCTTGAAACGGTTTGGGATCGGCCGGAACATATCATGCACGATTCCCAGTACGTTATAGCATTCGGTCACGGTATCCACGATGACCCGCACCGCGTAGATGTCATAGATCTCATCAAAGGAGCGTCCCTGCATATACACCTTACGGTAGATCCCGTAGATGCTCTTGACTCTACCTTCAATGGTGAAATGCATCTTCAGCGCATCCAGGCGGTCGGAGATCTTCTTCTTGATCCCTTCCAAGAACTGCAGCCGCTGATCCTTGCGCAGATTGAGCTGCTTCTCGATCTCCGCGTAAGCGACAGGATCCAGGAATTTCAGTGCCAGATCCTCCAGTTCCTCCTTGATCCCCTTCATGCCAAGGCGGTGTGCCAGAGGAGCATAGACCTCCATGGTCTCCAGCGCCTTCTCCAACTGTTTTTCCTCGGTCATATAGTTGAGGGTACGCATATTATGCAGCCGGTCAGCCAATTTGATGATGATGACACGGACATCCTGTGCCATGGCCAGCAGCATCTTGCGGACGTTTTCCGCCTGCTGCTCCTCCCGGGAGGAATAAGGGATCTGTCCCAATTTGGTAACGCCCTCGACCATCAGCGCAACTTCTTTTCCGAACAGGTCCTCGACCTCTTTGGAGGTGACCTTGGTGTCCTCGACGACGTCATGAAGAAGCGCAGCAATGATCGATTCCGTATCCATGCCAAGCTGGACCAGAATGATCGCCACCCCGAGAGGATGGATGATATATGGTTCTCCGGAGCGTCTCTTCTGGTCCCCATGGGCCTCGAGCGCAAAGCGGTAAGCCCGGTCGATCTTTTCCGTATCGTAGGGCTTCCAGCTCTCGGATATCTCCTTTTTTAGGTCTTCATAGGTCGTCATACGGTCTTCTCTCCTGCTGTTGACAGCGTGCGCAAAATAGACGATTGGCCAAGGTCCACCTTTTCGGCGACCGGCAAAATGGTATATGACTTGAAGAAGCCGATGCCGTCGGCTTCGATCAGTTTTTGCTCCTCCAGAACGTCCAGAGCGATCATCATTTTGGCAAATCCGAGTTGCGGTGTCCGGAGCTTTCCATACAGGCTTTCACACCCGAACGGAAACCGTTCCGCCCGCTTGAGGAACCGGTATACGATCGCGATCTCATCCCGGCTCGGTGCAAACTCCCGCCGACGTTCCGGCAGGACCTCTCCGTTTTGAAGCTGTTCATATTCCTGTTCTCCCAACAGGACAGAGCCCTCCGGGAGATCGTGAAGACGAAGGTCTTCCACACGGATATCCAGCTGTTCCCTGCCCATGTATTCCGATAGGGAAAGGGATACGATCAGATCCAGACGTTCTCCCAGGGCGAACGGGAATTCCAAGGACGACGTTCCGAACAACACTGCGCGGAACATGGCTTCTCCCTGTGCAAAGGTAAGGCGTAGGTGCTTGTCTCCTCCCATCGGCGTGATCCCGCGGATCTCGCAATCTCTGAGACAAAATCTGGGGGATGGATTCCCCGCACCGAACGGCTCGAACCGGGACAGCATCCGAACGCCTTCCATGGTGATCTCAGCGGCGTCTACTACGGCATCCACGGGCTCCTGAATCTTCGGCATCACCGGAGAAGTCAGTCTGGCATACTCCAAAAGCTGCTCCCGAAACGGCTCATACTCTTCCTCTGCCACCGTAACACCGGCCGCCATCGGGTGACCGCCATAGCGGATCAGTTTTTCTCCGCAGGCCTTTATGGCATCGATCAGAGAGAATCCCTCAACGCTCCGTCCGGAGCCCCGGAGGATCCCGTCTTCTTCACTGAAGATCAGACAGGGTTTCCCATAGCGGTCGACCATCCTGGAGGCAAGGATCCCGACGACTCCATGGTGCCAGTGTTCACCCCGCAGCAGGATCAGCCTCTTTCCGATAAGAGACGGATCCGCCTGGATCTGTTCCTCCACCTGCGCAAAGATCTCATGTTCGGTATCTCTCCGGCTCAGATTGTACTCTTCCAGGGATTGGGCAAGCTCTGCCGCTTCTTCCTCCTCTTCGGTAAGAAGGAGCCGCAGAGACTGATAGGCATCCCCCATCCGTCCTGCCGCGTTGATCCGCGGCACCAGGGAGAAAGAAACAGTCTCCGCCGTCATCGTGCGTCCCGCCACACGGGAAACTTCCTGCAGAGCAAGAAGTCCGGGACGGGGGCTGTTCTGCAGCAGCCTGAGCCCTGCTTTGACCAGGGTCCGGTTTTCGCCGGTCAGATCGACAACGTCACCGATCGTCCCAAGGGCAACCAGATCACCGAATTCTTCCATCAGCTCATATCCCGGATCTCCCTCCAGGACACAGCAAAGCTTAAATGCGACGCCGACTCCGGCCAATTCCTTGAACCGGCTGGGGCAGTCAGCCCGGTGAGGATTCACAACAGCACATGCCTGCGGCAGCGTCTCTCCCGGTGCATGATGATCCGTGATCACCACATCGGCACCTAATTCTTTTGCCAACAGCACCTGATCATGTGCGCTGATGCCATTGTCAACGGTCAAGATCAGGTCCGTCTGCTTCTGTGTTACAAGATACCGG
>JAEEGL015451420.1_pt1 | contig 17550 bp, 19 predicted proteins | sample 9134231 | NCBI WGS metagenome assembly JAEEGL01 (sample SAMN16246548, study PRJNA631951) | gut metagenome | biome: gut microbiome; feature: rumen; material: fiber-attached | host: Bos | place: Iran: Karaj | collected 2018-10 | reverse complement strand
CGAGAACTACCCCGACGTCGACGGACCCGCGGCAGCTGCGATGGGCATCAGCAACGAAGGCGTCTATCCCGCGGCCGCGGACTACGATCTCGTATACGACGGAGAGACTGGCGGATACGGGGACGCCGACACGGCGCTGATCGTATGGTACAGAACCATGGCCGCAACGTACACGTTCCCCGATGTCGAAGATTACGGCATCTCACTCGCGGAAGGATCCAAGTACAAGGACGTCTCGGAAGCCTCCAACGCGTGGATGTTGGATATCGACGTCACCGCATACAAAGCCGTTCCCGGATGGAACATCGACAACGCCCAGTACGGATACGCCCAGCTGGCGCCCCAGGACTACTCGGCCTCTCCCCTGGATCTCGTATTCGGGCCTACTCTGACCAAGTAAGGAAGGCGCTGACCTTTTCAAAACCGATCGGAGCCTCTCCGGCTCCGGTCCCCTTTAATCTCTTATTTCCCGCAAGGTTCTCCGCATCCCGGAAGGATCGCGCGTTTAACGCAGCACCGGTCTGCCGTCTTTCACCCCGACTTTAAGCACCGATTTCACAGGAACGCCGGTTTCTTCGGAAATGCTCCTGGCCGAATCCGATTTGTCGAGCACGACGATGACCTCCGTTACGGCGACGCCGTGCTCTTTCAGCGCTTTGATCATCGATCTGAGCGTCCCCCCGGTGCTGAGCACGTCGTCGACGATAACCGCGCGGGTACCCTCTTTCAGTCCCGATATGAACATCTGCGATTCGCCGTATCCGGTGGATTTTATGAAGGAGATCTCGTCCGGGAATCCGTGCCCTCTTTTTCTGATGACCTGAAAGGGTATTCCCGTCCTTATAGTGAGGGCGGCCGCGTACTGTATCCCCATCGCTTCCGGGGCCAGTATCAGATCGCAGTCCAGATCCGAAATCTCCAGAATATTGTCCGTTATCTCGTCCAGAAGTTCTTTGGTTATGCCCGGGTTTCCGTCGGAGACGGGGTTGACGAAATAGGGATAGTTTCCTTTCATGACCATTCTGGAATCGAGGTAGGTCCGGACGATCCTGTCTTTTGACATCGGTTCCGATCAGAGAATTATGCCTTTTTAATGATGCCGGAGAAGGATGCCCCGGCCCCGGGTCAGGCACGGACGGCGGATTCCATGCGTTATTATTTATCAGATAAGGGATACCCCTTCCATTATCCTGTAAGGGAATGGTGAGATCAACTTGAGCAGAACTTTGTTTACCGTAGGTCCGGTCAATGTGGAGGCCGATGTTCTCCAGTCCATGACCAGACCTATGATCACTCACAGATGCAAAGAGTACAAGCAGCTTCACGAGGGTATCGTGGAGAAGATCCGCAAGGCGCTGGGCACGGATATGGACGTATTTCTGGTCGCCGGATCGGCTTCCGTAATGCTGGAGGCCGCGATCCGCAACGGAGTGGGCAGAAAATCTCTCGGAATCACGAACGGCTCCTTCGGAAACCGCTCCATTGAGATCGCGGAGCTGAACGGGAAAACCGTCGAAAAGGTCCAGGTTCCCTGGGGAATGGCGATGAAGCCGGAACATATAGAGGGAAAGGTAACCGGAGACACGGAGGCGGTCCACTGGGTGAGCAACGAGTCCTCCACCGGGGTCTTCAGCGATTCTTCCGCGATCGCCGGCGAGGTCAGGAAGCAGAATCCCGGCGCGCTGATCATGGTGGATGCCGTCACTTCCGCGTTCGCCATGGATCTGAAGATCAAGGACATGGATCCCGATTCCCTCGTCTTCGGGACGCAGAAGGCTCTCGCGCTCCCCCCCGGGCTCGCGATCATGTTGTGCTCGCAGAGGCTTCTGGACAAAGCTAAGAAAGTGGAGAACAGGGGATTTTACACCGATCTCCTGAAGATAAAGAAGCAGAGCGACGTGAATTACGCGCTCACGACTCCCCCCGTGTCGCTGATGTACGGTCTCGACTACCAGCTCGACAAGGCTCTCTCCGAAGGCATGCCGGCGAGATACAGAAGGCACAGGGAGATGGCCGATGCCGTGAGAAACTGGGCGGACAGGAAGCTGGAGGGAATGTTCCCCGAGAAGGGATACATGTCCGACTCCATCGGCGTCGTCAACCGCGGCAAGATCGATTTCGATTCCCTCAACGCCAGGCTGAAAGAGAGAGGCTACGAGATCTCCAACGGCTACGGGGACGTCAAAGAGAAAACTTTCAGGATAGGACACATGGGAGACGCCACTCCCGACGGGGTCCGCAAACTGCTTTCGGCGATCGATGAAATACTGGAGGAATGAAATTGTCAAAGATCCTTGTATCCGATCCTCTCTCCGGGGAGGGTCTGGAGATTCTGAAGAATTCCGGATTCCCGGTGGACGTAAAGCCGGGGCTCTCCGAGGACGAGCTCTGCAGCATCATCGGAGATTACGACTGCCTTATAATCAGGTCGGGAACCAAAGTGACTTCCAGAGTCATCGATTCCGCCGGAAAGCTCCGCATAATCGGACGCGCCGGAGTCGGAGTCGACAACATCGACGTTCCCGCGGCCACCGCCAAGGGAATCCTCGTGATGAACACCCCGTCCGCCAACATTCTATCGGCGGCGGAGCACTCCTGCGCCATGCTTCTCGCGCTGGCCAGAAACATCCCCTTCGCCCACGAGTCCATGCACAAAGGCGAATGGAAGAGATCCAAATTCACCGGAGTCGAGCTAAACGGAAAGGTTCTGGGAATAATAGGCGTCGGCCGCGTCGGAGGAGAGGTCGCCAAACGCATGAAAGCGTTCAACATGACGATGATCGGATACGATCCGTATCTTCCCAAGGAAGTCGCGGATTCCATCGGAGTGAGGCTCACGACCCTGGAAGAGGTTATCTCCTCCTCGGACTTCATGACCATCCACACCCCGCTCCTTCCCGAGACCAGGAACATGATATCCCTCCCCCAGTTCAGGATGATGAAGCCCAACGCGAGAATCGCCAACGTCGCCCGCGGAGGAATAGTCAACGAAGACGATCTTTACACCGCCCTCAAAGAGGGAATAATCGCCGGAGCCGCTTTCGACGTCTGGTGCAACGAGCCTCTCTCCGAGGACGAGAAGAAGCTTCTGGAGCTCGGAAACCTCGTCACCACCCCGCACCTCGGGGCGTCCACCGCCGAAGCCCAGGAGAGAGTTGCTGTCGAAATTGCGGAGCACGCCGTCATGTATCTCAAGGACGGAATAATATCCAACGCGATCAACGCCCCCCGCGGAAAACTGGACGCGGAGACGGAGCCCTTCGTGATTCTCGCCGAGAGGATGGGCAGCATGGTCCAGCAGACCGTAGGGAACCATCCCCTGAACAAACTCGAGATAACCTACTGCGGAAACCTCTCCGGAAACGCCACCAAGCTTCTGACGGCTTACGCCGCGATCGGATATCTGAAGAACATCATCGGCACCGCCAACACCATCAACGCTCTTCCCATAGCGAAGTCCAAAGGCGTGGACATCACCGAGGGAAGCAACCCCGTTTCGGAGGATTACGCCTCCGCGATCGAGATGAGGTTCACCTACGGCTCCGAGAAGCGCTCCATCCGCGGAACCGTCATCGGAGGGCAGATGAGGCTCGTCGGCTTCGACTCCTTCTCCTTCGACATCCCCCTGTTCGGAAACATGGTGTACGTCAATTACGACGACGCCCCCGGAGTCATAGGAATAGTCGGAAACAACCTCGGAAAGGAGAACATAAACATCGGCCAGATGTCCGTGGGAAGATCCGGCAGAAAGGCCCTGATGTTCCTGACCGCCGACCGCACCGTTCCCCAGGAGGTAGTATCCCGCATCGCCTCCGAGATCGGTTCCGCCGAAGTGAGATCCCTCTGCTTCAAGGAGTGATTCCCTTGGGTATACTGACTGTTGAGGACCTCGCGCTGGCAATCAAGAACGGGTTCGACCGTCAGACTATCCAGAGGGGAGACGGAATGGGGAACATGGGCGAGGACGAAGCGTACGATCTCGCCCACCGCGTCCTCAATTTCTTCGGCTACTCCGACAGAATCATAGACAACGTCCTAGAGTCCCAGGACCGCGGCGCCTTCTACCAGCTGGAGGACGTCAAGATCCTCACCACCGAGCGCGAGGAGACCACTCTCTACGACGGCCGCGAATGGAGGATCCATTACTGGCTGTTCAAAAGGGATACCATCGACGAGCTGATGTCCTCGCCCGCCGTTTCGGACAGAACCAGAGCCAGGGACGAGAACGTCTACTCCCAGCTGGAAGACGACGCCTGGTTAAGAAACCGTGACTGATCCGTCCGGACTTTTTCCCTACCGGTTCCGCCCCGGACAGGCGGAGCTGGTGCATTTCATCGATGCCGCCGTCAGAGAGGGCAGGAACGCCGTTATCGAAGCGGGAACCGGCACCGGCAAGACGATCTCCTCGCTGTGCGGGGTGCTCCCGTACGTTCTCGACAAGGGGACCAAAGCGCTTTACGTCACCCGCACGAAATCCCAGCAGGAGCAGGTAGCCAGAGAGGCCGCCGCGATAAAGCGCAGGGTGCTCTGCGTTCCGTTCCAGGGGCGCTCCGCGGATTCCTGCCCGCTCATGCGCGGCGATCCCGATAAGGCAGACGGCACGCCGGAGGAGCTTTCGAGGCTGTGCTCCAGATGCAAGCGTCTGGACGGCAGCGGAGGCCGCATATGCGGATATTACGAAAGGACCGCCGATGCCGATGCCGGGTACTGGATCGGCGTCGTCCGCGAGTGCTTATCCCCGGAGGAGTTCGCGCTGAGGGCCGAATCCGAAGGGCTGTGCCCGTACGAGCTGCGCAAGCTTCTTCTGCCCGCGGCCGACATAATCGCGGTTCCGTATCCCTTTCTTTTCATTCCCGGGGCGAGGATGTCTCTGGAGTCGTGGATGGGGATCCCGGTTTCGGAGACCGTGGTGGTGGCGGACGAAGCCCATAATCTCCCGGACTACCTGAGGGACGTCCAGACCTTCGAAATCTCCAGAAACTCGCTGGAAAGGGCCGCCGCCGAGGCCCGCGGCCGCGGAGATCCGTATGTCTGGAAGGATCTCAGGGTCACCGACTTCACCGATGCTCTGGATTCCGCTCTGGATTCGGCGTGCAGGGAGTACCTCATCGACGAGGACGGCATGCTCCCGCCGTACTATCTCGAGGAGCAGCTCATGGAGCGTCTGGGGACGATCTCGTCCTCCCTGTTCAAAGCGGCGCAGGCGATGTTTGCAATCGGAGAGGGGATCGTCCAGGAGAAGGAGGCCGGGATGAAGCTTCCCCGCTCGTACATAAGGTCTCTCGGGATTTTTCTGCAGATATGGATGGAGGAGCAGGACGCGGCCTGCGTGCGCCTGATTACAGGCGGAGACAACCCGAAATTTCAGTCCTACTGCATGGATCCGTCTCCCGCCGCCGGCCCTCTGAACGCCTGCGTCTCGTCCGTCCACATCTCGGGAACCCTGGAGCCTCTGGGCAATTATGCCGACGAGATGGGGCTGGATGTCCCGCTGAAGCTGAAATCCGCCTCCTCCTTTCCCCCGGGGAACTTCCGGATGCTTTATTCCGGAGACGTGACCATGAGGTACGAGGAGCGCTTCTCCGATGAGAATTACCGCAGGCTTCTGGATCTCATCTCCGGATCGATCTCCTCCGCAAGGGTCAACACCGCGGTGTTTTTCCCGTCGTACCAGGTCATGGACCGCATCGTATCCGATCTCGATCCCGGGGACAGGACGGTGTTCGCGGAGCGCCGCGGCATGACGCAGGCCGCGCTCCTGTCTCTGGTGGAGGCGTTCAGGCGCTCGGACGGCGGAATCCTTTTCGGCATAACCGGCGGGAGAATCTCCGAGGGGATAGATTTTCCCGGAGAGGCTCTGAAACTGGCCATCATCGCCGGCATCCCGTTTCCCAAGCCCTCGGCCAGGCTCCGCGCGCTGAAGCATTATTACGATGTCAGATTCGGAGACGGCGCCGGCTTCGCGTCGATCGTTCCCGCCTCCAGAAAGGTCAGGCAGGCCGCGGGGAGAGTGATAAGATCTGAAACAGATCGCGGCATCGCGGTCATAGCGGACTGCCGCGCGGCGGTTCTCAGGGACTCCGGCGCGGAGCTGTCCGGAGACATTCCGGGGGAGATCCGCAGATTCTTCAGCGGCCCGGAACATCAAATCTATAAACGATATGCATAATCCGCATTCATGGAAATTACCGTGGATGACGCCGTCATCGACCTGATCAAAAAGGAACAGCGCGATTACCGCGTCTGCACCGCATGCATGGGTCCCGCATTGGTTCCCACGACCGTCAAAGGACCGAAGGATTCCGACATCAGGATCCCGGTGGGGGAGAACACCCTGTACATCTCCAGGGTCCAGGCGATGTACATAGACCGCGTCTCGATAGACATGGTCTACGACAAAGAGGACATAGACTCCTGTCCGGCGTTTTACTACAGAAGCGCGCACTGACTCTTCAGCGGAGAAGGATCGCTTTCTCCGCGGAACTTTTCGCCAGAGCGTTCAGATCGATTCCGAATTCTTCGATCCGCTCCGGTTTCGCCGCGGTCGTCACTCTGGACGGAAGGATCGTGCATCCTGCCGACGGGGATATCGAGATGTCGAAAGTTCCAATCTCTCTCGCTATTTTCATTATCTCGGTTTTGTCTAGACCGATAAGGGGCCTCAGAACCGGCATCTTTATCCCGGTTTTCTCCGCGCGGAGATTCTTAAGGGTCTGGGAGGCTACCTGGCCGAGGGAATCGCCCATGATTATCGCCTCCGCGCCGATTCTCCCGGCGAATTCGCAGGCCGTCAGATGCATGGCGCGCTTGCACATGACGCACTGGTAATTCCTGTCGCAGGATTCCTTGATCGCGGTCTGCGAGGGCCCGTGGGGAGCCGAATAGAGGGGAAAGCGGTTTCCGGAGGCTTTTTCCAGCTGTTCGGCCAGAGAGATAACGTTTTTTATCGTTCTCTCGTCGCAGTAGGGGCTGTTGTCCATGTGCAGCAGCGTTACTTCCGCGCCGGCGCGGTTCATCAGGTACGCGGCCACGGGGGAGTCTATCCCGGACGACATCAGCGCTACCGCTTTCATCTCATACCTGAACGTCGCCGTAGTCATCGGCGAGCTTCCTCGTGCTCTCGTATCTGCATTCGGGGCAGTACAGCTTCTCTCCTCTTCTGAGAAGCTCCGTTTTGCACTTTCCGCAAAGGGCCCTTATCGTACCCAGATGCTCTTCCTTAGTGGTAAGCTGGAGGGACGGTTTTATCCCCGTGACTCTGGCGCGGATATAATCTCCTTTGCGGAGCTCTTTGGAAACGTCGTCAGTGTAGTTCGGGGAGATCTTGGATACGTGTATCGTGGCGTACGTCTCGCACCCAAGGGATCTCTCGGTTCCCTCTTTGGCGACGACGTCCGCCGTGGCCATGGTGTTTCTTATGTCCGCGACGACGGCGTAAACGATATCTCCCTCCCTGAGGACATTGGGGGGATTGCGGGTGCGGACCCTGGCGACGCATTCTTTGTCGTCCAGCTCCACGACGCCTACCTGCGATGCGTAAACGATTCCGTTTTCGGAGAACGTGCCGTCGGAGGAATAGTACTCCTCCTCCACAGCTACCTCGTCTCCCGGGAAAACCAGTCTGGTGTCATTCATCGTAATTCACCTGATAACAACGACGGCAACGTCAACCGTCTGTTTTGCTTTTTTATGGAACGCGAATGTATGAGGGATTTCGTACTTATATGTTTTACAGAGGGTCGCCTCGCGCCCCTCCCTCCTGCAGAATCCGGTGACGAATTCCAGGGAATTTTCCATGTGGAACGAGTATACGCAATCCGAGAGCTCCATAGCCTTTCTGAGAAACGGACGATCCGCGTTCCTGTTCTGGCATCCGAACGGGGGATTCATTATCACCGTGTCCGCGGGCTCGTCCACGGAGAGGATATCTTTCTCTTCGAATTCTATGCAGCAGCCCAGTTCCAGAGCGTTGCGGCGCGCTATTTCCAGCGCTTTTCCGGATATGTCGAAACCCTTCACCGATCCGGCGCCCGCCAGAGAGGCCCCTACCGAGAGCATTCCGGTCCCGCACCCCAGATCCGCGACTTTCAGGCCGGCGATGTCTCCGGCGGAATACGCGCTGAAAATCACGTCCGCGGCTATCGCGGCGGGAGTCGCGTACTGTTCCAGAGACGGATCCGGATCTTCGAAGCCCCTTACTTTCTGGAGCGAGATTTCCAGCTCTTTCTTTTTCATTCCGCTCCGACATGGGCATTTCCGATATTGCTTTTTGCGTCCGGCAGAGGGAATATACGCCGTTTCCGCGCGTTTTTGTGTCATGCGGAGGGTTTCCGGGGGCCAGAGCCCCTATTCAGACAGTTTATATATCATGGAATTGTAAGGGTTCAACAGGATAGAGCCATGGGGATTGCAGATGACCGACGGCTGTATTCGTATCCCAAACTGCTTTCGGGTACGGTCCCCTTTAGCCGTGCCCGTTTTTTTTTCGTCTGTAACGGTTAAGGAAAAGTCCTTTAACGTTGGATCCGGATACCCTTACGCATACCTCGGTATGGCGCCTCGGAAGAGGGAGGTAACCAATGTCCAAAGTTCGCAGAGCAATAATCAGCGTTTCTGACAAAAACGGCATAGTGGATTTTGCCAAAGCCCTGTCTTCGCTCGGCACGGAGATCATCTCCACCGGCGGAACGTACAAGCTTTTGAAAGAGAACGGCGTCCCCGCTAAGGAAGTATCCGACATCACCGGGTTCCCGGAGATGCTGGACGGCCGCGTGAAAACGCTTCATCCCAAGGTTCACGCGGGAATCCTGGCGCGCAGGGATCTCCCGGAGCACATGGACGCGATCAGCAGAATGGGCATCGAGCCGATAGACATGGTCGTCATCAACCTTTATCCGTTCAAGCAGACCGTTCTCAAAGGCTCTTCTTTCGAAGACATCGTCGAAAACATCGACATCGGCGGCCCGAGCATGATCCGCGCGGCCGCGAAGAACTGGAAATCGGTCGCGGTGGTCACTTCCCCCGATCAGTACGGCCCGATCCTCGAACAGCTGAGGAACGGAGGGGAGCTCTCCGAGGAACTTCTCGGAAGGCTGATGGCCGAGGCGTTCGTGGTCACCTCGGAATACGACGCCATGATAGCGTCCAGAATGTATCCGCATTTCTGCAGCGGATTCCCCGGATCCTTCCCCATACCCCTCGAAAAAGTCGAGGATCTGCGCTACGGCGAGAATCCCAACCAGTCCGCCGCTTTCTACAAGGATCCCTTCACTCCCGGCACCACGGTCGCCAAATCCGAGCAGCTTCACGGAAAACAGCTCTCGTACAACAACATTCTCGATCTGGATAAGGCTCTGGACATATGCATGGACTTCGAGAAGCCTACGGCGGTCGTGATGAAGCATACCAATCCCTGCGGCCTCGCCTCCGCGGACACGATCTACGACGCTTTCGTCACCGCGTACAACGTCGATCCCCTGTCGGCGTTCGGGTGCGTTATATGTCTCAACAGAAACTGCGACGTCGAAACCGCCAAAGAGATCTCCCAGCATTTCGTCGAAGCGGTAATATGCCCGGATTACGACGAGGGCGCGGCGGAGATAATGGAAGCCAAGAAGAACATCCGTCTTCTCCGCACCAACTCCCCCATCTGCCCCTCCGCCAAATACAGGGAGTTCAAGATGAAGAAGGTCCAGGGAGGAATGCTCGTCCAGACCGACGAGGACGTCATTATCGATCCGGCGAACCTCAAAGTGGTCACCAACCGCGCTCCCACTCAGACGGAGATCGACGCGCTGCTGTTCGCGTGGAAGCTCGCCAAGCACGTCACATCCAACGCCGTGGTTTACGTGCGGGGGGAGCATGCGGTCGGAATAGGAGCGGGCCAGATGAGCCGCGTGGACTCGGCTAAAATCGCCTCTATGAAAGCCAACGAGCCCACCAAAGGCTGCGTCATGGCTTCGGATGCGTTCTTCCCGTTCAGGGACGGAGTAGACGAGGCTGCGGCCGCCGGCGTGACCGCGATAATACAGCCCGGGGGCAGCATTAGGGACCAGGAGGTCATAGACGCCGCCAACGAGCACGGCATGGCGATGGTATTCACCGGATGCCGCGTTTTCAGGCACTGAAAAAAAATACGGGGGATGTCCCCCGCTCAAACTTTTTTGTTCTCTTCCACCGCGGATTCCAGATCCTCGGGTATGATGGGTCTGCCCTCGGCTTTTCTCTTCATATGTCCGCCGGGGCCTCCGCGGGCGATTCTCGCGTTCTCTATGCATTCCGGATTGTCGCATACGAACGCTGCGTAAACGATGTTTTTGCAGGGTTTCCCGCAGAATTCGCAGGTGTAGTCGTCGAAGTTTATCGCCATGTCCGGCCGTATCGCGGTACGCTTTATAGTACTGAGCGTTCAGAGATCCATTCTGAATTTCCTGTATCCGGACAGCGTTATTATCCCGTCCGGGGACACGGCGTCAGCTATGCCGATGTAATCCAGAGGATTCCCGATATCGCCGGCGGCCTCCACTATCCGGCCTCCGCCGGCTGCGCTGCCGATCTCTGCGCATTTTTCAGGGGTTCCCCTGACGGAGATGATATCCGCGCCCATCGATACAGCCAGAGCGGCGTCCTCCGGGCTTCCGGCCTCCGCTCTTATCTTCGCGGCGAAGGAAGCTTTGGAAATCCTCTCCATGGCGTTTCTCATTCCTCCGCAGAGTTTTATATGCTCTCCGGTCAGCGTGATCGGCCCAGCGTTCGGATCCCCTCCTCCGAGGAGAACAGCCATCCTCTCCTGATCCTCCAGACCGGGAGTGAGGCATGCGGGGGCCGCGATTATTATCCTCCCGGCTGCCTGATCAACGAGATCCGCGGTGTAAGAAGCGATCCCGCTCATGCGCGAGAGGATCGCCAGCGCGGCGGATCTGCAGGAGAGCACCGATCCGGCGGAGCCGTACACCGAGAGAACCCTGGTTCCCGCGCGTACCCTGTCGCCGTCCTTGGCCAGAGGAGAGGGATCTGCGCCGGCTGACAGGAAAAGATCGGACGCCTCGCCGATCCCGGCAACCACGGAGTCCTCGCAGCAGATTATGCTGAAGTTGGTTTCCGTATCCGGGAGGGAGCGCTCCAGCAGCGGATCTCTTCTTATTTTGAAATCATAGCCCAAACCTCAGACCTCCAGACGGAACTCCTTTCCGGTCTCCGGCAGTATGACGTTGTAGTCCTGGAGATCCGGGAGGAACAGGTCGCGGTTGTCGGAATGCATGAAGATGACGTTGTCCGGATCGCACTCTTCGATGAATTTCACGATCTGGCCGTGATCCGCGTGCGCGGAGAAATCGTATTTCTGGATTTCGCACTCTATGCGGACGGCCTCCCCGTCGATGTTTATGCATCCCTGCTCCAGCAGCATCCTGCCGTTGGTGTCCTCCGCCTGGTATCCCACGAGAAGGATCGCGCTCTTCGGGTCGTCCTTCAGATTCCTGAGGTATCCGAGGATCGGGCCTCCGTCGAGCATTCCGCCGGTGGTGACTATGATGTTTCCTTTCTTCGCGTAATCCCTTTGGCCGGCGTTGCGGACTTCGCTGAACCTTTTCTTGGCGTCCTTGAGCGCCCTGAAATCCTTCAGGTACTCCGGATACTCCATGAACAGGCGCGTCACGGATCTTCCCATTCCGTCCACCCACATGTCGTACCTCAGATCTTTGAGGAGGAGCATTATCTCCTGCGTTCTTCCTACGGCGAAGCACGGGATCAGCACGGTTCCGCCGCGATCGATGACTTCCCTGATCTTCGCCAGGAATTTCTTCTCCGTCTCCTTTCTCGGAGGGTGGCTGCGCCCGGCGTAGGTCCCCTCGACGAAGAGGTTGGTGCAGTCCGAAGGTTTTGCCTTTCCGACGAGCCTCTGGCTCTCGGTGTGTATGTCTCCGGAATATATCGTGCGCACGTCTTTCTCGAACGCGAACATGGCCGCTCCCGGGATATGGCCTGCGTCGAGCATGGTGACGTCTATCCCGTCCAGGGTGATCGTGTCCCCGTAGCTCATCGGAACCACGGCGTCCATGGTCTTCTCGATCTCCAGCGCGTTGTACGGCTGGACGTATTCCTCGGCCTTGGCGATTTTCAGGGTGTCGTTCATCATCAGCTCCGCGATCTGGGCGCTGAGGGGCGTGGTGAACAGCTCGCAGTCGTTTCTTCCGCAGACCTGGGGCAGCATGCCGCAGTGATCCAGGTGGGCGTGCGTCAGGAAGACGTGGTCTACTTTGGGCGCCGGAAGCGGGAACTCCGGAGGCTTGGTGGGGCTGAGGCCGTACTCGACCAGCATGGTCTTCCCGTTGGCCTCCATCGTCATTCCCATGCGGCCGACCATGTCGGCTCCGCCCAGGAATCTGTATTTCATTTCCATAGGTTTCAACTCCTTTTCTGTGCGCCTCGTCTCGCGAGGACTTTGTGAAAGGGGCGCGCCGCCCCCTTGACTGTGATACGGGGGCAAATCCCCCCGGATTAATATATAGGCAAGACTAACCGAATGTCGTATTTTTAGGTTGCTACGGAGGAATGCGCGTCCGCGGGCGCATCCGCTCCGCCGGGATACAACTATATACAGACATTCAATCCCGCGCACAGAGGCTGTTAGATTGTTTTGCTCAAAATGCGGTTCGATGATGTTCCCTAAGGAGGGGAAGTTCGTATGTTCCTGCGGGGAGACCGAGGATATAGGGGGCAGATCGGAGGTAATCGTCACGGAGTCCAGAGACAAGGAGACCGTTATCCTGTCTTCAGACAGTCCCGCGACGCTTCCCAAGGTCCGCGTGCTGTGCCCGAAGTGCGGCCATACCGAAGCCTATTACGTGATCAGGCAGACGCGCGCCGCCGATGAACCCGAGACCACGATTTACCGCTGCTGCAAATGCAGCTACTCCTGGAGAGAATACTGAGGGAAAAGCCCATGTTCGATACCGAGACAGAAACAGATCCGGACGCGCAGTTCAGCGCGGAGCTCAAATCAGAGACGCTCAAAGGGCTCGTAAACATAATCTCAGCTCTGGTGGACGAAGTGAAATTCACGCTGACCCCGGAGGGAATGACCCTGAAGGCCGTGGACGCGGCGCACGTCGCCATGATCGAGATGAAGGTGGAAAAGGAAGCCTTCATAAGGTATCACGCCGAGGACTGCGAAATCGGAATCGATCTGGACAAGCTGAAGAGCGTTCTCCGTCTGGCTTCTGGCGTCGACGTCATCAGGATGGAGCAGGACGCGGAGAAGGGAAAGCTGATATTCAAAGTCGGAAACATCACGAGGGCCATGACGGTTCTCGACACCTCCGGAATGAGCGATCCCAAGGTTCCGGATCTGCATCTCAAAGCGAGCATAGGCATCTCTTCCGACGAGTTGAAAAGAGGAATAAGCGCGGCGGATACGATATCCGACCACGTTTCGGTCAAAGCCACTCCCGAGCGTTTCATCCTCTCCTGCGAAGGAGATACGGATTCCGTTTCGCTCTCCGTCGGGAAGGAGTCGCTGGCGGAGCTTTCCACCGATACGGAGGTCTGCAGCCTGTTCCCGCTGGATTATTTCTCGAATATCATCAAAGCCGTGCCCGGAGGAACCGTTATCCATATAGAACTGGACAACGATTACCCCATGAAACTCCTGTTCAGTATAGCCGACCGCCACGTGCTGGTCAATTATTTACTGGCTCCGAGGATCGAGAGTGATTAAGCATGGGGGAGTACACCGTATCGGAACTCGAAAAGATGGCTGACAGACTCAGGCTGCACGTTATAGAGATGACGTATGCGGCGTCTTCCGGCCACCCCGGAGGCTCACTCTCCTCCGCCGAGCTTCTGTCGGTGCTTTATTTCCACTCGATGAGGCACAAACCTTCGGATCCCTCCTGGGACGGCCGCGACAGGTTCATTCTCTCCAAAGGGCACGTCGCCCCGATCCTCTATGCGGCTCTCGCGGAGGCCGGCTATTTCCCCGTGGACGAGCTCCTCACTCTGAGGAAGATCGGTTCCAGGCTTCAGGGGCATCCGGTGCGCGGCAAGCTCCCGGGCGTGGAGATGTCCACCGGATCCCTGGGGCAGGGCCTCAGCATGGCCGCCGGCATAGCTCTCGCCGGAAAAATGGACGGGAAGGACTACAGAACGTTCTGTCTTCTCGGAGACGGCGAGCTTCAGAGCGGCCAGAACTGGGAGGCGGCCATGTTCGCCCGCCAGTACGGACTGAGCGGCCTGATCGCGTTCGTGGATCGCAACAGGCTGCAGATCACCGGCAACACCGAGGACGCCGTGGGTCTGGATCCCCTCCCGGAGAAATGGAGGGCCTTCGGCTGGAACGTCATAATCGTCGACGGCCACAGCGTCCGCGAGCTCATCGAAGCGGTGGACAAGGCGTCCAGATCCAGAAAGAATCCCACGGTCGTCATTATGAACACCGTCAAAGGAAAAGGCGTTTCGTTCATGGAGAACAACGCCGGATTCCACGGGCGCGCGTGCAGCGAGTCCGAGTACCGGAAAGCGGTCGGGGAACTGAAGGAGGCTCTGCGTTGAATTCCAGACTTCTTGCACAACGCAATTATTACGGAAAGGCTCTGGCGGATCTCGCCGGGGAGAGGGAGGATATAGTCGTTATAGACGCGGATCTCGCGGGTTCCACCAAGACTTCCGATTTCAAGGCCGTCGCGCCGGAGAGATTCGTGGAAGTCGGGATAGCGGAGCAGAACATGATCGGGATCGCCTCGGGTCTGGCGGCATCCGGGAAGGTAGTTTTCGCATCCACTTTCGGAGTGTTCGCCACCGGCCGCTGCTGGGAGCAGATCAGGCTCGCGGCCGCGTATCCGAAACTCAACGTCAAAATCGTCGCCACCCACTGCGGAATCAGCGTCGGAGAGGACGGCGCCTCCCATCAGGCTCTGGAAGACATCGCGATAATGCGCGCGATACCGAATATGACGATCGTCTCGCCGGCGGACGCCTACGAGGCCTACGAGGCCACCAAAGCGATAGCCGGATATCCGGGGCCGGTCTATATGAGAATGGGGCGCTCCGAGTTCCCGACGATAACCGAGGAGGGCAGGAAGTTCGAGATCGGAAAGGCCTCGGTGATGAGATCCGGAAAGGACGTCACCGTCATCGGATGCGGGCAGATGGTCTCGTCCTGCCTGGAAGCCGCCGGTATCCTCGCGGAAGAGGGGATCGGGGCGGAAGTCATCAACATGTCTACGATAAAACCGCTCGATTCCGGCGCGGTAATCGGATCCGTGAGCAAGACCGGATGCTGCGTCACCGCCGAAGAGCACAGCATCATCGGAGGACTGGGCTCCGCCGTGGCCGAGTGCCTGTGCGAAAGCGTCTGCGCTCCCCTGGAAAGGGTGGGGACCAGAGACACCTTCGGCGAATCCGGCAAGCCGTCGGATCTTATGGAAAAATACGGCCTTACCGCTTCGGACATAGTCTCCGCCGCGAAGAGGGCAATCTCAAGAAAGAAGTGATTTTATGAAGATCTTTATCGACACTGCTAATCTGGACATGATCAGGGAGATCAACAGCTGGGGAATCCTCGACGGAGTCACTACGAACCCCAGCCTCATAGCGAAGGAGGGCGTGGACGTCAGAACCCGCGTCAAAGAGATCGCCGAGATAGTCGACGGGCCCGTATCCGCCGAGATAATGTCCGTGACCGCGCCCGAGATGATAGCGGAAGCCCGCGAAGTCGCCGCGATCCACCCCAATATCAACATCAAGCTTCCCATGTGCGTCGAGACTCTGAAAGCCGTGAAGGTTCTCTCGGCCGAGGGGATAAAGGTCAACGTCACCCTGATATTCTCCGCCCACCAGGCGCTTCTCGCGGCCAAAGCCGGCGCGGCCTACGTCTCGCCGTTCGTCGGCCGTCTGGACGATATCGGCACATACGGAATCGATCTCGTGGCCCAGATCATGCAGGTGTTCCAGAACTACGGCTTCGCCACCGAGGTCATAGCGGCGTCCATACGCAGCCCGGCCCATGTTCTCGACGCGGCTCTCGCCGGGTGCGACATCGCCACCATCCCCTACGATATTCTCAAGAAGATGGTGCAACACCCGAAGACCGACGAAGGCATTGCCAAATTCAAGGCCGATTACGAGAAGTCCGTAAAGAACTGAGATGACGTACGATGCTGTTGTGGCGGGGGCAGGTCCCGCCGGAACAATGTCCGCGCGCATTCTGGCCTCCCGGGGTTACGGGATAAAAGTTCTGGAGGACGATCCCATTTCGGGGAAGCCGGTCCAGTGCGCCGGCCTGGTTTCGGAGCGCGTGCTGGGGATGTCAGGGGTGAAGCCGGAGGTTTTCGGCAGATTCTACGGCGCCGAAGTCATTTTTCCGGACGGCAGCTCGGTGATCGCCAGATCCCGGAACGTCAAGGCCGTCGCTATAGACCGCGGGGATTTCGACCGCAGGATGGCCGATGCGGCCGCGGACGCCGGCGCGGAGTTCTCGTACGGCAGCAAGTACCTCTCCCATGAATCCGGCGGAGATGAAGTTTCGGTAACATCGTCTTCGGGCACGGACCGGTGCAGGGCGGTCATCGGCGCGGACGGGTACGGATCCAGAGTGGCCCGCTCCCTTCCCGGCAATCTTCCCAGGGAGTACGTATACGGCGCCCAGTACGATCTGAGGCACAGAGCTGATTGCCAGGATATTTTCAGGGTGCGCATGGGAAACGGGTGCGCTCCCGGATTCTTTCTCTGGGAGATCCCCTGCGGTGACTTCACGCGCGTGGGGCTCTGCGTATCCGCAGGGAAAGGGTACCCCTTCGGTTATCTGAACAGCATGGTCAGAAAGTTATATCCTGATTCAGGAATCATAGCGAGATACGGCGGGAAAATACCCCTGGGCGGGCGCAGAACGACTTACGGCGAAAAGTGTCTGCTCATAGGTGACGCCGCCGGGCAGGTGAAGCCCGTATCCGGAGGCGGTATTTATCCCTCCTTGGTTTCCGCCGGAATTCTCGCGGACGTTCTCTCGGATGCGCTGGACAGCGGAGATCTTTCAGCGGGCAGGCTCTCCCGCTACGAGAAGCTGTGGAAGGCCGAGCTCGGAAGGGAGATGAAATTCGGATACTATCTCAGGAAAAAGTTTACCGCGATGGACGATTCCGATATAAACCGCGCCGGCAGGTACAGCAGACGCGGCGACGTCCGCCCCGCTCTGGACGAGATAGATCTGGATCGCTCCAGCGACGTGGTCCGCGCGATCCTCCGCAAACCGTCGGCGTGGCCGGGGGCTTTGAACTTATACCTGAGGTCTCTCTTTTGAAACGCGTCGTCTTCGCCAGAATACCGGCCGGAGAGGCGGGAGAGAAGATCCGCTTCCTTCTGGACGGAGGATACGCCGACATACACGCCAGAATATCCAAGGATGCGGAGTACAGATACGTTCCCGTCCTTCCGGAATATGCGGGATCCGAAGAGCTGGCGGGGTTCGAATTCACGGAGGGGGAAGCCCATACCCTGGACCGCAGATCCCCTCAGGAGCGCATACGCGAAAAGCTCTCGGAGCACCCGGAGATT
>JAEEGL014545871.1_pt1 | contig 17550 bp, 12 predicted proteins | sample 9134231 | NCBI WGS metagenome assembly JAEEGL01 (sample SAMN16246548, study PRJNA631951) | gut metagenome | biome: gut microbiome; feature: rumen; material: fiber-attached | host: Bos | place: Iran: Karaj | collected 2018-10 | reverse complement strand
TCGGAGAGAAGTACTCCCTGGCGAAGGCTGCCAAGAACGATGCCAAGTATACCTACGAGTTCATCGGATGGGACATCCCCGGCCCGACGGTCCAGGGAGACATGACCGTCACCGCCCTGTTCAGGGCCGAGCCGGTGAAGTACGCGGTGCGCGTGGTATTCACCTGCGGCGGAGAGGAGATCGCCAGCAGCGACAACTCTTCGCAGCCGTACGGCTCCGAGTACACCTACGCATGCGCCGACTACCCGTACGCGCCCGAATGCTTCGAAGGATACAGGCTCGTCTCCCCCGGGGCGCAGACCCTGACCGTCCGGGAGAACCCCAGCAACCAGCTGATCGTCAACGTGATGGAGTTCGAGTTCGAGAGGATCTGTCTGACCGTCACCCTCTCCTACGCCGGGGACGGATCCTACAGCTTCAGCGATACCGTCGCCTACGGCGAGCGGTTCGACCAGGTCGTCCAGGCCTACGGATCGGACATAGGGAAGGCCATCGTGATCTCCAGCGACGGCATCGACGGCGACTACCATTCCGCCGAGTACGACGTCGGCACCCTGCAGATACACGTCATCGACGCCGAGAACTCCGAGGTGATCTTCGGACCCATAACCGAGGACGTCACTCTGTACTACTATTACGTCTGAGCACGAAAACCCAAACGGGCGGGCCTTCGGGTTCCCGCCCCAAACCCCTTAAATCTCATTTTTCATGACGTTTCAGCTAATAAGATGCTCACTCAATAATATGATTGATTAATCATTATATTTTATATTATCTCATTAAAAATAGAATATTTTTATCAAAATTATTTCTAATATTTAGCATATTACAAAAAACATATATATGCAGGCAGAACAATCTCATAAATAGGTTGGGGCGTGACACCGCTCTGCTAATCGGTATCCTCCCTATAGTTGCGCCCCAACCATTTCAGGGTAATGCATCCATCGATTTATTTTTGTTGCGGATTTATTGTAGGGAAACCTCTATTTAATGTGAAGTTACCATATTTAGATTCATCCATTTTTATAGGTTAAATTAAATAATATTGCCTTTGCTATATTTTCATTGAAACATCAACAAATTTATACCCCATCGTCATGACAATATCGATTGCATCCGCTTGGCGGTTGCGAGTGAGGTCATTTCAATGCCAGACGCAGAAAACGCCGGTACCCAGAGCGGTACCTACGAGCTTCTCAGGACGATCGACTGGAAGCAGGGTCTCATAATTGCTATGGGTATTCCGATTCTGATTGTCCCGTCACTGTGCGATCTTTCATTGAACCTCTGGGCCATGAGCATCCTCATCTGGGTGTTCTCAGTCCTTTCTGGATTCCTGCTGAATCTCCCTCTGGGCGAGATGTGCGCCACATTCGGCGTCGCAGGCATCGGAGGTTCCATTCAGCACGTTTACAGGGACGATGATAAATACAAGAACAAAAAGATCAACATGGGCAGAGTCATAGGGTCGCTGGGAGCCTGGGCTTATTTCGCCACTTGGGTTCCGGTCATTCCGATCTTCACGATCATGACCGGCGTCTACATCAACGATTACTTTGACCTGGGGTTCGACGGAATGACCGGAACTCTGTTCTACCTCGCCATCGGGGCTCTCATCTATGGATTCATCATAGTCAGCGGCCGCAAAGGTCTCGAGGGCGGCGCCAAAGTGCAGCTCATCCTCGCTATCATCACGATCATCCCCATTCTGATCATCTGTCTTGTGCCCCTTTTCAACGGCAATTTCAACTTGGACACGATCACGAGCGAGATGGTTCCCACTTCCAAATCGTGGAGCGGAAGCTCCTGGATATGGGACGGGGACACCATTCTGATGGTCCTCGGATGTTTCACCGTCGCCCAGTGGAGCGCTGTCGGATGGGAATCTGCGGCTACCTACGGGGCAGAATACAAAGACCCAAGCAAAGACGTACCCAAAGCGCTCACCGCCTGCGGCCTTCTCTGCTTGTTCATGTATTTCGTCATCGCATTCTGCATGTACGGAACCCTTGGGCAGGCTGGCATCGAAGAGGCCGGAGCTTCCACCCTCATCCCCATCGCCAGAGGCGACTTCGGTGACATCGGAGGTCTCCTCGCCGTTATCCTTCTCATCGCCGGTATGGTCATGATCATCCAGAGCGCTTTCCTCGCCACCGCAAGAACTATCCAGATCATGGCTTCGGACGGCAACATGCCCATGATGTTCTCCAAGACCAACAAATACGGGGTTCCCATGAACGCCATGTTCTTCGAGGCCTTCATAGGGTTCTTCATCATAGTCGCGGGAATAACTGCGTCTCAGATTCTTGCTGTTTCCGCGCTGGGATTCGCCATAGCGCTCGGCATGTGCTGCTGCGCCTTCATCAAATCCCGCAGGGACCCCAGGTTCAAGAACGTCGAGAGAGTCTACAAAGTGGGCAAGATCTGGTATGCCGGAGCGGTCTTCATGGCGATCTTCGAGTTCTTCTTCATGATCCCCGGCCTGCTCTATTACGTATACATCACCATGGGCCTGCTGTATGTGTTCGTGGGGATCGCGGCAACCTTCGCCTACGTTCCCTGCTGGCTGCTCATCCAGTATTGGAACCACACCCACCATCCTGAAGTCTCCTGCGGAATCAATTTCGGCGCTGGCAACGGGAAAAAAGAAGCCGCACCCATCAAAGGGTCACGCTGATTCAACGGGGCTTCGGCCCCAAATTTTTCACTTCCTTTCCGATGGCACGGAAAGGAGATTTTTTTACGGTTGCGACATATGACCCGCCATGGCTTGGCGGCGCTCGGAACCCGAACGGATCGATGACATGCTGTTTGCGATGTCATGTTCCGGATACGATTATGACGCCGCCGAAAGTTTCTTCGGCGAGAACCCACCGGACGGCTTTTCATGCTCATCCATATCGAAAGGCAGCCTGTTGGGGCGGAATTACGATTGGGCCATCGGAGACAAAGCAGATATCGTGGTAAGCACCCCGGCTTGGGGAGGGAGGCACGCCACTCTCGGGGTATCGTCATCCCTCATCCCCGCGGCTGAGGTCGAATCGGGGGAGGATTCGCCTCTCTTCCAATACGTCCCGTTCATGACGATGGACGGCGTCAACGATGCCGGATTCGCATGCAGCGTGAATGGGATCACCGTGAGCGACCGCGGGAAAACCCAATCCACCCGCCCCGGGTTCAAAAGGATGTCTATGGCACTGATCGTGAGGTATCTCCTGGACAATGCGGGTTCTGTCCATGAGGCCGTGGACCTCCTGCGCAATCTGGACATCCATTCCATCCCCAAAAGCCACATGGGCGGGTTCGAGATGCATTACATGCTCATGGATTCCGTCGGTTCCGCGGTGGCCGAGTTCATCGGAGGCAAGCTGTGCCTTACCTACGGCGTCCGCATAATGTCCAATTTCCATCTCACAGGGGTCTACAAAAGGGCTGACCTTTCCCCCCATTCTCATGGGCTGGAGAGGTATGGCGTCCTATCGGATGGCTATGCGGACGTCACTGACAGGGAAAGCATGATGCGTCTGCTGTCGAAGGCCTGGTATTCCAAGACATATGATCGCTCTACGGTCCCGTTCTGGTACAGCGAATATTACAACGATTACACCCGCAAAGGCGAGGGCGATTTCCGCGTGGGGATGGTGGCCGAGGATTGGATGGAAGCCCGCATAGACCGCGCCATTAAGAAATTCGACGGCAAAGGCGTGGTCGACATGTGGCACACCGGGCACAGCTCGGTATACGACATCTCAGACGGATCTCTGGACCTCATTGCTAATGAGACGGGAAGGAAGCACTCTTTCAGGCTCAGGAACTCGCCGGAATTATAAGCAAGGAATCAATCCGGCCATCATGGCGGAAAAGGTTGAGATCGATGGGATGGCGTTCGAACTTCGGGACGGCGCTGTCGCGCTCACGGGATGCGATTCTGAGGCCACAAGCATCTCCGTCCCAAGAGAGGTGCGCATCGGCGGGTGCGACCGTCCGGTTGTGGCCATCGGCGAGAGGGCTTTCCAAGGGCTGCCGCTGATCAGCGCGAAGATTCCGCAGGGTGTCATCCACATAGCCGAGGAGGCCTTCTCCGGATGCCAGTCGTTGGAATCCGTATCTCTGCCGCCCGGTCTAGAATTCATCGGCAGGAAAGCCTTCTACGGCTGCATATCCCTCGCTCAGATAGAGATGCCGGAGGGGGTCCAATGCATCGGAGAATCCGCCTTCGCAGATTGCTTCAGGCTCCGCACCGCATCGCTGCCCGAGAGCGTAGATTTCCTTGGAAGCTGGGCTTTCTCGGGTTGCGCTTCTCTGCTGGAAGCCGCCGTTCCTCCGAGATTGGGCGTCATCAGGGAGGGCACATTCTCCGATTGCATATCTATGAACTCAATGACCATCCAAAGCGGAGTCACAAAGATCGAGGACATGTCCTTTTTCAAATGCATGTCGCTCTTAGAGGCGGATATCCCGGAGGGCGTATCGCACATAGGCAAAGGAGCGTTCTCCGATTGCATATCGCTGTCCAGGCTCTCATTGCCCAGAAGCCTTGAATCGTTGGGGTCCAGCGCCTTTTTCGGGCTGACTCTGGCCGACAGCGAAGGCCATATCCTGGATCACACCGCCGAGAACGTCCGCGGATGCATCTTCGTGAGCGATGGCGCGGCCCTCAGGAAAAGCTAATAATGAGAGAGAAAGGGATTTAAGCGGTTTGAGAAAGGAATCGCTTCCTGATGACGCTGATGGGGATGAGGCCCTCGTTGAATTCGGCCTCCGCGATGTCGATGGGATCCAACATGTCGGCGATGACGTCGGGGTCGGCGAAGGTAGGGGCTCCGCAGGATATCTGCAGCGCACGGGCGCCGATTATCCTTGCCTTCTCGAATCTGGTGATTTCTTTTTCCGTAAAACCCACCTGGCTGTCCAATTATCGTGTCATATAAATATCCATCGCCAAGAGGCCCGCTTCAATTGCGCTTCAGCTTTATTATGGCGAAGACCAGCTCGGCCCATGCAGCCCTTTGGGCCGGATCTATGGTACGGAGGACGTCCTCCCTCAGGCAGGAATCCGAGAAGGCGAGGAACCTGTCGAATTCCGCGTAATCTGCCAAAGTCATGCGGCCGGAGGTTCTGAAGCTCCGGAGAATCTCTTCTTCAAGCCCATCCCCTTCGAGCTTGCGGATCCTGGACACGGCGAGCCATCTGAGCCAGCGGCAGAACAGGAATCCGTTCTCTTCGGCGGCGAATTCGGATTCGGTCTTGGGCTTCCTCCTAACGGAATCGGCTATCGCATGGAATATCGCCGCTAGGCCCTCTATCTTGGCCCAGGACGCGTTTTGGGCGATGGCAGGATATCTGACAAGGACCGAAGCCATCGATTGCGAGAGGGCCGTCTGCGCTTTGTCAATCTCCTTTCCCGATTCGCCTTCGATCGATTCCGGATCCAGCCGATACGTCTCCGGCGATCTGATCCCGGTGATTCTCATCAGCGTGCCCATGGATTCGGCCGCCTGGCGCGCCGGGCCCATCTCCTTGGAATTCCCGGGAAGCGGCTTTCCGGATATGATCGATGCGGTTATGGCGCCGATCAGATCTGACCTGCTTTCGAAGCTTTCCGGAGGGATGCCCGCCGAATAGGCCCATTCCGCGGCCGCGGCTGCGCCATATGCCTTGAATATTCTGGGCAGAGATTTCTCGCCCTTCAGCGGATAGCCTCTGCGGGCGCAGATCTCGGCGAATTTGGCGGCGTCAGACAGCGCCAGACCGTCTGTGACCCATATCGACAGCGTTTCATCCAGCGCGTCCGCAAGCTTGGAGACTTCGCGGTTCAGACCCGAGATGTTAGTCAGGGCTTTCCTCAGGGAATCCAGGTCCCCGGGGGTCAGGCTGCCTATCACGCGCCCGACAAGAATGCCGTCGTCCCCCAGCGCGCGGGCGGTCCTGTCCAGAGCGGCGAGCTCGTCGGCGTGTGATATGCGCTTCCCGGCGATGGCCATGCCCACGGCGGAATCGATCTCCTTTTTGGTCATCCGTTTGAAGGCCACCAATCTCGCCGGCGCCGACCCTTCGAAGCCTTCCACCGAAACCGGGATCCTGACGAACCAGCACATCATCCCCTGCCTCTCGGAGGAGACGAGCATCGCGTCGCATCCGAATCCTTCCGGGAGCTTCGCGGCGTCCTCCCGCGAGACCTTGGAGATGTCCGGGCCGTAGAACAGCATGCCGCTCCCCAGATCCAGATCCCAGGGTAAGATCCATTCGCAACCTTCCGGCGGGGAATCGGCCCATCTCTTAACTTCGAAGCGCGCCCCCGGGATCTCGAAGGCGGCCGGCGGCAGGCCTCTGATTATCTTCGCCGAGTCGCAGGTTCCGGCTATGTACTCTATATCAAGCCCCTGCGCCGGGATCGGACGGAAAATCCTTTCGGAGGCGTCGAAATACACGCGCAGCTGGCATTCCGCCATGCCCATGGGAGCGTCCGCCGTGTCTATCCTCGGGTTCTTGATCGTGGCGTCCGGGTCGATGCCGAACTCGAATCTGTGGCTGCCGATGTGGTCTATGGCTTCCTGAGACTTATCCTTCCCGAAGGGGATCCTCATGCGCTTCTCGAGGAACGCGATGTTATAGTCCGGAGCGAACTTGTCCGTTTTCCAGGGGCAATAGACGATGACCTTGTCCACGCTCTTCCTTTCCGAGGCGGTGATGTTCTTCCCCAGCAGCTCCTCCCCAGTCTCCGTTATGGATATCCTGCGGATCGGCGTGGTCTGGTCTATCCTGCTCAGGTTGTGCCTCAGCATCCCCACGTTTCTCAGGCGGTTTATCTCGTCCAGAATCAGGGGGAACAGATCTGAGTGCATCGAGAACACCCCCATCATGTGCTGTATGTCCAGATCCTGGGATCCGATGGTCTGTCCGATCTCGACCATCTTCATGACCAGGTATTCCAGCCCCGAGGCCCTCTTGACCTGGTGCAATGACGCCAGGTACCGGACCTTCATCACCGGCAGTTCCATCGAAACCGAGAGGTCGCCGCTCATTCTGCCGCCTCCGGTATCTCAGATGCATCGGCGAAGCAGTCGGCCAGCTTCAGATCCGAGATTATGTCCTGGTATGCGTTGGAGTATCTCCCGTTGCCGTCCAGATCGACGGAGACCTTTCCGAGGGAGTCAGCATCGCCCACGATTATCAGAAGGCGCCTGGCGCGGCTCATCGCGACGTTTATCCTCCTGAAATCGGATATGAACTTCGATTTGGTGGTCCTGACAAGGGAAACGATGATCACGTCGCGCTCGTCGCCCTGGAAATCGTCCACGGATTTGACCATGAACCGCTCCTCGCCGTCGTTTCTGAAGGACCCCAGCCTGAATCCGTTCCTGCCGTCCATGCGCAGTATCCTCTTGATCGATCTGATCTGGTCGGCGTATGGGGTAATCACGCCCATGCTCATCGGGACGCTCCTTTCAGAGCCCAGAGGGTTGCCGAATGAATCGCAGCGGCATCTGGAATCCAGGAGTTTCACAAGCTTGGCCACGGCATCGGCTTCGACGTCGTTGACGAACGAAGTGCTGCCGCCTTCCCTGCGTTCCTTTCCTTTGCAGTCTATGAACAGAACGGAATGCTCGGGAGTTATCAGCGGGCGGGTCCTGCCGTCTATCCTCATGCGGTGGCTCCTCTCGGGGATGCCCTCCGGCATTTCCAGGGCGCCTCCGTAGAATCTGTTGATCACTCCCATTATCTGGGACGTCATGCGGTACTGCGTCTTCAGCATGGTCTTGGAATCCTCTGACGCCCGGTCGAACATGGACATGAACAGAGGCTCGGAATACATTCTGGCGTATTTCGCGTTGAGCTCCTCCATGGTGTCGTCCTCGGCCCTCTCGTTGTATACCGGCGGAAGCTGCTTGTGGTCCCCCACCAGGATGACCTTCTTCGCGTAGGACATGGGGCGTATCAGCTCCGGGAACGGGACTTTGCTCACCTCGTCGATGATGGCCACGTCTATCCCCATCTTTCTCAGGTCTATCTCGGGGAATTCCCTCGCATTCGATCTGGAAGCGATCTCCCTTGCCGTGCAGGTCATGCCCACCACGTTGACGTAAGACGACAGCTCGTCGATGAGCTGGTCGGAATCTATCCCGGCCACGCTTTCCGTTCTGAGGTATCCGTCTATGTCCCTGCATGCGGCCATGGTCTCCCTAAGGTTCATCCCGCTGAACGCGTCTAAGACCTTGGCCTCTTTGTCCACTATCCTCCTGGCCTCATCCATCGTCTCATAGCGGTCGGTGACCTTCATCAGAGAGAACAGCTCGGAGACTATGCCGTGCAGGTGCCTCTCAGCTTCCAGATATTCTGCATATGCCGGATTGGACGCGTAAGTATCCATCTTCGCCCCGTAAAGCGAGCGGGCCTCATCCTCGTCCTTGGGGTCGTATCTGGATGCCTTTTCCGCTTCATCCCTCTCGGCTTCTGCCTCGCGGCGGACGATCTCCTGGATCTCCTCCAGAGCGTTCTTGATCTTCGGGATGGAATTGGGCATTCCTTCGGCGAACATCAGCGACAGCGCGTCGTTGGGCAGCGTGCCGGCATCCCGGAAGCCTTCGTATCTCTCTATGGTGTCGTAGAGGTCGTCCTCGGAGATCGATGCTATGGCGCTGCATAAGCCGTCCGGCCCGAATACAACGGAATCCCTGTCGTGGGCTCCGATGCCCTCGAACAGCGATAGGATCTTGGACGCATAGTCGCGGTAGTCGTCCCTCTCGAAATCGCCCAGCCTGCCGAGCCTGCCGCACATGGCCTCATATCTCCTTCTGGACGATTCCAGGGCGGCGTTGTCGCAGCTGATCTTGTAAAGGCGGTCGTTGAGGTCCTTTCTGAGCGCTCTGACCTTCCTAATGGTCGGCTCGGCCTCGGCTTTCTTCGGGGCGTAGGAGTCCTTGTAGAACGCTCTGAATTCCGATATCTTGCCGTCGATCTCGGCCCTGCGCTCCGGGTCGCCGAAGAGGTCCATCCTGTCCTCGACGGCCTTGCATATCCCGCCGTAGAACGTGGACACGATGTTCTTGAGCTCGTATTCGCTTTCTTTCTTTTCGGCCATTATGCGCACCGGCCTGATGAAGCTGTAAGGCCTGAGCCTCTCGAAAGCGTTGTCCACGGCTTTGTTCCCTTGGCTGGCTATCAGCACCTTATGGCCGCGGATCACCTCTTGGGCGGCTATCTCCGCTATCACCTGCGTCTTGCCGGTTCCAGGCGGCCCCTGGATCATGTAGAACCCGTTGGCGAACACGGCGCCGTTTATCGCCCTCATCTGCAGCTCATTGAAATGCCTCCCGAAGGTGTGGCTTACGGACGCCTCTTTGTGCGGGGGGATCAGCTCGGGGCAGTATATCGAAGATATGAGGTACGGATTGGCCATCGTTCCGGTGCGGAGCTCGCTGATGGCCGTCCTCTGGCGGTCCACGGCGCTTCTCTCGGCCGCGTCGTCCTCCACTATGACCAGCTCCGAGCGGGACCCCAAATGCGCGGTGCGATCCTTGACGTCCTGGAGCACGGACATGCCCTCCTCCGGCTGGATCCTGAAGAACACCGTCAAGGAGTTTCTCGACAGTTTTTTGGAGAGTTCCGCGGCCTTCCTCCTGTGTTCGGATTCGATTTCTGCCGAGCGTTTTTTCCTGTGCTCCGCAAGCTCGGATTCGATCGCTGGGCGCATGCTTCCGGCGTGTTCCCCGGCGATCTGGGCCATCCTTTCGTCCGATAATTTCTTTACCGCTTCAGACAGGCATTCTTCGGCCGGAATCGAATCGTAGAACTGCTCCCAATCCCTGTCGTCCGTACCGGATTCCTGGGCGGCCAGATACTGCGAGTCGGCTTTTTCGGAGCGTATCTTCTCGGCGAGCTTTTCGATGATATCTTTGGATGAAGCTGCATATGCTGCGACCTCCGATTCGGCCTCCGGGGAGGACGCGAATTCCGCTTCGGCTGCCGCCATCCTCTCGGCCAGGATCCCGGCGCATTCCTTATCCAGAGAATCCAAAGCCGAATCCCGTTCCCTATCGATCTCTGCCGTCTCTTCCTTTGATAATGGACGGTTCGGCTGGGCCTCCTTTATCCTTTCGCCCAGCATCGACAGCTCGCGGTTCCTCCGCCTTTCGTCCGGGTCGGCCTCGTACTCCTCCTTTTCTATAAGAGGGTCGACGGCTTTCACTGTCCCTCTGGTCAGCCCGTTGAACCCATCCAAATACGCCCTCATCTCTGAGTTTGTAAGGGCCCCTTCGATATCGTGCACCACCTTGACCAGAGTGCATTGGGGCATCCCCGGGATGATCTCGTCGGTCCAGGCCGTGGTGCCGTCGTCCACTATCGTTATGTCGGCGGGCACATCCGATATCGGCCCGTAGCAGGCCTGGATGAACTCTGGCGTGCGAATCCTGTAGCCCTTGCCGCTGTTGAGCCCTGATATCTCGTCCCTCATGTCCAGGAATCTGGCCCAATCGTCCAGATTGTCTTCCGTGGCTTTCGGATCCAGGACAGGGTATCTTCCTGCCAGGGCGCGGACGAATTCCGGGGTGATGATGCTGTTGGAATAGTTTATCCCCTTCCGGCTTTTGAGCTCCTTGCCGGCCGTGTCATAGTAAAGGTCGGAGCCGTCGTTCACTGTGAGGAAGAAATTGCATTCCGCCTCGGTCTCTCCGATGTATTTCCCCGCATGCTCGGCCAGGAATACGCGGGTGGCCATGAGCTCCCATCCCCCTGTCCTTTCGTTCTGCTCGAAATCCCCCTGGATCACGAGGTCCCTCTCAGATTCCGCCGCGGAATTGACTCTCATCACGACGTTCTCGATCTTCATTCCCTGGTCTACCGGCGGCTTGTCGAACGATGGGTGCAGGAAACAGGCTTTCCTCGGCTCCTCGCCTTTGTAGAGATGGTCGCGGATGAAATCTTGGACCGTCCTTCTGGCCAGTATCTCCCCCTTCATGCTCCTGTACTGATCGGCCAGAGGCACTATCCTCCTTCCAGACGTCGTGACCTTCCGGCGGCTGTAAGCGGAAAGGTTGACGGAAAGCGTCTTCGCCGGGACCTTCTCCGTTTGGGTCCGGACGTTTTTCTCTACGCCTGTCTGGACGGCGCGCGTGGTCTTGAAAGGTGCGGGGGGCATGGATTACCGCATCGGTTCTGCGTATATAAACCCGCAAAGACCCAGGCCAAAGACTATATCGGCATAAAGGATGGGTGCGGCCGGGTGAATCTGATGGAAGCGTCAAAGAAGGCGACGAAAAAGCTGGAGGCCCTGGCGGAAAGCGGGGATGCCGAAGCCCAGTTCGAGCTGGGGAAAAGGTTGCTGGCCGGGGTTCTGGGCGCTGAGAAGGATCTGGAAGGCGGTCTGAGGTTTATAACAAAGGCCGCAGAAGGCGGGGACAAAACCGCGTCAGCCATCTTGGAAGGCATTGAGATGGAAGATGAGATGGCGGCCTCGGGAGCCATGAGAAACCTGGCATCGTCATACTCCTCCGCAGCTTTGGACCTCGATCAGAACCCGGCGAAAAGATCCGAATTCCTGGAATCCAAATCGTTCGCTTACTTTTGGTACCGCAGATCCATCGACGAGGGAAATCCAGAGGCCCTGTTCGATCTCGCCCAGTTCCTGTATATGCTGGGCGGCGACGATTACGAGGAGGCCGCGGTCCTTCTGAAGTACTATTGGGAGATCGAAGGCCCGCGCTCGGACAAAGCGGCAGACATCCTCGGCAAGATGCTATCCAGAGGGTGGATCAAAGACGGCTGGAATTGCTATTACGACGTCATCTGCCTGCTCAGGGATTCCGGCGCCATGGATACCGCAGAGTACGAGCTCGAATACGATCCGGAAGCGCCGGTGGACGACGTGACTGTCGATAAGATCTTCGAGGCATCGCCGGAATACCCAGGAAAAACGAAAGAATCCCAGGCCGAATCCGGCCCTTCCAGCCGCAAGATATGGGACATCCTGCTGAATATGGGGATAAAAGCGACCTACAACAAGAACACCGGGGTCTGCAAGGTCAGAATCCATGATTGCGAGGACCTTCCGGAGAGGCTTGAAAGATACGGATACCAGATCAGCGAATCCCGCGGCTATTTCGTCGTGAAGGAGAAGAAGAAGCCGAAGCGGCTCGATCCCTGAATCCTCCGAACTCCTCTTCTATCATATCCTCCACCCTGGATATTATTTCGTTGTAGGAGATCTCCAGAACCTTCTCCCCGTCGGTCATCGCCGCGAGGTACGCGCTCTGCTGCTCCGGGGATGGGGCCTGATGCATCGCCCTGACGATCTCCCTGAAGGCCGTTTCCATGGACTCTCTATCGCCTTCTCTCACGTCGCAGAGCATCCTCAACGTGTCGATGTCGGATTTCAGGAATGATACGATGCCGTCGCACACGTCCGGATCTTCCTTGCCGGAGAACATCCTGTCGACGAAGTAGTCGATCTTCGAGGATTTCATCTCTTTGATGATAGCCATGAGCGCCTTGTAATCCTTCGAGAAGATGCTTTTGGGCCCGTTCTCTTCGGTGTTCTGTGGCGAGGTCTCAGCAGGCGCGGTTTCGGCTTCTGTATCTTCAGTAGGACAGCACCCGCGCCTCAGGGATTCGATCTGCGCTTCCAGCTGGGCTATGGTTTCCTTGAGGCCATCCCTGTCCTCTTCGGCTGCTATGAGCTCTGAGCTCTTGTAATCCAAAGACGCGGAAAGATCCTCGATCCTGTCTCTGCAGGCCGCAAGCTCGCCTTTCATCGAAGCCAAGGCCTCTTTGTATGGGGCTGATCTGTCTTCCGCGATCGATTCTGAAGCATCAAGGAGGGCTTCCCTGATGAATTCCCTCATATCCGGCGCTGAATGCCTTACCGAATCCAGATCGTCTTCGTCCGAAGATTCCTGGGGCGAGAGCGACTGCCTGTAGCCGGGATCGGAAATCGGCGCCGACGGGATGGCGCATATCGAACAGCTTCCGATGACGCAGTTGCAGATTTCTATGTCCCTTCCCAGCTCCCCGGCAAGTTTGAAGCGCCTGTCCAAATTGGTGAATTTCAGCGCCCTCTCCAATTCCGACGCTTTGCGGTCGCGAACCCTCAGCGCCACATCCAGACCCCACATGCGTCCGGTATCTGCGGGTAGGATTTAATGCATTTCAAAGCGGCCAGACGATCGGATCTCGCGGACCATTGATATTATCGTGAAGCCATTGAAATCTGCTCTTCCATAAGAACTGAAACCTGCCTGGGCGTAGAATTCCGATTCGGAATCGCCATGGGCATGGGCGCAGAACATACCGCCCAGATTTTCCGTCACATTATAGAGAAGCGACAGAGCAGCGTCTCTGCATCCCGATTTCCAGCAGACCGCGGCCACATGGCTGAATCCATCGGGAGGCGATATCGCCAGGCACGCGTCCCGATAAGCTGCCAGCCGAGATATCGTCCCCGAATCTATGGCGAAAGGGATCTTCATGGTCCCCCTCAGAATGAACTCGTGGAGATTCTTGGGCCAAGATCCCGGCGGGCATATGTGGACGAAAGCGGTTCCGTCCGCATAGAATATGCGCTGGGTCCCTGCCGACGTGACGATGCAATTGTGGAATGCCAGCCTCAGATGCTGCGCCGAAGATTTCTTTCCGGCGATGTGGGAGACGGCCGGATGGCCGGAGTAGAATCCCGCCAGTATCTCCGCTTCCATCCATGCGTCCGCGGCTTTCAGCTCCGGTATCTCCGCCATGGAAACTGATTTTCGACAGAATATAAAAGCGAATGCGCGGATACGGTCTTATGAGATGCCCAAATTGCGGCTCTGAGATAGAAGCCGCGTCTGTCTCCCAAAAATTCTGCTCGAATTGCGGGGCAATGCTCCAGTCCAGCGCCGACGTGCCGCCTTCGAACGGGAAGAACGTGCCGTCCGCGCTGAGGACAGACCACATGATCATCATCAAGCCTGAGATCGTAGATAAAATCACTTTGAAGGCAACGATCGGAAAGTTCTGCGTGGAAAAGCCTTCAGACAAACCGTTCAGGTTCGATCTTCCTTACGGACAATACGATATCCTTCTGGAATCCGAGGGTTTCACTCCCTGCCTCAAGACCGTCTGGCTCAATGACGATGTCAAATTGGTCGCCTGCACGTCCGGGGTCAGAAGCAGATTGCTCGCGATGAAGCGGAGATTGGAGCTGGTGGAGGCCGATTTTGATGATATCCCGGATGCGGATCCCTTGTCCGAAATAAAGATCAACATATCCAATTTCGACAAGCGCGTCCCCGAAAAGATCGTCATCACATTGTACGGCCAGACGAGATTCTGCCATCCTGGGGAATCCGTCTCGTTCAAAGTCCCGTTGGGGATGCATAAGATCACAGTGGATTTCGGCTCCAAATACGTCCCGCTCACCAAGGACATCCAGGTTGCCGGGGATGCGATGTACATCGCGGGCGTCACCGGCACAAAGACCGGCATCCACGGGAAGCCCCGCGTCACTCTGAACTGATCGGCGGAAGATGCCTTTGAGCCCTTGGAGCGGCTTGAATAAGGGCTCAACCATGCGTCTCCCATGGCCGATCACGTATGCCATGTACATCTTCCCCTCCGAATCGGGGAAGTATGCGTCCAGTGTTTCGGGGCTCAGCTTATGGGCCATCATCAGGGCGTTGGAATGGAATCCTGCGATTCCCAGGCCGATCCCGGCAGCCTTCATTCTGTTCGACGCTTCGAAGGCGTGGTCCGGGCTGTCGGAGAAAATGAACAGGACCTGCTTCCCCTCTAGCAGGGATGAGCCGAATCCGCGCTCTTCCAGCTCGCCAGCCAGCGGCAGTTCGGCCGCGTTCTCTTTGAGGATATCTTTGGCATCCGCCAGATATCTTTCCAGTTCCTCTCCTTGGAGGGTCCTGAGCCACAGCTGGCTGCCTCCGAAGGTTCCGCGCTTCATGAACGAATACATGAGCTGGAGATCCTCCTCAGAGATGAGCCTGCCGTCCATGAATCCGGAGCCTCTGATGCCGCCGTCGGTTCCTTCGCCGACCAATTCGATGGCGCCTTTGGGGCAGGAGGATACGCAATGCCCGCACCTGACGCATCTGTCGCCGGACTCGACGGCTTTGCCATCCTCCAAGCGGATGTTGTCCATCACGCACATGCGGACGCATTTGCCGCAGCCGACGCATTTATCGGCGTCGATCCTCAGATTTCCCATGCTTACGAATCTCCTGACATGATATTAATCGATGGCGAATCTTCTGCCCTCTGGACGCGTTCAGCTTGACGGCAGGTGTATCAGTATCCCCTCGTACTTCTTGCTGTATTCCGCGTTGTATTCGGCGCCCTCGACGTATTCGCTGATCTTCTCCAGACCGCCTATGGATATCGTCCTGTTGAAGCAGTAGATGTTCCCGCTCTCATGGAACCGTATCAGAACGAACCGTCTGCTGGGGCTGATATGGACGTAGCATCTCCTTCCCGTGAAATACTCGCTCTGGAACGATCTCGGGCCGAACCTGCGCACTTTGAACGCTCTGGGGAACGATGGCTTGCCGTCCTGCTCGAAATGGATCGGCTCCTCTCCCGGATAGCGGGTCTGCGCGGCCGGCCACGCCGGGCGCATAGGCTCCGATGTCAGGGTGATCTCCTCGTCCGGGGAATCCGCGGCCATCGTCTCGAGGGCGAATCTCTTCTGCTCCAGCTGGGTCTCCAGATCGCTGATCTTGGCTTCCAGATCGCCGATCTTCTTGCGGTTCTCTTTCTCGAGCTCCTCTTTTATCTTGGAGTATTCCTCCTCGGCGAACCTTTCGCGGAAAGCATCCATGTAAGCGGATTTGTTCCTCTCCCAGAGGGAATCTTCGATGGCCCTCCGGAGGTTCTCATTCATCTGCATGAGCATCGAGAGGGTGACCTGCTCCATCGGCCTGGCATATCTGATGCCGTTGTCGTTCTTAGTGACCGAGCACATCCATATTTCGCCCTGGCGTACGACGTCCTCGTAGCCGCTCCTCAGGATGACCATGTTGTTGTCGTCGGTATAGGCCACCAGACCTTTGCCGCCGAATTTCCTGTTGACCTCGAACTCAAGCAGCGTATACCTTTCTATGTCCTTGACGAGCCTGGCGAATCCGGTGTCCCAATAGTCGCTTATGTTGTTGGGATCATTCTCCATTGTCCCCACCCTCGTCGATGGCCGGACGCATCATCAGGAACGGGATATCGTCCAGTTCCTTGTATACATCGGCTGTTTTGATGCATTCTTTGTTCACGGAGCCTTTGAAGGACGCCACTTCCACCCTTTTCCCGGCGGCCTGGACCTTCTGCATGGCGGGGACGAAATCCCTGTCCCCGGAGACCACTATCGCCACGTCGAAATGGTTCAGGAGAGCGTGCTCGAGCATCTCGCAAGCCAGCGAGACGTCCACCTCCTTCTGCACCAGACGCCCGTCCGATGTCTTCTCCATCGATTCCCTCGATATGACCCTGAACCCGTCCATACGGAGTCTGTCCTGCTCCCTTATGGCCGCGTCGTTCTCGGTCCTGTATTTCCTGGATGCATCAAACACATAGGCCCCGATGAGATCCCTTCCTCCGACCAGGATCCTGGTCAGCCTCAAGAGGTCGAGCTCCGGATCCTTCCCAGCGTGGGGTATGCATTCCCGGATGTTCATGTAATCCACGAACACCATCACGCGGCTGTAGCTGTGCTCGGCGAATAGGGTCATATCCATTCCGTATTGTATCTGAATGTTTTTAACCTACTGCCTGCGTTCATATGTGCATATGGAAGAATGGCAGGGCAAAGCAGGAGCGGCCGCGGAAAAAGGCGGCGATACGGCCGCAGACATGGATACGGAGCCGGCCCGCGAGATCCCCAAGGAAGAGATGGAGATATTCAGCGGGATAATGGCCGATATCAACAAGGAGATCGACAGGATCAATGTCCATGCAGTCCCGCCGAAAGGATCCTTCAGACAGAGGAGAGCCGCTCCCAAAGCCCCGAAGAGCCAAGACAAAGACGAGAAGATCGCCTCTCTGGAAGCCAGATTGGAGACCGCCGGGGCCGCCAACGACAGGCTCCGTAAGAAAAACGGGGAGCTCAGCAACGACATCGCCAAAATGACGTCCAGGACAAACGACCTTTCCAAAGAGAACGAAAGGCTGGCCGAGGAGAACGGCGAGCTGAAGAGGCGCCTCGCTTCCATCCCCAAATCCCTGGAGGAATCCGAGGAAAGGATAAAGGCTCTGGGATCCGAGAATTCCGCGCTTCAGATGGAAGCCCTCAGGCTCCGCTCGGCCATATCGTCCATGGAAAAGGAGATCGAGGCGAAAGAGAAAGAGATCGGGAGGCTCACGGCTGAGAACGAGAAGATGAGATCCGGGATTCCGCTGACGGATGTGGCAGGCAAGATCTGCAGGGAATCCGCGACCGAATTCAGGTCTGACCTGTTCAGCGGGCCCAGATATGACGTCAAGATAGCCAGAGACGGAAGCTACATGACGTTCAAAGCCGATATCGAGGGCGGCATCCCGTGCCAGAGCGGCACCCTGAAGCTGCCGTCCCTTCCG
>JAEEGL014186820.1_pt1 | contig 17550 bp, 20 predicted proteins | sample 9134231 | NCBI WGS metagenome assembly JAEEGL01 (sample SAMN16246548, study PRJNA631951) | gut metagenome | biome: gut microbiome; feature: rumen; material: fiber-attached | host: Bos | place: Iran: Karaj | collected 2018-10 | reverse complement strand
GGATGGCTTTGTGTAAGCGGACATGTGGACAGAATAGAAGTGTCCGGCTGCGATAAAATGGAAGTGAATGTTAGAAAGGCGATGATTTAATGCTTGGCGGAAAACAGAAAAGCTTTCTGCGCGCCCTGGCCAATAAGGAAAGACCGGTCGTGCAGATTGGAAAAGACAACATTACGGAGAATCTGATCATCTCCATCAGCGATTATCTGGAAGCCCATGAACTCATGAAGGTCTCTCTTTTGAAAAGCTGCAGTCTGGAAACAAGGGAAGCAGCCATAGAGATCGCGGCCAATACCGGCAGCGAGATCGTTCAGCTGATCGGAAGAACGATCGTCTTATACCGTAAGAGCAAAGAAAACAGGATCCTGTTGCCCCGATGAATACGGCTCTGGTCAGCGCGGATTTTTCTCCCTTCACAAAAAGGGATCTTTCTATCCTGAAACAGCTTCACAGGAAATACAGAAGAATAGGCATCCTTTTGGAAAACGCGGATGAACATAAGCGCAAGATCGTGGAACTGAGCATAAGGCCTTTCCGCTATCTTTTTCTTGCGGATAAGAACACGAAAGGTGAGAAAGTGGAATGCAGAGAACTGGGAAGAGGACTGAGCTATCCTGATTTCCGTGAACTGACTAACAAAGCCGCTGAATACTGCCTTGATAAGGTACTCTATGTGGATAAGATTGCCAGAAAAGAATTATCACAGGACCGCTATGAGCATGTGAAGGCGGTTGCTATGTTGAGTGCAAGACTTGCCGAGCATTACGGCATCGGCTATAACAGAGGCCTATTGGCCGGTTATCTGCATGACATCACCAAAGAATGGGACAAAAAGAAACAGAAGGAATTCACGCTGGCGTTTTTCCCAGAGCAGGAAAAAAACAGTCCCAAGATCTATCACCAGTTCAGTGCCGAGATCGTGGCCGGACATATGTTTCAGATCCGTGACCGGCGTATTCTGGACGCCATAGGCCATCACACCACCGGCGATGACAGAAAGACGCTGAGCCGCATTGTCTACTGTGCGGACAAGTGTGACGACACACGCGAATTCAATTACCGTGACTACATGCAGGAGCTTTGCTTCCGGAATCTGGAAGAAGCTTTTGCCTTCATATACGGAGAACAGAGAAAACACATTGAGGAGAGCATACATGAATGAAACGCTGAAGATCATCGTCAGGGCACTGGATGAAAAGATGGCCCAGAACATGGTGGTCATTGATTTCCAGAACACCAATCCCCTGGCGGACTATTATGTGATCTGTCACGGTAACAACGACAGGCAGATTTTGGCATTGGTGGATAATGTCGTGGACAAACTGAAGGAAAACGGCATTCCCGTCCGCAGCCTGGAAGGGGAGAAGACCTCCAGCTGGCAATTGATCGATACGGGGGATGTCATCGTGCATGTCTTCAATGAACACGACAGGCTTTTCTACAGCCTGGAAAAACTCTTTCTGGACAGGAAACTGGTGGATCTGAATGAAATCCTATGACATTCTGGCGGATTATTACGATGAACTGATCCTTCTGGAAGAGGGCATTGATGACTGGGTACAGTTCACCATGGATCATAATGCCGGAAAAAAGGTTCTGGAGCTTGCCTGCGGTAGCGGTGTCATCACCAGAAGACTGAAGGATAAGGGCTTTTTGATCAAGGCGAGCGATCTGAGCGAAAGAATGCTGTAAAAGGCAAGAAAAAACCTTCCCGGCGGAGATTTCTCTGTCATGGACATGCGCAGTTTTCATACGGAAGAAGTTTATGACACCGTGATCTGCTATAACGATTCTTTGAATTATCTTGCTGATGAAAAGGAACTGGCCGATACCTTCCGCTGCGTTCATGAAGCGCTGAAACCAAACGGTGTGTTTCTCTTTGATGTGCATCAGAGAAGCCGATTAAAGGAATTTGAAGAGGAATTCATTGAAGAAGGAGTCATCAAAGACGCTTTCTATCAATGGAGCATACAGGCGGAAAACGATCATCTCTGCCATCATCTGACTTTCTGGATAGAGGGAAAGGAATATACGGAAGAGCACATTCAGACGGTATTTGAGAAAAGGCTTCTGAAGAAGCTATTGAAACAGGCGGGTTTTTCCTGTCAGGTCTTTTCCGATTTTGTCAAAGAGGAAAACAAAAGAGGCGAGAAGTGGTACTTCATCGCCACCAAAGAAGAATGAAAAAAGAGTTCCGATCGGAACTCTTTTTCTTACTCTACAGGCTGGTCTATTCGCTCAATGGTTTCGTATTCGCCTGACCAGATGCCGTTGTTGTACATCCAGTCCTTCAGATCGTTGGCACTAAAGGGCGAGGTCTTGTTCCAGCTGAGGCTGTTCAGGATTTTGATCTCCCCGTCAATATTTCTGACGGCAATGAAGGAAGGAATGTAGTTGACGCCCCATACCGACGAGCGGTAATGGACGGTGTCGGGGGCTTCATGGAAGTCCACCAGTTCAATGTTTTCAAAGTCGGAACTCACATTCTGCTCGCTCAAAGGCTTGATGATATAGTCTCTGATGTAGATCGTATCATCCGCCTGCGGATCGCAGAGCCAGAGGAAATGGGTCTTGGTGTCCTTGAGGATGTATTCCTGGGTATTGGCATAGGTGAGGTTTGTTTCCTCGATGACATCGGTGACGATGACATCGGCTTTCTTCGGCATGAAATGGACATAGAGCGCGAAGAAGCAGAGAATGCCCGCTAAACCGACGATAGATAACGCAAGGATCTTTCCGTGCAGATTCAGTCTTTTCTTCATATCTCAAACCTTATCATTTTTCTGTCATCTTTTCAACTTTGAAGTATAATGAAGCCATGAGCGAAGAACGCAGCAATTCCAAAGCCCGGCATCTTCTGATTGATGCGCTGATGATTGTTTCAGCGCTTTTTTTGCTGCTGCACATCATTGTCCATTATCTCTCCGCCCCCATTATCCTGCAGGAAGAGGAGAACGGAAGAATACAGGAAATTATGATGAAAAAAAACAGCCAGAGCGGCTGTGTTCTGAAAGAACGGTTAGCTTATGAGGATGTCACCTATCTGTCTGTCTGCAGGCGCAACATCATTGCCTACGACACAGAAGGAAACATCCTTGCCACAAGTCCATTGCCTGCTTCCATTCAGGATTTCAGCCTGAAGGAACTTGAGAACATGCTGAATGAACCGGTGAATGATACCAAGGCCACATCGTTTTCTCTTGCCTATATCAAAGGAAAGATCGCCTATTGGGTATACGATCTGAAAGCGGAATATTTCTACGATGTTCAGACACTGGAACTGATCTACAGTTTTACAAAGGAGCCCTAATGAGCCAGATATACAACAGTACCTATTTCAACCGCCGCAACTATCTTCTGGAAAAGGCGGAAGATCTCCATGTCACGCAGAAACAGCTGCTTCTGCTTCTTTTCATCGATTACTGCAATGAATACGGAAAAGACTGCAGCATGGAAATTCTGGCAAACAAGATGCATCTGGATCCCAAGGAGATCGATGAGCTTTTAAGCCAGCTTGTCGCTTCCGGTTATCTGAAGCTTCAGACCAAAAACCGCAGGATATTTTTCAACATTGACGGTATCTTTGAAGAAAAACCTGAGAAGACCGATGTCCGCAGCATCTTCTCCCTTTTTGAAGACGAGTTTGGAAGACTCTTGAAACAGAATGAACTCAGTGAACTCAACCAGTGGCTGGCGGAATATGAGCAGAACGACATACTCTACGCATTACGTCAGGCCTCTATATACAACAAGAAGAACATGAACTACATACGCGCGATACTTCAGGACATGAAAAAGGCGGACAGATGAACACGGAAGCCATACTCGACAAACTGGAAGAACTGTTTCCGGACGCGGGATGTGAACTGATGTACAAGGATCCGTTTCAGCTGGCGGTGGCGGTCATACTGGCGGCCCAGGCGACCGATGCCGGCGTAAACAAGGTCACACCGGCACTATTTGAAAAGTACGAAGATGCCCAAGCCTTCCGTGATGCTGATCTGAAGGAACTGGAAGATAGCGTGAAATCCATAGGACTTTACCGGAATAAAGCGGCAAACATCAAGAAGATGGCAACGGAAGTCTGTGAGAGACATCAGGGAAAGCTTCCCTCCGATTATGATTCCCTTATTGCCTTAAGCGGGATAGGCCGCAAAAGCGCCAATGTGATCCTGAGCGAATGCTTCAAAGTGCAGCGGATTGCGGTGGATACCCACGTGCAGCGTGTTTCCGGCCGTCTGGGGCTCAGAGAGGAATCGGACGATGTGCTGAAGTGCGAAGAGAAACTGATGGCCCAGATCCCTGAAAACCGCTGGAGCCGGGCGCATCATCTGCTGCTGTTTTTCGGACGCTACCTCTGCACGGCCAAAAGGCCGCAGTGCGAGAGATGTCCGTTTACAGATATCTGTGTGGAAAAGAAGAAGGAGAAGTCATGAAGGGTATTGTACTTGCCAGCCATGGAAAGATGGCGGACGGCATGCTGGAAAGCGCGAAACTGTTTTACGGTGAAGATCTGAAACAGATAGAGACCGTTCAGATCAATAATGAAACATCTATAAAGGATCTGGACGCTGCACTTGCTGATGCGATAAAGAAGTGTGACAGCGGGGAAGGGGTCATCATCCTGGCCGATTTACTGGGCGGCACCTGCGCCAACCGCTGCGCCTATCTGCAGTCTGATAAAGTCCAGGTGCTGACCGGAATGAATCTGACGATGTTATTGGAGATACTGGGATTGCGTCAGGAGCAGACGATGGACATGAAAAAGATCGTCTCCCTCAGCAAAGACGCCATCAGAGATCTCAATGACATGATGGCGGAAATCAGCAAAGACTAAAAAAAGGAGCGATTGCTCCTTTTGTTTTGTTCTTATCTTCTGGAAGCCTTAAACTTGCGCATGACCGCCTTGTGGATCTCCATGATCGGAATGACAAGGAATGCCAGACCGAAGGCAAGCATGAATTCTTCAAAACTGATATAGCTGAAGCTGAACAGTTTGGTGAAGAAAGTGACACGGGTTACAAGGAAGGTGATCAGGCTGGTGGAGGCCACTGCGGCCAGAAGCCACCAGTTGATGGTTTTCAGAGAGAACAGGCTCTTCTCTCTCGAACGCATGCACAGGCAGTGGAAGATCTCCACAAAGTTGCAGGTGACAAAGGCCATCGTCATGCCGTCAACGGAACGGCCGAGGCTGATGCTGCCGTTCTGCAGGAAATCACCCAGGGAATAGCTGAAGATGACCAGGGCACTCATTAAGAAACCCTGAACGACCATATCCATGCCGGCATTGTCGGCAAATACGCTCTCATCGGCATTACGGGGTTTTCTCTCCATGACATCAGGTTCCGCCTCTTCCATACCCAGAGCCAGTCCGGGGATGGCGTCGGTGACCATGTTGATCCACAGCAGATGGGCAGGGGAGAGGATCTCAATGCCGAAGGCGCTGGCAAAGAAGACGACCAGCACTTCCGACATGTTGGTGGAAAGCTGGAACTGCAGGACCTTGCGCACGTTGTCGTAGATCTTTCTGCCTTCCTTAACCGCGGAGACGATGGTGGCGAAGTTATCATCCGCCAGAACCATGTCGCTCACACCCTTGGTGACATCGGTACCGGTAATGCCCATGCCGACGCCGATATCGGCGCTTTTGATGCTGGGAGCGTCATTGACGCCATCACCGGTCATCGCAACCGTATAGCCAAGATCCTTGAAAGCCTTGACGATCTTGGTCGTGTGTTCCGGCTGAACACGGGCGAACACGGAGGTATACTGGACGACTTCCTGCATCTCCTGATCGCTTAAAGCGTCGATGTCGGAACCAAGCTTGGCCTGGCTGGCTTCCCGGATGATACCGAGATCCTTGCCGATGGCAACGGCGGTGTCAATGTGGTCTCCGGTGATCATGACCGGACGGATGCCGGCCTTGCGGCACTGCTGAATGGCATCATACACTTCCGGACGGCAGGGGTCTATCATGCCGGTGAACCCGACAAAGACCAGATTCTGTTCGAGATGATCCGCTTCAAAGTCCTCAGGGAAGCTGTCATACAGACGGTAGGCAAGACCGAGGTTGCGCAGCGCTCTGTCCGCAAATTCCTTGGCACGGCTTAAGACCGTCTTTTTGAAGGCTTCGGTCATTTCGACGACTTCGTTGTTTTCGTTAAGATAGTGGGTGCTTCTGTCCAATACGATCTCGGTAGCTCCCTTGGTGTACTGAATGTAGCCGTCATCCAGCTTGTGAACGGTGCTCATCATCTTGCGCAGGGAATCGAAGGGGGCTTCTCCCACGCGCGGCTGTTCCTGATTAAGTTCATAGGAAGGCATGCCGAGCACATAGGCATAGTTGACTAAGGCATTTTCGGTAGGTTCGCCAATCGCTTCGGTCATGCCGGGCTCGATCTTGGAGTCTGAGCAGAGGCACATGCCGGTAGCGAGCAGTTTTTCGTTATAGCCGAAATGATCGACGACCGTCATCTTGTTCTGGGTAAGGGTACCCGTCTTGTCGGAACAGATGATCTGGGTGCAGCCCAGGGTTTCCACGGCGGTAAGCTTGCGGATCAGAGCGTTCTTCTTGCTCATCGAAGTAACACCGATGGAAAGGATCACGGTCACGATGGCCGGAAGGCCTTCCGGAATGGCCGCAACCGCCAGGGCGACAGCCATGATGAAGGTTTCCAGGATCATGTTGAATACATTGGCTTTGTTGGAATCGAAGATCTCACGGATGCATCCGAAAACAAAGACCAGTACGCAGATGCCGATGACCAGTTTGGTCAGGATCGCGGAGAGTTCCTTCATCTTCTTCTGCAGAGGAGTCTCTTCGCTCACGGCTTCATTGAGGGCCGTTGCGATCTTGCCCATTTCGGTGTCCATGCCGCAGGCAACAACGACGGCCGAACCTCTTCCGTAGGCTACGGTCGAACCGCTGTAGACCATGTTCTTGCGGTCGCCTAACGGAATGTCATTGCTGTTTTTCTTCAGTTTGAGAACATCGATCAGTTTGTTGACCGGAAGGCTTTCGCCGGTAAGGGCGGCTTCTTCCAGTTTCAGGGAATAGGATTCCAGAATGCGGCAGTCAGCCGGTACGGCGTCTCCCGCTTCCAGGATGACGACATCTCCCACAACGATGTCCTCGCTTTTAACAACGGTCTGTTCATTGTCGCGAAGGACCTTGCTGGTAGCGGCAGTCATTTCCTTCAGAGCATCGATCGCCTCTTCCGCCTTGGCTTCCTGCATGACGCCCAGGATGGTATTCAGGGTAACGACAAACAGGATGATGAAGATGTCGGTGTAGGATTCATTCGCTCCGTTGAGGTTCTGGATCAGGGTGGTGATGCCGGAGATGGCGGCGCTGGCCAGAAGCATGATGATCATCGGATCCTTGAGAGATTCAAAGAATTTCTGGATGATGGATGACTTCTTTGCTTCGATCAGCTTATTCTTGCCGTTCTTGCTGAGTCGTCTGGCGGCTTCTTCGGAACTCAGGCCGCCTTTGCCCGAATCCACTTCCGCGAGGGTTTCCTCTACGGTTTTGAGATAGTAGCTCATATTTCCTCCTCATAAAAAAACACCATGCATCCGGTACGGATAACCGCAGCGGATACAAGGCCAAGTCTCGTTAATTAAGATATGCCATGGTTTCCCAGTGCTGTTGACATATCGCACAGAATCTGTGCCAACTAATCCCTTAACGGAACATATCTTAATATATAGAACGCACGGGTGTCAAGGCAATTCAGACTCCTAATAAGGTAACTTATTCCATGAAAAAAGGACCGGATAATACCGGTCCTTTGATCGGATTTGAAGTTATGCGCCCGGTTCGCTGTTTGGCAGCGTTACTGTGATCAGTGCGGGCAGTTCACTCTTTTTATAGGAAGCTTTCAGGGCAGGGGAGACGACCAGTTCGCTTAACAGCGTGTCTTCGAGAATGCCCTCCTGCACATTCAGATCCACTTCATTTTCCGCGCACCAGACGCGCAGTTCCGCCACCGTGGAAACATTGCACTGGATGACAGGATCAGGTGCCTGATAAGTGTAACGGGTAATGTTCAGGGCCGGGGTGATGCGCAGGCCATAGACAGTTGTGTCGGTACTCAGAGTATAAGGCTGGTTGGACGTGTCGGTGATCACGATCTTGCCGTTGTTTTCTTCGACATCGGTAACGGCGTTCATGAAGTTCCAATTGAGTCCGTAGTACTCCTTCAGCTGATTCAGCATGGACCAGCTGATCTCGAAGGAAAGCGGTTCGTCATACCAGTATTCCACAGTGGCACCGCTCATCTGGCTCAGAGGCAGATTCTTCATGCGGATGTCTTCTTTGGTTTCCGGATCTATGTAGATGCTGATGATCTGGTTTTCCATCGCCTTCTGTTCCGGCGTCTGCACCTGAACGGGTGACATGGTCCAGTTCAGACCGTACTGGGTGTTGGCGTCACTGGCCTGGCTGATGGTGGTCAGGGAACTGATGTCGACATTGACCTGTACGACATTGGTGATGACGTTGCTGTTGGCGATGCCGGTCGTATAGCCGTAACTGCCGCTGCAGACGATTTCTCCGTTGGCCGGAATGGCGACTTCCACCCGGGCCGTATTGGTGCCGGAGGAGATGTTGATGCCGCCGACATTGGCGTTGTACTGCACGATGCCGAATACCCAGCTCGGATCAAAGAGCTTGGTTCCGATGTTGTGCAGTTCCATCTTCTTTCCGCCTTTTTTGGTGTTGATCACGGTTTCATAGGTTCCGTCACTGTAGATCATCTGCGCGGGATCCGGATAGGGAGCCCAGGCGACATCGATTACCGCCTTGCCGTCCTTGATGGCGACCAGGGAACTGGTGAAACTGTTCAGACTGGCTACCGTGGGAGCGGTGAGCGGAGTCTGGGTAGGATAGTTCTGAGAATTGATCAGACCGGTGACGATGTAGTCTTCCGCCATGCCTTCGATGGGAGCAACGCTTTCGTCAAGTCCCTTGACAAAGGTGATCTCGCTGACTCCCTTGGGCTGGGAAACGTTCTTCGGTCTGTGTCCGGCATGCAGCACATCCAACAGCATCGAGTTAATGTTGCCCGGAATGTTCAGGGCGCTCTTTTTGCCGGAGATGAAGGTGTCTTCCCCGTCGACTGCCTTGTCATAGCCGATCCAGACAGCCGTAGTGTACTCGCTGGAAGAGCAGATCATCCATTTGTCCTTGGCGGCACCGTTGGGGATGCCGTAGGAGACAAAGGAATCGTCATAGTTGGTCGTGCCGGTCTTGGCATAGGTCTCGTATTTACGTTTGAGCAGCTGCATGAAGTTTCCGTAGTTTGTGGAAACGTTCTGTTCCATAAGCCAGGTAGCCAGATAGGCCGCTTCCTCACTGATGACTCTATTGGGAACATAAGTGGGAACATAAGGCTCGCTGCCGTCAGCAAATTCTATTCTTTCAATGGTATGCGGCTTGACATAGTTACCGCCGTTGACCATGGCTCCATGGGCGGCGGCCATCTGAGTGACCGTGACTTCAAAGGTGCTTCCGCCTATGGCGTAACCCAGGTCAAAGTTGTCCGTGGTGACCTGGTCAAAGCCGAGGTTGTTGAGATATTCGACGACCGTCTTGGTAGTGGCGGTCTGAACGACATCGTACAGGGTGTTGTAAGCAGGAACGTTCAGCGATACGCCGACCGCATAATCAAGCAGAACTTCGCCCTTGTAGGTTCCGTTGAAGTTGCTGATGAGGATGTTGGTTCCGCGGTAGTTGATCGGCTCGTCCTTGAGCGTATGCTTGGTGGAATAGCCAAGATATTCAAACGCAAGGGCGTAGGAGAGGAAGGGTTTGACGGAGCTGCCGGGCTGTTTCTTCATGTCGCTGACACGGCTGAATCCCTTGGCAACGATATCGCCCCGGCCGCCGCCGACACCGACAATGGCGCCGGTACGGTTGTCCATGGAGACAATGGCGGTCTGCATGAGTTCATCCGGCCATTCGATCTTGGTTTCTCCCGCCTCAATGGCCTCGATCGCTTCCTGCACATCCTTGCGCATGAAGGTGTAGATGGTCATTGTGGTGGTGTAGGGGTCTTTGCCGGTCAGAGCCATCGCCTCATCGACGACTTCATTGATATAGGCCTGATAGGCGTTTGACTTCTGGAAACCGCCGGAGAGCTGGTCGGCCAGGTCAATGGACTTGGCAATGGCCGCTTCTTCTTCGGTGATGTAGCCGTGCTGGGCCATCAGATTCAGGACAACGTTTCTTCTCGCTTCCGAACGGGTGTAATAACGGTAGGCGTTATTGGCGGAAGGGGCGTTGATGACGCCGGCCAGATAGGCACATTCGCCTAAACTGAGTTCATTGACATCCTTGCCGAAATAGTATTCCGCCGCACCCTTGATGCCCCGGGACGTGCTGGCGCCGAAGTTGATACGGTTGACATACAGTTCCAGGATGCGTTTCTTGTTGAGCTGCTGCTCAGCAAGAAGGGAGAGGTAGATCTGCTGAATCTTGTAGCGTATGGAGCGCTCACGGGATTTCTGCGTTTCATCGTTAGTGAAGTAAACATTTCGCACAAGCTGCATGGTGATCGTGCTGGCACCCTGCGAAAAGCTCATGGTTTTGATGTTTTCAAATATCGACTTAATGAAGCGCGGCAAATCAAAGCCGTTATGGACAAAGAAACGGGAGTCCTCAACGGAAATAATGGCATCGATGAAAGCCTGGGGAATGTCGTCATAGCTGACGTTTTCCCTGTTTACCGTACCGATGTCGGCAATCACGTTTCCTTCCACATCCAGGACCTTGGTGCTTTCGGTGTTCTCAAAGTCATTAATGTTAAAGGTAGGCGCCGTATCGATACAGTGCTTCAGATAAAGGAAAGAGGCGATACCGACAACAATGCCCAGAGAAAGGACGACAACCATGCAGGTCGCAAAGAAATTGTCCCAGCGGAAGGGCTTTTTCACTTTCGGCTTTTTCGCCTTTTTGGTATTGCTTATGTTTTCCTGAGCAGGATTCTGCTTCGTTTCTTTTTCGGACATAAGATCACTCCTTATATAATTGGTCAACTACCGTCAGGTAATCGACAGGGTTCCTCAGACTGGAGGGAACCAGATGGGCGTTATCCAGAAACCATTGAAGAGGCAGAGACTTCTTCTTTTCCTTGCGGATAACATTTATCATTTTATCCGCTTCCACATAAAATGTCATTCCTTTTGTGCTGAAGCGGACCAGAACGAAGGCAACCGCATTCTGCCTTAAAACTCTTTCCAGATGATCCAGCTGGTGCGCTTGGACCAGGCTGGTGGGAAAGGAGGAGTTGGAATGGGTCTCCTTGGCTTCAAAGTCTACAGGCAGTCCGCGGTAGACCCCGTTGTAGTCGGTGGTGCTGGGTTTGCGGAAGTAGGCTTCATCTATTCTTGCCTTGGATCTCTGCTTGTAGTCGACATGGACTATCTGTATCGGAGTGGGCTTTTTGTAGATCACGGCCTTGTCCACCGACAGGTAAAAGGAGTTGGAGGTATTGATATCGTCCTCCAGGCTCATTCCCCGTCTGGCATGATTGTCATTGAGCCCTTCCAGGCTTACAGAAGCCTTTTTTCCGTTTGGATAGTTCACCATAACAAGGTAATTATACAAAATCAGTCTTTTCTTGTTAAGTTTTTGCGGAAATCGGGCTTTTTGGACAGTGTGATTTTGTTTATTTTCCATTTCGCAAGATTTATAATTGAAACAGAAAAGGAGGTTTTGATTTTGGATAATATAGTCAGCCTTTTAGCAAACCAGTTGCTTACACGTGATACGGTCAATAGTGTTTCCCGTACGACAGGTATCGATACCAACAATACCGAGAACATCCTGTCCGCCGCCTTACCGGCCTTGCTTGGAAACCTGACCAGCAAAAACGCCTCCAGCGCTTCCAGCAGCCTGCTCGGCAACCTGATCGGAAAGTCGGTCATAAACCAGCGTTACCAGGATACGGAAGACGAAGACCTCGGAAACAACATTCTGGACACCCTTACCGGTTCCAATGATAAGAAGAACGATCTGTTCTCCACCATTGCTTCCAAGCTGAATGCCAACCCGAAAGTCGTCAAGTCCGTTCTGGTCGCGGTCGCTCCGATGATCCTCAACAAGATCTTCTCTCTGATCAGCACCGACAACAGCAAGACTTCTACCAAGAAGACGACCAGAAAATCCGCAAATAATGACATCAGCGGCATTCTCGGCAGCGCGCTTTTTGGAAACAGCAACAGCGGCGGAAGCGGCGATCTGGTCGGAGCCCTTACCGGCTCGCTTCTGTCCAACGCCTTCGGCGGAAACCAGAAACAGAGCAGTAACTCCACCGATCTGCTTATGTCCCTGTTAGGAGGCGGAAACAGCCAGAAGTCCAGCAATCAATCTGCGGATCTGCTTTCCACGATCCTTAACGCCACAGCCGGCAATCAGCAGAGCACCAAGAAGAAAACCCAGACTCTGCAGAACGATGACATCTTCAGTTCGCTTCTGAACAACGCCATCACCAGCCAGGCTCAGAGCAAGCAGACTTCCAGCAGTGATGTGCTCAGCTCCCTTTTGGGAAACGCCCTCGGACAGAGCGCGACAGCCCAGAAGAGCCAGTCCAATCCTTCCGCGGACATGCTGAACATGCTGCTTGGCAATGCCATGGGCAACCAGACCAAGACCCAGAGCAAGTCGACCAACGATGTCAACAATCTGCTCGGTTCTCTGGCGGAATCGCTTCTGAGTGCCCAGAACAGTCAGTCCGGTACTTCCAGCGCACCGAAATCGACCACTACGACTACGGCCAGCGGCAAGAAGATTACCCGGGTTAAATAAGAAACGAATAGTTTAGGAGAAGAGAAATGTCTGAAAAGAAATCTACCAACAAGAAGATCACCAGAGTGGACGGAACTCCGGTGAGAGCCTCCAAAGAAGAAAGAAGAGGCGCCGCCAAGATCTGGCGCATTCTCGCCTTTGTGATGTGGTTCTTGGGAATCGCCTGCGAAATCGTCGCAGTCCTTATCCTCAACGGCTACATTTACACCGGCGATGCAAAACTGTACTGGCTGCTCGGTGTTCTGGCGCTTGACTTGATTCTGGTCATCGTCGGTTCCCAGTTCTGGAAGAAAGGAAACGACATCGATCCTGTTTCCGAATCCAACAAAGTGAAGTATTTCCTGTGGAACCAGATGGGCCTGATCATGTCCGTCATCGCTTTCTTCCCGTTCATCATCCTTCTGCTCAACAACAAGGATCTGGATGCCAAGACCAAGAGAATTCTGACCATCGCGGCTATTATCGCGCTTGCGATCTGCTCTCTGTTCTCTATCGACTGGAATCCGATGAGCCAGGAAGAATACGAAGAAGCCACCACGGTTCTGGCGGGCGAAGAAGTGTACTGGACCCGTTACGGAAAGAGCTACCATCTCGATCCCGAGTGCTCATCTTTGAGCAGATCCAGTGAACTGTTTGCAGGAACCATCCAGCAGGCCATTGAAGCAAACCGCAACGACCCCTGCGACTTCTGCGTACCGCAGCTGCACAAGTAATCCGTCTGAAAGGAGCGAAAGCTCCTTTTTTTATTCTTCAGACCGATAAGGAAAACATGAAACGTGTTTTCCTTTTCTTCCTGGGAAGCGTGATCGCCAGTTTTCTCCATAACCGGATTGACAGAAAGATACGGAAACAGAATTATCTGTTTTCTTTCAGCAGATGTAGCCACTGCAATCACCGTCTTTATTTCAAGGACATGATTCCCTGCATCAGTTATCTGTTTTTGAAAGGCAAGTGCCGTTACTGCAAAAAACAGATCGATCATCTCTGTTTTTATTCGGAGACAGCGGGAGGACTGATTTTTGCTCTCTATAGTGATCCCTGGCAGATTATTTCCCTTAGCATTCTTCTATCCTTGTCCCTTTGGGATATCCGCATACAGAAGATTCCGGACCAGGAACTTTTTCTGCTTTTACCAGTGATACTTTTCAGCCGTATCGATTCCATAAGAGGATTCCGCTTCTGGATCGAATGGATAGAAACAGTTTCCGTTTTGTTATTGTTTGTGATCATGACCGGTCGGATTTACAGAAAGCAGACAATGGGAGAGGGGGATCTGATCCTTTTATCTGTTCTGTTTCTGAGCTTTGAACTGAGGGAACGGTTTTTCCTTCTGGAACTGAGCTGTCTTCTGGCTTTGTTTTGGTTATTTGGAAAAGAGAAAGATAAGCCTTTTCCGTTTGTTCCGTTTATTGCCGTCTCCTATGCGGTTCTTTTGATTGCAAACAGATAAAAAAAGGCCCGAAACAGATTAAAAGCCGTGACATACAGATAAAACAGGCCTATAATGGAAACAGATAAAACGAATATCAGGAGGATAATTTATGGGTAAATTCGTTGTTAAGAAAACTGCTACCGGTGTGAAATTCGACGAAAAAGCGGGAAACGGTGAAGTCATCCTGACTTCCGAAGTCTACACTTCCAAAGCCGCCTGCTTAAAGGGCGTCAACAGCGTGAAGAAAAATGCCCCGACTGCTCCGGTCGAAGATCAGACTGAAGAAGGCCACAAGACCATCAGCAATCCGAAATTCGAGATCTATGTGGACAAGGCCGGTGAATTCCGCTTCAGACTCAGAGCCAGAAACGGCAAGTCCGTCGGACATTCCGAAGGCTACACTGCCATGGCCGGCTGCAAGAACGGCATCGAATCCGTCCGTGCCAACGCCGACAGCGAAATCACTTTCGAAGAGTAAGACAGACAGGAGAGCGATGCTCTCCTTTTTTTGTGCTATAATGCTTCCGGGAGGTGCTTATGAATAACATTCATCTTTCTTCTCAGCGTATATATGACAAGGACTTTTCCGTGGAACTCAAGGGCTACAGCCCCGTGGAAGTCGATTCCTTCCTGGATCAGGTGATTCAGGATTACCAGACTTACGAAGAGACCCTGGAAAAGGCGCAGGAGCGCATCTTGTCTTTGGAAAAAGCAAATGCTGCCCTGAAAGCCACCATCGTGGAACTGGAAGGACGCATGGAAAACCTGAAGGAGAACGCTCCCGTGACAAGCGCCGACATCCTGAAAAGACTGAGCAGGCTGGAGGAACTGGTCATAAAGAAAGAAGAGGAATGACGCTCGGGCAGCTGCTGTGAAAGCAGAGGAAAGTCCATGCTCGCACCGTCTGCGATGACGGTAGTGTTTGCGCAGGCATATAAAAAATAAAGCCTGGCTTAGACGGCTGAACGGAAGCCTAAAGGAAACCATGGCCGAAGTCTGTAAAAGTGCCACAGTGACGCAGTCCTTCTGGAAACGGAAGGAGTGGAACGAGGTAAACCCCGCAAGCGAGAAACCCAAATTTGGTAGGGGAACTTCTTCCGGTGAAATGAAACGGGAAGAAGACACGTAAGTGTAGATAAATAGCTGCCGCCCGTAAGGGAACAGAACATGGCTTACAGAGTGTGATTCAAACAGGGAAACAGAAATGTTTCCTTTCTTTTTGTTTGACCGGATTTACGATAAAATGAAGAAAAAAGGAGAACAGCATGATCATCAGCATTGACATTGACGGCGTTCTGATCAACGACGATTCCTACCGGCGCGACCGTATTACGAAAAAACTCTTTGAGAACAACATGCCCCTGATGGATATGCCTTATGCCTATGAGCGCAAATGCAGCTGGATGGACATGGCGGAAAGCAACGAATTCTACGATCCCATTTATTTCGAATACATCAAGGAAGCGCCGATGATACGCTATGCGGATGAAGTGTGCCGGAAAATCCATGAAGACGGAGACATCCTGCTTTTTGTCACCGGACGCCATTACGGAAACCGGGAAGATGAGAAGGGAGAATATGTGCGCAAATACACAGAAGAATGGATGAAAGAACATGCCATCTACTATGATGAGCTGATATTCTCCGGCTTTCCCAAGGTGGAGACATTCCGCAAGACCGGAAGCGATCTGATCATAGAAGACATGCCCCAGACTTTAGAACAGTGCAGCAGATTCTGTCATGTTTTCTGTTACGACAACCCTTATAACCGGGATTTTGTCTGTGAAAACATGACCAGAGTCTTTTCCTGGTACGATCTATACGCCAAACTGCAGCTTTTCAGGAAAGAAAAGAGTTAAAAATTTGATTAAAAAGATCCTTGTGTTATGATAAGTTCAGGAAGGATCCGGATTTGTTTTTATTATGAAAAATATTGGTGCTTTACTGCAGGAAACCAGAGAAAAACAGGGTCTGTCTCTGGAAGACATCAATAAGAAGACCAGGATCACCGTCCGCCGTCTTCAGGCCATCGAAGAGGGCGACATCGCCTATTTCGGTGACGACATTTCCTATGTCCAGTATTACGTGAGACTGTACGCACAGGCTCTGAATCTGGATTTCCAGGAGATCAAGGAAGACCTGAACCGGGCGCTGGACGATCATAACGAACTGACGCAGACACAGGTCATCCTGGAAAGACGGCAGATGGAAGAAGCCATCCGGGATAAGGCAAAGGTCAAGGCAGAGAAAAAGAAGATCGATGTTCCCTTTGTCTCCATGGCGGCTGTCATCGTGCTGCTTTTGGCGGTTCTGGTTTTTGTCATGATCAAATTCGTTTTCCCGAAAGATCCTTCTGACCCTTCCGTGATTCCGGACGATCCCTATGTTGTCGATCCGACTGTACCGGATGATCCCGTCATTCCTGACGATCCCGTCGTGGAAGTGACGCTGATCATCATAAAAAACGGAAACAAGAATTATGAAGTAAAAGGCTACAGCAGCACGGAGCCGGTCCGCATACGCCTGGAAGTGGGCGACAAGGACACTTACTGCATGTTCTCCATTAACGGAACAAACACCAACAACCCCGCCGGCGGAACCTATCATCCGGGAAACCAGATACAGCTGGATTTCATTCCCGCTTTGAACGATCAGGTATGCCTGCACATTGGACGGGTACTTTCCAATAAAATCTACATTAATGACGAAGCCATAGAGATAGATCCCCAGTTCGTCAATTCGGAAAAGGGACTGCATCTTTACTTTGACTTCAAGTAAGAGGTATTTATGAATCTGCCCAACAAGCTGACACTGGTGCGGATCTTTATGATCCCGCTCATCATTCTCGTCTATATCTTTCCGTATTCGCAGTTTGGTTTTAATCCCGGCTATATCATGCTGGGCTACATAGCCCTGCCGGTGAAAAACCTCATCTGCTGCATTATTTTCCTTGCCGCCTCCTTTACCGATTTTCTTGACGGCTACATTGCCCGCAAGAACGAGATGGTCACTACCTTCGGTAAGTTCTGGGACCCGATTGCTGACAAGCTTCTGACCACCACCGTCTTCATTCTTCTCTGCGCGGACGGAATGATACCGGCGGTTCCCGTAATCATGATGATCGCCAGAGACACGGTAGTGGATGCGATACGGATGATGGCATCGGAAAAGGGAAGAGTGATGGCAGCCGGCTTATTAGGCAAGATCAAGACGGTTCTGCAGATGAGCACCATCGTCCTGTATTTACTTTCCAACATTCCATTTGAATTATACAGCTTACCGGTAAATGAGTTTCTGTTATGGTTTG
>JAEEGL010043636.1_pt1 | contig 17550 bp, 15 predicted proteins | sample 9134231 | NCBI WGS metagenome assembly JAEEGL01 (sample SAMN16246548, study PRJNA631951) | gut metagenome | biome: gut microbiome; feature: rumen; material: fiber-attached | host: Bos | place: Iran: Karaj | collected 2018-10 | reverse complement strand
GCTCAGGTGGTACTTGACTTTGGAGGCCGCAGCTGGCTGGTCTGGAACGCCGATTTCAAGCGTGAAAAGATTGGCGAGATGCCCACTGAGATGTTCCTGCACTTCTTCAAGTCACTCTCTGACGCCGCCGCCATGAACCTCAACGTCCAGGCCCAGGGCGACAACGAGCACCACAAGATAGAGGCCATCTTCAAGGCCTTTGCCCGCGCTCTGAAACAAGCCGTGCGTCGCGACATCTGGAACTATACGCTCCCTTCTTCAAAGGGAGTCCTCTAAAATGACCTCAAAAGGGACAGTCCCCCTGTGCCATCTTTCATGGCACAGGGGGACTGTCCCTTTTGGATCAATACCATCCTACTTTTGTTTTCTTAAGATAGGGCTTGCGGTCATTAGGATGCTCATTCTTTCTATATGTAGTTTCTGTCCATCCCCATGGCGTTTTTTCCCCTATCTCATAGTACTCAACGCGGAACTTGCCTTCATAATCGAGAATACCGTCACCTACTGTAAAAAGGTGAGCCCAATATTTCTCTGAGTATCTGTATCCGTCAACTTTTACTATAAGTGAATCGCGAATCTGTATGAAAGTAGAAGTAACATCAACTGAATCAAATAAAGGATATTTCTTGCTATATGTATTATGGATTTCCTTATAAAGGGTATCTTTAATCATTGATGTTGTTACGGACCACTTTTTGTTAGATGATGAATCCACGCTGCGGATTTTCTGATCCAGTACATTATCCACATACTCGCATGCCCAACCATCAGATAAATCTTTCATATCCTGATCCGGATCAAAGTTTCTTCCCACACAGGCTGTAATGCCCACAAGTGCCAATAATGCAAATGTGATATATAATGATGTCTTTTTCATAACTGTCAGAATTTATAACTGAAACCTGTCCTAAATCCTGGTACTAATATAAATACCTGGCTTAAAGCATACTCATATCCATACCCCAACTCGCCAAACAATCCCCAATGGCTTGTCTTGCCAAAATCAAACTGGCATCCTATAAAAGTAACCTGCCAATCAATCTTCTCCTCATGTCCGTCCCTTAAGAATTCATTTGCAATAGCCCAATATTCACAATCGTTCCTGAAGTCCTTACCAACCAACGCCTGTGAATAAATACAGATATTAGGCCTGTCTAACATTCGCACCCTTACTCCCACAAGATAATCAAGCCTTCTTGCAGTCTCCTTCTTACTCTGTTTTGTTACAGGGTTATAGTTTTCAAAATCAACCTTATGATAGCCAAGGTAGCCTAGCAATGAAAGCCTTTTAAAAAAACCTGATTCAGAAAGTCTATAAACGATATTCACCGAAATACTCGGATATAAAGTTGATTTGTATGATTCCTGATCAAAAGATATCAGTTGACGCTCTTCCGGCACATGAGAACTCGATCCTCGGAATTCATACCTTCCCTGTCCTTCAGTGAAAACATCCACATCTGTCAAGGAATACATTCCCGGAGTAGAGATACCTACATTGATCTGGAATTTTTCCTGAGCCTGCAGTGCAAACGGTATGATCAGAGCCAGCATTAAAGTCTTTAGAAAACGTCTATTCATAATCAAAAGAATGAATGATATTTGACAAAAATAACATTTTTCTTTTAATATGTTGCATATATATTGTGCAAATGAGGACAGTCCCCTTTTGCACTTTTCCCATGATTATTCTATATATAAGTCTAGCTTACCCGCTTTCAAATCTTCAAGCATCTGTTTTGCTGTAGAGTTGAGAGCGGGTATATCTCTCTTGATAGTGTCGAAAATGTCTTTCTCTTTAACATCTCCATAAGCATGAGAGATAAAGTTTCTTAAGCCAAATATCTCCTTCCATGGAACAGCAGGATATTGCTCAAAGAGTTCCATCTTCGTTAGATTCCTGATTTTGATACAGGTCTCAGTGACATACTGCAAACTCATTCCACAAGCCCTAAAGATGGTCATACCGGTTATGTCAGTAAGAAAATCATTTGGCTTTTCAATGGTTTTTGACATTTCTGGAATTAGCTCTGTTTCTTGAATGATAGTTTCAAGGTAAGATTTGATTCGGTTTTTGTTTTCAAACATAGATTACGTCTTTATTTAATTCTCTAATGAATTCTTCTTTATGTGTACCGGTTAGAGATACTACGTCTATTTCTTTATTAAACAATTCATGAAGGTCAGAATATATTCCTCCAAGCTTTAACAAGGATGGTGGATCAATATCTACGCAAATGTCGATGTCACTATTAGGTGTCTGTTCTCCACGGGCATAACTACCGAATAATCCTAGTTTTGTGATGCCATATTTCTCTGAATTTTGCTCTTTGTATTGCTTAAGAGTGTCAAGAACAGTATCTGTTTTTAATGGCATAATACTACGACGATCAACAATTTCCAGTTTGACCTCATAATCTAACGCATTTAAAACCCTTGATATAGTCTCAGGGCTTCCCAATGTTCCATTCTCCATTCTTGAAATTTGGGATTTGCTCATGCCGCACAACTGCCCCAATTGAGATTGGGTCATACGTCTTGTCCTGCGGAGTTTCTTTATATCAACCAGTGGTGTCATTATTGTTTCTTCCGATGCAAAGAAACATATAGTTTAATAAATATGCAACTTTTGGCGATTATTTAACTTCATTCTATTAAAAACACTACATTTGCAATAACCCAAATTCAAGACTATGGAGCGAAGCATAGAATATCTGCAGTTGCTGGCCAAGAGCTTTCCGTCTATCGCGGCTGCATCGACTGAAATAATAAACCTTGAGGCTATCTTGAACCTGCCTAAGGGTACCGAGCATTTTGTGACCGATATCCACGGCGAGTATGATGCTTTTGATTACGTGTTGCGTTCGGCATCGGGCGTAATACAGCAGAAGATTGACGCTGTGTTCGGAGATGAACTGAGTGTGGACGACAAGCGTACCCTGAGCGCCCTGATCAGTTACCCTGAGGCAAAGTTGCGTGCGTTAAAGGCTGAGAATGAGAATCTTGACGAGTGGTACAAGGTGGCTCTCATGCAGATGATTGCAGTGCTCACCCGCGTATCTTCACGCTATACGCGCTCCAAAGTGCGCAAGGCCCTGCCCAAGGATTACGCTTACATCATTGAGGAGCTGATGCATGAGACACGCGGCACATTCCTGTCCAAGCATAATTACTTGAAAGCCATTATAGATACTATAGTCTCAACCGGCCGTGCAAGTCATTTTATCATAGCCATTGCCGATGTCACCCGCGACCTGGTCATCGACCAACTCCATATCATAGGCGATATATATGACCGCGGGCCGGGCGCTCACCGCATCATGGATATGCTTTGCAACTATCGCGACTTTGACATTCAGTGGGGCAATCATGATGTTGTCTGGATGGGGGCAGCCAGTGGTAGCGCAGCCTGCGTTGCAAATGTGATCAGGAACAGCCTCAAATATGCCGACATGAGCACGCTTGAGGACGGTTACGGCATCAACCTGCTGCCTCTTGCCACATTTGCAATGGAGACCTACGCCAATGATGAATGCTCACTCTTCAGGCCCGTCAAGTCAAACCAGACCCCGGCCGATGACATGCCGCAGACCCGTCTTCTGTCACAGATGCACAAGGCGATAGCCGTTATACAGTTCAAGATTGAGGCAAAGGTTATTGCGCGTCATCCGGAGTTCAAGATGGATCATCGGCTTTTACTTGACAAGATTGACTTCAAGAATGGAACCGTTATGTGCAACGGGCAGGAGTACAAACTGCGCGACACCAATCTGCCCACCGTTGACCCCAAAGACCCCTATAAGCTCACGCCCGCTGAGCAGAACGTGATAGACCGTCTGGTGCACAGTTTCACTAACAGCAAGGCATTGGCACGTCATATGGAGTGCCTCTTTGCGCACGGTTCACTCTATCTGGTGCACAACAACAACCTGCTCTACCACGGCAGCGTGCCCCTGAATGAGGACGGCACATTTGCATCGTTGGAGATCCAAGGCGTTGAATACAAGGGCCGCGAGCTCTTTGACATGCTTGAAAAGATGGTCCGCACCGCCTATTTCTCAACTGATAATGATGAACTCAAGGAGTACGGCAAGGACCTGTTCTGGTATCTCTGGTGCGGCCCCGTATCGCCTCCATTTGACAAGAAGAGCATGGCCACCTTTGAGCGCTATTTTATAGCCGATGCCGGCACACACGTTGAGGAGAAGGGCAACTATTACCGCCTCAAGAACCGCCGTGACATCTGCGAGATGATATTGCAGGAGTTCGGCATAACCGATATGGAGCACGCCCACATCATTAACGGACACATTCCTGTAAAGGCAGCCAGCGGTGAGAGTCCCATCAAGGCCGATGGCCGCCTGCTGGTTATTGACGGCGGATTCTCCAAGGTTTATCATGAGCAGACCGGAATAGCAGGCTACACCCTTATCTACAACTCGCACGGCATGCGCCTGGTGCGCCACCATCCGTTTGAGTCAATCCAGCAATCCATATCGCAAGGTATGGACGTGATAGCCTCCACACAAGTTGTAGAATATACAGACAATCAGATCCTTGTGCGTGATACCGACAAGGGCAAGCGCATCATGGCCCGCGTAGAGGACCTGAAAGCCCTGCTTCAAGCCTATCGCACCGGCCTCCTCCGCAACTAATGCACAAAAAGAGTCCCAAAGGGGACAGACCCCAATGGTACCATTTTCGAAAAAAGGTACCATTGGGGTCTGTCCCCTTTGGGACTCTTTTTATTTAGGGATGTTGCGGAGGATGGCCAGGAGGTGGTCAAACACCATCGGGACGGTGGCCAGTTCCAGACGTTCTGAGGGAGAGTGGACGCCACGCAGTGTGGGGCCGATGGAGATCATATCCAGATCTGGATATGCATCCAGGAAGAGGCCGCACTCCAGGCCGGCATGAATGGCCTTAACCTGGGGATCACGTCCAAACAGTTCCCTATATGCGCGTACTGAGATATCCAGCAACTCCGATTTGGGATTAGGTGCCCAGCCGGGATAGCCGTCACTCTGTTCCACCTTGGCTCCGGCCAAGCGGAAACATGCCGCCACGGTAGCCTGCACGGCATATTTGGCTGATTCCACTGAACTTCTCTGGCTTGCCACCATAGTTACCTTGCCCTGCTCTGTGCGGATACGGGCCAGGTTTGAACTGGTCTCAACCAGACCCGGAACGTCCATACTCATGGCATATACGCCATTGAACACGGCAAACACAGAGCGTATGATGTTACGCGCTACAGCAGGCTCAATGCACTCAGCCACGGCATCGGTAGATTCCATGAAGAATTTGGCCTCACGCTCAGTAACGTGGTATTCATCCTGTACTTCCGATGCAAACACGTTGAAGTCAACCCTGATCTTCTCGCGGTCAGCAAAAGGAACGGCAATCACAGCCGTAGCATCACGAGGAATGGCATTGTGCAGATTTCCGCCGCTTATTGAGCAGAGACGCATATCGTACTTATCCTGAGCGGCATTAAGGAATCGCGCCAGGATCTTGTTGGCATTGGCAAAACCTTTTTCGATGTCATCCCCCGAATGTCCGCCATGGAACTTATCCACACCCACGCGCAGGAACAGATATCCTGTAGGCACAGGCTCGCTCTTATACTCAAACTCTATCATGGAGTTCATTCCACCGGCACAACCTATATATATCTGACCCTCATCCTCTGAGTCAAGATTGATGAGCATCTTGCCGTTCATCATACCCGGTTTAAGGCAGGTAGCACCTGTCAGGCCCGTCTCCTCAGATACGGTAAACAGGCACTCCACCGGTCCATGCTCAATCTCCTTACTGTCCAAGATTGCCAACGCCATAGCGATACCCATGCCGTCATCGGCCCCAAGGGTAGTACCGCGTGCCTTGAGCCAGCCGTCCTCAACATAGGTCTCAATAGGCTGGGTCATGAAATCGTGGTCAAGAGTGGCATCCTTCTCACATACCATATCCTGATGCGCCTGCAGGATTACGGTCTGTCTACCCTCAAAACCGGGAGCGGCGGGTTTGGAAATCAGGACATTCCCCACCTCATCCTTCCGTGCCGCAAGCCCGCGTGCAGCAGCAAATGACATCAGATACTCACCCATTTTCTCCTCACTTCCGGAGGGACGCGGAATGCGGCATATCTCCAGGAAGAAATCCATCACCCTTTTAGACCAGTCTGTCTTTTCCATATCGTATTTTCAGTTGAATTCTTAACAACTCCAAAAATACAGCATTCTTTGAATTATTTCAACTAAAATCCCTAACTTCGCGCCGCGTATGTGGAAAACGTTTCTGACAGTTACAATTCTGCTTCTTATTGCAGTAATACTGCTATCAGTCAGTATCCTGATAAAGAAGAACGGTAAGTTCCCCAACATACACGTAGGGAGCAATCCGGCAATGAGAAAGCGTCACATCGGATGCGTTGAGTCACAAGACAAGCAGGCACAGAAGAGCAATCCTATGGCCGTAAGTGAAAAGAGTAAATAAAAAACAATTATATGAATATCAAGTCCGTTTCAACAATTGTACTGTCTGCAATCATGATTGTGGGATGCAAACAGCAGGCAGAAACCACCAATGTAGTTCCGCAGGAGCAAGCCCCTGTAGCTGTATCCGGTCTTAAGATTGCCTTCGTTGATATTGATTCACTTTTAGCAAACTACGCTTTCTATCAGGATCTTACTGAAGAGCTTATCCGCAAGCAGGAGAACTTCCGTCTCAGCCTGGCAGAAGATGAGAAGAGCCTCCAGAAAGACATTGATGATTTCAACAATAAGGTCAGAAACAATGTCTATTCATCAGCAGAACGCGTACAGCAGGAGCAGAACAGGCTTGAAAGAAAGAGACAGGCTTATATTGAAAAAGGTAACAAATACGCAGCTGAGCTTGAAGACCAGAATAACGCCAATTCACAGAAGGTTGGTGAGGCTATTGACAAATACGTCAAAGAGTACAACAAGAAACATGGCTATAACCTTATCATAACCCGTTCAAGCATTCTGTATGCTGATGATGTAATGAACATTACCGCCCAGATTCTTGACGGTCTTAACGCCGAGTACAACTCTCCGAATGAATAAACATACCCTAGTATAATCAGGAAAGGTCATCATTTTTGGTGACCTTTTTTGTTTCTACCCCACTGTTGCATTATCTTTAAATAAGATATGCTGCGCCTCGGAATAAAAAATCAAACAAGTTTGTTTTTTCTCCTCTCGGTTTGCTATATCTTTACAAACAAAAAATAATACACGCTATGAAAGTCATTAAGTTTGTTCTTGGAGTAACCCTTATGATGTGCATTCCTCTCTCTGCGAATGCCCAGTTTATGATGTTTGGAGGCGGCAACCGCGCCAGTCAGGACAGTCTGCGCAAGATTGCGGCAGCCGATTATGCCGATATGCTGGCAAAAGTAGGTGTTGGCCAGCCCCGTGAAGGCCGTCAGCCCAACAGCCAGGATGAGAGCAAGCACCCCAATTATGATGAACTCATAGCCAACCCCTACCCCTTCTACCCCGATCCATTGGTAACCGAGAGTGGCAAGAAGGTCAAGAATGCCAAGATGTGGACCAAGGTGCGTCGCCCGGAGATTGTAAAACTCTTTGAAGACAATGTCTATGGCCGCATTCCTGATAACGTCCCAGGCGTAAAATGGGAGGTAACCAGTGAGGAGAAGAAGGATTTTGCCGGAACGCCCGTAGTAGTACGCATGCTCAAAGGTGTGGTCGATAACTCCATGTATCCCGCAATCACCGTTGAGATACAGGCCAATGTGGTTTATCCTGAGGGCAAGCAGAACCTGCCTGTAATCATAGAGTTCGGATTCGGAGGCGGTGATCCCACCCGTGTCCGCGCCGGCAGCACATCATGGCAGCAGATGGTGATAGAGCGTGGTTGGGCCACCGCCACCATCAACCCATCATCCATCCAGGCCGATGCAGGCTCAGGACTTACCAACGGTATCATAGGACTCTGCAACAAGGGTGAGTTCCGCCAGCCCACAGACTGGGGTTCACTCCGAGCATGGGGCTGGGGCCTGTCACGACTCATTGACTACTTTGAGACCGATAAGACTTTCGATGCCACCAAGTGCGCCATTGAGGGCGTATCACGCTATGGCAAGGCATCACTTGTAGCAATGGCTTTTGAGGAGCGCATAGCTGCCGGATTCATTGCCTCGTCAGGTAAGGCCGGTGCCGCAGGATGGCGCAGAGACTGCGGTGAGAGCATCGGCAACATAGTTTCAAATGAGGAGTATCACTGGGTATGCGGCAACCTTATCAAATACGGCACAGACCCGCTTACCGAGAATGACCTGCCCGTTGACCAGCATGAACTCATTGCCCTCTGCGCCCCGCGTGCATGCTTCATCTCCACCGGCAGCTGGAGCGGTGACAAATGGCAGGATGTGGTGGGTTCATTCATATCGGCCTCAAAGGCATCACCCGTATATGAACTGTTTGGATATAAGGGCGTTGGCACAGACCTCTTCCCCGGCATGGACAACGGTCTCATGGACGGGCGCCTCACCTATCGCCAGCACCATGGCGGGCATGAAGCCGGACCAAACTGGCCATTCTTCCTGGATTTCTTTGAGCGTGAAGTCGTAAATAAATAATTGAAAATTATTTTAGTCGCTACGCTTTGTAAAAGCGTCCCTTCGGGCCGAGCGGAGAATTGAAAATTGAAAGTTGCCATGCGGTGCGTATCAATAGTTGTAATTTATTTAATCCAGAATTAACAATTCACGTTTTTGTGCATCTTAATAATAGAACAACCACTTAAACACAACAACTATGAAACGGATTACAATGATGATTTGCATAGCAGTTGCAGTCCTTCTGCTTAGCACAGAGAGTATTCAGGCACAGTCCAGAGTAGTCAGGAAAGCACGCACAGAACGCAGGGATGAACGTCAGGCACGCAGAGAGGAGCCGCGTCGTCCGCAACGCGAACCTGTCATAGCTCCCGCGCCCCGCCCCGTTCCGGTCAAGGTGGTTGACAACGAGGTGATCAGGGCCTTTGAACACGAGCGTTTTGATTCAGACCGTCTTAAGATGGCCGATATGATATTCAGCACCGGCGGACTCATGACCGTTGCACAGATAACCCGCATATCGGAGAATTTCTCTTTTGATGACAACCGCGTAAAGTTCCTCAAAAAGGCATACATTAATTGCATAGACTGCCACAACTTCTATCGCGTACTGCCCACGCTTCAATTCAGCTCAAGCCGTGACAAGATAATGAAGTTTGTGATAGAAGATGAAGAGCACAGACACCGTGAAGGAGAGCCTTACGGCAAAGTCAGCAGTTCTGATATGAGCGCCATCATCAAGGCACTCAAGAATGAGACCTTTGATTCTTCACGTGAGAAGCTGGCCGATATGATCGTAGCAGGCAACCTGCTTACATCACGTCAGATAGCCGATATGGCCAAGACATTCCAGTTTGACTCAAACCGCTATGACTTCCTGCTCTACGCATACCGCAACTGTGTTGACCCGCAGAACTACGTTATTGCTGCCAATACGCTTCAGTTCAGCACTAACCGCAGTGATCTTATGAAAAAGATCTCACGACGACCGTAACGAAATAAATTGAAAATTGAAAATTGAGAATTGAAAATTAACAAGCACCTGCGTTAGAAAGACCTGCTTAAAACCCGCGACATTAAAAGGCGTTCGAAAAATCTTTCGAACGCCTTTTATAATTTTCAATTTTCAATTTTCAATTCTCAATTCTTAAAGTAGTCTTCCAAAGCCTTCTCCAACTCATCCCCACGGAGATTACGGCCGATGATTTCACCTTCAGCGTCAATCAGGAATGTACAGGGAATAGCAGAAACAGAATAATCACTGGCGGGTGAGTTAGCAACATCCTCCTCCGCGCCGTTCCACAACTGTACCCAGTTCATCTCATTTACCTTGATTGCATTCTTCCATGCTTCAGTATCTTCATCAACAGAAACACTTACAATCTCAAATCCCTTTGACTTGAACTTGTTGTAAGCAGCCCTGAGATTGGGAACCTCATTCATGCAAGGGGTGCACCAACTGGCCCAGAAATCAAGCAGGGTAATCTTGTTCTTGCTTACATAATCTGAAAGTTTGGCTTTGGTATCAAAACCACCTTTCTTGTCAAGCAATGGAGTCTCAAAATCAATGTACTGATGCCCCAGGCTAACACTGAGCTGAGATTTAATCATAGCTGTAAGCTGGCCGAATGCCAAATCTCCACCGAATGTAGGAGCCAGTTTCTCAAGCATTTCCATAACCTCCTCCGGGTCAAAAACGCTGTAGTTGTCCATCAGCTGCCTATATCCGTAGTATAAATTGGCATTATCCACGATATCCCTGGCAACCAACTCCTTGAAACGCTCCTGCAGATCACCCATCTGATTATAAAGGTCAGAGCAGTCACCCTGTGATGCCAGGGTTATACGGATCTTATCCTCTATCTCACTGGCCTCTTCATTATAAGGCTGTGATTCATCGATGAATTTCTGGAAGGCATCATTGTTGGGAGCACCCTCAACACGCTGATATCCGTTCTCGATATCCAAATAGATATTAATCTTTCCACCCTCCAGATACAACTCACAGCCTCCGATATTGTCATTCAGTTCAAAAGTGACAACTGCTATCTGAGCGGTATCGGTCTCACCCTTGAAAGAGAACTTTCCGTTCTTGAGAACAACTGAATCCAGAGGCATCAGACTATTGTAATCAATAACGTTCAACGTCATTACGGTACCGTCCTCCAGACCTTCAACCTGACCGTTTATCTTATAGGAACTCTTACTACCACATGATGCCATGACGGCCACTGCGACAAAGGCTAATAACAGTTTCTTTATCATTTGATTAAGTATTGTGAGCTGATTGACTCATTCAGAATGACCCTGCGGATAGTCTCTGCAAACATCTGTGCAATAGATACCTGTTTGAGTTTCTTGCAGGGAATAGGATTACGGTAAGGAATGCTGTTTGTGAAAACAATCTCCTCCAATTGTGAGTTATCTACGCGTACAGGAGCGTCACCTGACATCACGCAGTGTGATGCAATGGCACGTACAGAATTGGCGCCAGCCTCCTTCATTACATCGGCTGCCTTGCAAATTGTACCTGCGGTATCAACGATATCGTCAACAATAACCACATTCTTGCCCTGCACATCACCTATGATGCGGATATCATCCACCACATTGGCACGGGTACGGGTTTTCTGGCAAAGCACCAAAGGCACATCCAGGAACTTGGCGTATGCGCTGGCACGTTTACTGCCGCCTACATCAGGAGCAGCCATAACCAGTTCATCAAGCTTAAGGCTCTGGATATAAGGCAGGAAAGCCATTGAAGCATACAGGTGATCCACCGGAACATCAAAGAATCCCTGAATCTGGTCTGCATGCAGGTCCATCGTGATAAGACGATCTATTCCGGCGGTGCTGAGCATATCGGCCACCAACTTGGCGCCTATTGACACACGCGGCTTGTCCTTACGGTCCTGACGAGCCCAACCAAAGTAAGGAACAACGGCATTCACTGACTTGGCCGATGCACGCTTGGCGGCATCAATCATGAGCAGAAGCTCCATCAGATTGTCAGATGACGGGAATGTGGACTGTACCAGAAATACATCTGCACCGCGGATAGACTCCTCATACGATACTGCAAACTCACCGTCTGCAAAATGAGACACATTCATGTTGCCCAGGGGGCATTTAAGGTAATCGCATATCTCTTTGGCCAGGTACATGGTGTTTGTACCGCAAAAGACCAGGAAAGGATTGCTTTGATCCATAAGGAATTGACTGTAATTGTTTATAGTTTTTGCAGTGCAAAGTTACAAATAAATAGGACTCATAACCGGCCCTTCTCTTCAATTTTTACATTATTTATCAACAACATGACTTTATCATTATATTTGTATTACTTTTGTGTTCTCAAAACTCATTAGAGTCAAAGACTTGCCTTTTTATGAAAAAGATCTCATCTGTTTTGATTACCCTGTTGGTATTATCTGCCGCCTGCGCAAGTGCAAAACCCTTATCCGTCGTTCTCAAGAGTACAGTACCATTGTCATCGGGCGGGACCAGAATCAGTCAGCCGCGTTACGGAAATCAGTATCTGTCACATATTGATTACCTGTACAGTATAGCCGACGGTCCTTTCATTCAGAACGGCTCCATGACTATCACATATAATGAAAACGGTTCAATCATAAAAACAGAATCAGCACAAAAGAATACGGATAATATCATCAACTTATATTCAACTTTGAATACAACCATTCCGCTCAACGCCACGCTCTACAAAATAAAGGTTCAGACTGATGATGAAGACAGGAATGAGATCTACTATATTGATTCTGAGACTGGCCAGAGACATGATATATCGGTATCTATCACCACCAATTACAACGGCAGCCCTGCATATGTAATTGAAAAGAAACTGGACAACACCGGCAATATGATTGAGTATGCTAAAGTTGAATCAGAATTTGACGGTCAGGGCCGCCCCGTTGTAACAGTCTTCTACTCACCGCATTATACAGAACAGGACTCAATGTATCTTGACCTGTATAAGAAACTTGAATATGAGTATTTAACTGATGGCCTGGTTTCAACCACAACTTCACATTATATCATCAACCCTGACGGCAACAGTTACTGGCAACCCGCTGAAAAGATTATCCAAGGAACTGATACTGAGGGATATTCCTGCTATGAAAGACTCGAATTCGACACTACAGGTTCCACCTGGATCGGAAAGGAGAAATACAGGAAAAAATTCAATGAATATGGCAGCACCATATACCATGAAAAATATTCTTATGACACTGCTTTGGGAACTTTCTACCTGGTTTATAAGGAAGGCGCTGATTATATCGGCGACTCCCTGACGGCCGAATGGAATATCCACTACGAAGAGCCTCAAACCCTGGAACAACTCTCTGATCCTGAATCACTTATATCATGGAGTAATAAATATTCAGATATATACTACACAGAACAGGAACTTGGCATTTCACTGAGTGATTATCCCAATCTGGAACTGCCAGAAAAAAGAATTCTGTTCTATAGCGTTGAAAGCTATGAAAATGGCGTATATAATTGGGTTCCAGATGAAATAATAGAGTATGAATATGCCCTGGTACCTGATAGTTATGACAATCCGGTGCTCACTTTCAAGAAAACTTCTGAGAAGCATTATACCCTTAACAACACCAATAACGAGTGGAATCTTTCACAGGAAAAAAAGTGGAAATATGATGAATATGGAACCTATATCTTCAGGGAATTTTATGAGAACGATTCTATTTATGATCGCAAAACATTCCAATACAAATATGTCACACACGTTGACGGAGACAGTTCCTATATTGAGAAACTCACTGTCCTGAGAACATCTTCAGATATCTTCCATGGAGTCTATACGCCCTATGACAGTACGTATTATGAGTACGACGATGAAAACAGACCGATTTATACATACTCCTTTTCAAACTGGAATCTTGCCGACAGCATCTGGGAGGAACAAATCCGGGATAAAATCACATATGAGAACAATATTGTAACAGAGGTCTCTTCCGTATGGTTTTTTGAAGAGGAAGATTGGTTTGATTACAAAAAAAGTACAGCTGAATACTATCCGTCGGGCGACTTAAAGAACATACTTACTTATTACCTCACACTTGATGACCGAGACAGTTTATTCTGGATGACATATGACTCTGTGAACACTGTAAAAGATGATGCCGACAGAATAATTCTTAAGGGATCATACTTTTATCTGAATCCTAATACAAACCTGTGGTTTAGTGGCATCAAGGAAGAAATCACTTATGATGACACCGCACTTACCAAAACATCGGTAGAATCAATAATGGACCAGGAAACGAACGAATGGTATCCGATGAGTAAAAATATTGAACAAAAGAATCTTCTTGGCGAGGTTATCCTGTCAGAATCATATCAATGGGATAATGATCTAAGCTGTTGGATAGGAAAAGAAAAGAAAGAGGAGGAACATGACATAAACGGCAATTTAATTCATTCTGCAACTTATGAGTGGAATCCTGACTCCCTGAGATGGACCGGCTTAGCCCGAACAGATTCTGAATTTGATGAATTTGGCGCTCTTATTTATGAATGCTCCTATGATTCAACAGATTCAGACGGCAACTGGATACCTCTCTTCAAGACTCTGAATTATAGCGACTCATCTTTAGTTTTCCACAGTGAATACTACATGTGGGATTACGACCGCAACGACTGGCGCGGTTTGAGCAACACAGAAAGTCTTGACCTTCCGTTATTGATTATGGATGCTGAATATTACTGGGATGATGATGAATGGTGCTGGCAAGGCTACAGCAAAGAAATATACGCGTTCAGTACCATCAGCGGTATCACCCAATTCACCTATGCATGGGATAAAGAGTCCAAGACCTGGATAAATGATATAAAGGTTGTAATAGCAACAAACAAAGGTGAAAATTCATCCTCAACAATAATATTCACACAATCCAAATGGGATCTTCAGGAATCAGATTGGTTTTTGGAATCCAGAGAGACTCTCTCAGAGTTCAAGAATGACTATGGGAATACAGATTATATTCTTATTGTCAATGAAAAATATGATACTGACAAGAATGAATGGTATCACTTCTACAGCACAAAGGATCTCTATGTTTATGACAATGAGACTGCGGTTGAAAGCATAAGCATTGATGCCGATATCACCGTTTCAGAGGGCGTAATATACGTCAATGCTGCCGATGAGAGCAGAATCACGATAGTATCAGTGACAGGTGGCGTAACGGCCTCAGGCACCCGCTCCGTTTCCGCCTCTGTTGTTCCCGGCATCTACCTGATTAACGTTGACGGAAAGACTGCTAAAGTCATTGTACGGTAAAACCTCTCGCAGAAAGCGCTGAAAACGCAGAAATAATAATTCAGCGAGAGATTACTCCGTAGGAGTTTTGCGTTTGGAGACTTTAGAGGGATTGCTTGAGATAAACTCCTTCCAACTTTTGGGCCCTTTCTTACCGGTATCGGGCCGACCCATCTGAAGATAGTGGCAGTACGCGGCAGCAAGAGCATCGGTAGCATCAAGGAACTTGGGCATATCCTTTTCATCAAGGTGCAGAATTCGCTGAAGCATGCCCGCCACCTGCTCCTTGCTTGCTGAGCCGTTACCCGTAATGGCCATCTTAATCTTTAGCGGAGCGTATTCAGTGATAGGCACGCTGTGGTTTATTGCGGCCGCAATAGCAACGCCCTGTGCACGTCCCAGTTTGAGCATGGACTGCACGTTCTTGCCAAAGAAAGGCGCCTCAATGGCCATTTCATCGGGCAGATAGGAGTCTATGATGCCGTTCACGCGCTGGAAAATATGGCCAAGCTTGAGGTACACGTCATCCTCCTTGCGCATATCGATAACGCCCATAGTGACGATGGACGCCTTGTTATCTTGCACTTTGATAACGCCATAGCCCATCACGTTGGTGCCAGGGTCTATGCCCAGTATTATTTTCTCGGCCAGCTGTCGTGCCATTCCCTGAATTTTTCTTTTGCGAAGATAGCAATAATTCAATCCTAATTGTTACCTTTGCGTCCGAATTCTGAAAGGGATTCAGGTTTTGGGGCATTAGCTCATCTGGCTAGAGCGTTTGACTGGCAGTCAAGAGGTGACGAGTTCGAGTCTCGTATGCTCCACATGCAAAAAGGAAGATCGCCAAACGGCGGTCTTCTTTTTTGTATGTGGAGCATGTGGACCTTGTTTTATTTTGCTTCGCAAAAGCGCTCCATTCCATTCCGCTTGGCGGCCCTCCGGGACCGCTCTCACCCTCTGGGTTCGCCCCAATACGTTTGTACCTGACCCGTCCTGATTTTCCCCATTTTCAAAAACTTCTACTTTATTGCTAAGGTTCTGTTCGTCCTGTTTGGTCAATGTATATTCATTAGTTGACCTAATATCCGCTGTTCACACTCTAATCTTTAAGACAGCCTACCGGTACAACCAGCACGCCGTCTTCGGGGCGTTTGTATGCATAATCTCCTATTCCGGTCAGTACCATCAGGAAAGAAGGTTTCTTCATCCTGGTAGTGTCAATCTTGTCAGACAGATCCTTTAAACTCTTGGCACCGGCATTGATAAGGTCTGCACCGCCAATCTTGATTTCAACAAGTCCGTATGATCCGTTTCTTAGATGAACAACGGCATCACACTCCAGATTATTCTTGTCGCGGTAATGATAAACCTTACCATCCAACGCATCGGCATATACACGCAAGTCACGGACAGCAAGGGTCTCAAAAATGAGCCCAAATGTTTCCATGTCATTAATCAGGTCGTTAGGGCCCAGACCTAATGATGCAGTAGCAATGGACGGATCAATGAAATAACGTGTATCCGATGTGCGGATTGCAGTCTTGCTCCTAAGGTTAGGATTCCATGCCACAGAGTCCTCTATGACAAAAATCTCCTTTAATGCCTTTATGTAACTGTAAACGGTACCGTCTGACATCTGCTCGTCTCCATTATTCCGGATATCTGCCAGTATGGTTCCGGCTGTCGCCTGACTACCTTGATTCCGGGCATAGGAACGCATAATCCGTTTTGCAAGTTCTTCATCGCGGTCAATATCATCAACACGCTTTATATCATTACTTACAACAGAGTCAAAGTAGTTAAACGCCTGGGCAAGAGCTGCCTTCACAGTCTTTTTCAACACAGCCTTGGGCCATCCGCCGCGACAGGTAAGATATGCCAGCCTGTCCAGATCTATATGACTCACTCCATCAATCTTATCTGCATTGACAAAAAGATTCCCCAAACTCACATCGCCCGTAGAATCCCCTGACTCCCACAAAGACATTGTGCGTAGCTTAAGGCGTGATATACGTCCTGTGCCGGTATGAAATATTTGTTCATCCCCAATACTGTTACCGCTATCATCCTTACGGGCTTTACCAGGAACTGCTGAGCCGGTAAGCATAAACTGCCCGTCATCATCACGGTTATCAACTTCATTCCTTACAGCATCCCAAAACTGTGGAGCAATTTGCCATTCGTCTATAAGCCTGGGCGTCTCGCCCGCCAGGAGTCTGGAAATATTTGTACGGGCAATAGCAAGATTCTGGCTGAGAGTATTCGGGTCCGCCATAGACAATACACTTTTGGCTTGCTGTTTTGCCAATGTAGTCTTCCCGCAGTACTTTGGCCCTTCTATTAGAACTGCTCCAGATGACTCCAACTTATCAGTAAGCATCTGGTCTGCAATACGTTTTAAATATTCTGACATATTTTTAAAGGTAAAATTTGCAATAAAAATAATACATTCCTCTCTGAAAATCAATTATTTCAACAAAAATCTGACACGACAGTTGGCCGGTTTTTGACACGACAGTTGGCTGGTTTTTGATGCGACAGTTGGCCGCTTTTTGATATGGCAGTTGGCTGCCAACATCATCCACAAAACTAAACCCAAGAAAAAGCAACATCAAATCTTTGCAAGGTCTTCAAATCAAAT
>JAEEGL016403445.1_pt1 | contig 17551 bp, 15 predicted proteins | sample 9134231 | NCBI WGS metagenome assembly JAEEGL01 (sample SAMN16246548, study PRJNA631951) | gut metagenome | biome: gut microbiome; feature: rumen; material: fiber-attached | host: Bos | place: Iran: Karaj | collected 2018-10 | reverse complement strand
GGCCTGTTGTTTCAGTTCGAACAACCGGGCGCGGCTTTTCGTTTCTTCGTTCTTTACCCATCCAATCGGGCAATCATTGATTGTTACTTTGTATTTCATATCGCCGGGTATTAAGGGCCGGTTTCCCGGCCCGGGTTTTACATTTCGAATCCAAGTTTTTGGGCCAAGGCCAAAACGTCCTTTTTCGTATGCACGGACGACGGGATTTCAACGTGTGTTCCATCGGGATAATTGATGCCGGAAAAATACTTTTCTTTTGCATCCGGGTAATACCCGCCGAACGGGTCCTTTTTGAATCCCCAACGTTTGCAATCGCCGTAACGAACGGACCAATACCCGCCCGCGCAACCCGTGTAACGGTTGGCCGCGATGCGTTCCCGCGTGGCTTCGAAGAAACGGCCATTGGGCTTTTGGATGAATACGCGTTCGGACGTGTTGACGGATTCCCGGGCGCAAAGCCGGTCCCACTCTTTGCGGATGTACGCTTGTTCGTCGGCGGTCATTTCGGACAACTTGCGCCCGTCCTTGATTTCAAAATACTTGTAAGACATAACGAAATGGGATTAAGCAACGTAAAACGAAATCTTGATGCCGCGACGCAATTTGCAAACGCATTTGTCGTCCATCGTCGCAAACGCACGGTCCAAAAGACGGTTCGTTAATTCAATGTCGTTAACCATCTTGATAAGGCCGGAAACGCCAACAAGCGTATTAACCTTTTTGCCATCGAACAGGCCGGAAACCTTGATTTTGTAATTGGCGTTGATTTCGCGGGTCGTGTATTTTAACGTTGCCATAACTGTTGTTGTTTTGTTCGGGGAACCGGCCCCGGCCGTCGGGTTGTAACCTCAACCCGGGTACAAAGATAGTGACTATTTTTATATTTCCAAAAAAAAGTTGATTTATTTTACTGTTTCGGGCCAAAAAAAGTTATTTTCGGCGAATTTTCGATTTAAGACACTTATACGGCCCGGACGATAACTTGTACCATCCAACCGGCGAAAGTCCCGGAAAACGCCTAAAAACGGCCAAATCCGGGATGGCACGAAAAAACCGGCCAAATTTCGCAACGTGGCCGGGTAAATGTTTCGTGTAACAAAAAATATAGGAAGCGACGCAAAGATAAGCAAAACCGGCCGCATTTCCCAACGTGGCCGGTCTGTTCTTTATGAAAAAATTATTATGTAAATGATTGCGCCACAAAGATAATAAAAACCGGGCGAATTTCGCAACCGGCCCGGTAAAACATAATCAATTATGAGTATAAAAAACCAATGGCAAAGATATGGTTATTTGCGTTCAATTACAACGTGTTCGATTCCCATTATTTCCGTATGCGGGTTTTTGCTTACAACATCCAATTGCCGGTCCTGTACGCGCCGGGTTTTCCAAAGGAAACCCAAGAATCGTTTGTATTTGACCGTTTCCGCCAACAACAGGGAATCCCGGTTTGTCAATGTACCCGTGAATTGGTCGGCCGTCAAGATGCCGTCAAAGTCAAACCACGCGTCGCCGCAATGAACCGCGACCGCCGGGGTTATGATGGAATCCCGGACCAATACGACCGTATCAACCGGCGTTGCCCGCAAATCAATGATGGTTTGGGATTGGGTTTTGTTGACGGCGGCCAAATCCCGGTTGCGTTGTTTCAACGACCGTATCAATTCGGCGTCGTCGGCCCGGAACCGTTCGTATTCCTTTAACGTCAATTCCAAGGATTGAACCCGGGCGGCGTTCAAGGAATCCCGGACCCGGTAATGTTCGACGTCGGACAACAACGCCGTCGTGTTACCCTTGTACCGGTCCCGTTCGTCCGTCAACCGGGCAATCCGTTGGTTCAACAGTATAAAGGCGATTGCGGCCGCCAAGATACAGGCAACCGCAATCAAAGGTTTCCAACCGGACATTACGCGCCAATGTGGGTTTGGTCGGTCGAATTGTACGCCCATCCGCTTTCGGTATGGTCATACGACACGGTTTCGACGTTGGCCGCGTCGGCATACGTCAAACACAAACCGCCGTTTTCGGCGTCCTTGTACGTGACGGTGTACAGGTGTTGGGCCGTGCCGGTTTTCTTGGCGACCTTATCGCCGACGTTCAAGGCGTCCAATTGTTCGTCGGTTAACGCGGTAATGTCGGCAACCTCAATGGGCGCGGCCGCGCCCGCGATGGCGGCCAAGATTTCGGCCAATGCGCCGCCGGAATCAATTTGGTTTCCTTGACCGGCGATTTTAGCGTTGATTAACGCAAGGATTTGTTGTTGGTTCATAACGCGATACGATTAAATGGTTTGCACAAAGGTAATACAATTTATTGTCTTTTCACGCCGCCCAATTTATCCGCCCATTTTTCAGTAAAGAACGAATAATACGAACCGTCCCGTGACGGGTTCCAATACCACGCCCACAACAACGACGGGACGCCCACGATTAACAGGTATAACGGCCCCAAATAAAGCGATTGCCGGGTATGTCCGTATTCGTGGTTCCATCCGTCCGGATTCGCCAAATACGGGCGTTTTACGATGATTGTACGGCCCAAGGATATACCGCCCGGGAACCGGTCGGCAACCACGACGTCAACGCCGCGAAACAGGATGGAACGCCCCGGGTATATGATGCGGAAAACAAGGCCGACAATATTTTGCGGGCCTTGCCAAATCCACAACAGAAATTGCCAAATCGCTTTCATCGTTTCGCCGTGCAATATGCAATCGGAAATTCCGCCCGGACGTCGAAACACGGACATTGTTTTATCCATTCGTTTTTCGAAATCTTGCCGTCGCCGTTCTTATCCGGGGACGCGTCACTATGGCCGATTACCTCTTTGATTGTCGGGTATTCATCCATCAACCGGTAAACCAATTCGGCCAATGCCTTTTTCTGTTCCGGCGTCCGGGTATCGGCGGCGTTCCCGTTTTCGTCAAGGCCGCCAACGTACACGATACCGATTGAATGTTTGTTGTACGATTTGCCGGACAATCCGGCCGTGTTGCAATGCGCCCCGTCGCGGGTCAACGGCCGCCCGACCTCAACCGTTCCGTCAAGGTCCACGACGTAATTGTACCCAATCATCGCAAACCCGCGTTCTTGGTGTTGTTTGTCAATGTCGGCGGCGCGTAAATCTTGCCCGGCCTTTGACGCCGTGCAATGGATTACGATTGCATCAATTTTATTCGCTTTCATCGTCGGTTTCCGTTTCGGGTTCGTGTTGATGATGGACCGGGGCCGGGCCGTGTTCGTGGCCCGGTTTCCCGTCCAAGTCCTGTACAACGATTGTGGTATTGCCGTGTGTCAACTTGACGCCCAAACCCTCCCGGATTGCTTCGCGGGCTTCCGCCAACGTGGCAAAGGCGAACAACAGGGCGGCCGCCTTTAATATTGACGGGTGTATTTCCCCGGTCGGCGGAACGATGAACGACGCGGCAAACAACGCAATGGTCGTCAATCCGAATATCCACAACAATATTGTCGTGGTTTTCGAAATGTTCTTGGTTTCTTCGCGGAACCGTTCAATTCTTTGTGCGCGTGTTGTTTCCATAATTATTGACCAATTGCAATGAATGATTCAAATAACATCCCGCGTCCCTCTTTGTCGGCAAGTATTGCCACGTCTTGGGCCGTTTGGTTTTCGGCGTCGGTCCCCGGAATAACGCCCGTTCCAAGGTTTGGCCCGGGGACGTTAATTGTGTTATAAATGGCGGTCGTCATTCTCAATTGGCAATTGGCAACCGAAACAGGAATGGCCAATTGTCGCATTATCCAAATGAATACAACGAACGCTTCCAACAGGCACGGCAAACCCTCTTGGGCGTGGGTCCCGTCCGGGGACAAATGGCCGCTATCGCCCAAGGAATCCAACGACGTGGACAACGCCCGATAAATGGCGACGCCCGGGGCCATTATTGATTCCGCAATTGTCTTTTTCAAAATCAATTCGTTACCCGCCTTGGTTCGTTCAAATACGACGTCGGCCGACGACCGTAACGGCGCGTGAAACAACGTAACAACCTTGAAATTGCGGTTGTAATTCGCCCGGATATACGCCAAGCAATTATTGAAATCGGCCAAGTCGGTTTCCGTGTATGTCGCTTTATAATTGAAATATTCTTGCAAACAAACAATGTCAAATTGATATGTCGAAAGAATATTGGACATTGTAACGGCGTTGTTAAAGTTTTGCCAATTTATGTTGTTTTCGCAAATACTGAATATTTCGCACGTTTGATTGTTTACAAACTTTGAATATTGTTGTGCCAAAGTGTAACCGCCATTGTACCAAATATAAAACTTGAACGCGACGTTGGGGTACAGGTTACGCAACAAATACGGAACATAACTTACGGCGTCCTGTGTTAAAGAATTTCCAATAAATAGAATTGAAATTTCTTTCCTAACGGTTGCAATCGCGTTTTCAAGTTGTTCAACACTTGCGGCGGGTATAAGTTCGCAACCCGCCGGAACGGAAAAATACAATTCTTCAATAACCGCTTTTGCCTGTGCGGGGGTTATGTTTGAATTGTCGTTTTTACCCATATAAATCCTTATGCCGTTTGATTGGAACGGAACAGGATAATTTATGGTTGCTAATTCCCCGGGGGTGACGCCGCCCGTACTTGCACCTGTTTGGTCAACCCAAGCGGCCGACGATGCGTCATACACAAGTAAGTTTATCCACCACCCCGTCGCGTTGCTTTTTAATTTTGCATTAAGCGATAAGGCCCTATCCCGTTGTGGAATTAAGGACGAGAGAATTCTTGTATTGTTGACTGTTGTTGTATTCGGGGACAAATTTGAAAACGTTAATGTGTTCAAATCTACGTCTATTCTTCCCGTTTCGTTACATACTCGCGGCAAATATTCTTTAACATCTTCAACCGCTTCATAAACCGCGCCGCCCGACACGGGGTTTACGTCGTCCTCTAATAGAGTTTGAGAAACGTTCTCTTTAAGAACAAAGATACCATCTTCGCCACCCTCTACCCTATCAAAAGTAATAGACGCGGGAAAGGGCCGCCCACCGGACGCCGTGTCCGCCCTCAAATATAGATAGTTTCCGTTTTTACCTGTAATCGTCGCGGTTGTGGGATACCCACCGGCGTTAATATACCGCATTGCCGTATATGGGTAATTATCGCCCCAAATAACCGACGTCCCGTTTGCAATTACATTATTTTTAATGATTCCCCAAGACCCTAAATTATTGAAATTTATAACATAGGTTGTATTATCTTGTAATGGATACAACCACGAAATTTGGCCACTTTGTGTTACAAATTTTTTGGTTGATTCATTAAAAAACAAATTGTTATACGTTGTCCCCATTTGTTGGGTTATAGTCCCCGTTACGTGAACTATATCGGACCCGTATAAATCGTCTTTTATCGCCTGTAATTCGTCGTCATAATCTTTTCCAACGACTACGGTTTCCAAAGTCCAACCGTTATTGTACTTGAAAAATCCCAAGTATCCGTCATTAACCGTTTTTGTTGGACTACCGAAATTAGAATATGTACCCGCCGCACCAACATAAAAAATATTTTGTGTTGGGGTCCCCGGATTCGTTGCCGGTGTTGCTATACCGGCAAATTTATAACCGTCCGCGAACAATTTATTTGCTAATGCCAAAGCCAATTTTGATTCAGTAACGGAACCGTCGCCAATAGGAAAAGCAACCGTCCCATAATGCCAACTTGAATCGTAATAAAATACGGCCAAATTCCCGTCGGGAATAACCGCCGGTCCGAAATTGGGATATGTACCGGACGCACCAATATAAAACACTTTTTGGTCCGGCGTACCGGGCGTTGTTGACGGCGTGGCAATCCCGATAAATTGATAACCCGAACCAAGCGAATTAACAACGGAAATAAGCGTTTGTTGAAGAATCGGCCCGGTTATTTCGTTGTTTCCATTTTGCGTAATAACCGATTGAATCGCCGCAATTAAGGTCGCATAATTTGCCATATCATTGGTTGTTATAATCGTTGTTGAAATCGTCGTTGAAATCGCCGCGTTGGGCCTTTACATAACCCAATCCAATTTTCTTTGCGACGGTTGCCGTATCAAATTCGGCGTCCACGGCGGCAACGTCGCCGTTATCTTCCCATTCCGGGGTTATTAAGAACGTGTCCAAACTGTATGTTTGCCCGTGGTATTCTATTTCCGCGAAATCGGCCATCCGGATAAATCGCATTACATCCAACAGGTATTCGGACGCAAGGAAAGAAAACCGGTATCGTTTTTCCGAAATCTGTTTGGTCGGGAAAAAGTAACCGTCCCGGGTTTCGCCCTCTTCCTCAAACGGATATTCGGGTTTGGCAATGTCCGCTTTCAAATACAAAACGTTCTTGAACGCCGGATTGGTATAAACAATCGTTCCCGCGTCCATCGTGAAATCCTCAACATCCCACCAACGTATTTTCAAATACGGTTGAATGTCGTTTACAACGGTAAAGATTTCGGAATAAATGGCATACGCCCAAACCATCATCAAATAATACCGACCGTTCGGCAACGCATTGATTACGGGCAATTGACCCGGGAAAACCCAAACATCATAACCCAACGCGGTAAATTCCTTTTTGTAAATCATCGTGCGCACAACGTCCGTAATGTCGGCCACAACTTGGTTTGTATTCGCGTCAATGATTTGTACCGGACGCAAATTCGATGTTGTCCAAGAATTATGCGGAACGATTATTTGGAACGGCAACAGGAAACCGGCCGGGCAATACAATGGATATACGCGGTTATAAATCCACCATTTGCGGGCGTTCTGTTGGTCCAATGACGTATAAAACGGTAATACGCTTAAATTGTTATTCGGTATCATATTTCAACGTTGCGTTTGCGTTCCGGCTTGACAAATTTATGGATAATTTTTCAATAACGCCGTTCCCCAAATTTGTTTTCACTAATTCGACCAAATCCGGGTCCGTCAAAACCGGGAAACGTATTGTTTGTTCCTTTAATTTCTTGATTCCTTGCGCGACCATTTGAACGCCGTTGATGGCATAATTTCGGCCCGGCATATCATACGCATAATACTGTTGCAATAGGCAAAACGCCACATACGCATTTTGCAAAATATGGTCGTTGCCGTCAATTTCGAAATTGTAATACGGCAACGCATATCCGCCGTTTTGGTTGATTGCGCCCAACAATACGAAACCATCCTTGGATATGGCCGACGGATTCAACAAGATGTAATCAATATCCGACGTGAATTTTGTAACATCAATTTGTTCGATGTTGTCCGGGTTAACGTATTTGGAAATAATGTCAATCGGGAACCCGTCGAACAATTGCGTAACATCATCCATCCAACCGAATTGATACCGGGCCGCCATTTCCGGTTTATCAAACTTGAATTGGTTACGTGCGAACGCCCACGGTTTGCCGTTTCTCGGGACCTGTTGCGTTGTCAAGTCAATACCAACAACAGGCGTATCGGAATAGGACCCGCCGTTACGGAAATATTGGATGTGTTCGATATGCAAATGGTTGTTTTCGTCAATGAACCAATAACAACGGAAACAATCGCGCAACATATTGAACACTTGACCTAATGTTATTGGGGCCTTTTGCGCCGGTTGGTCGTAACCGGCCGTTACAATGTTTGATTTTGGCGTTATGAATAGGCCAAAATCCAATCCGGAAATCGGGTTTACATCATACGGGTAAAGGAATTGGGAACACGTATAATTGGCGCGAAAATCAATATCGGGTGCGACCTGTTCCAATAGTTTGTTCAATACGGCCCAAAGCGGGTACGCGTGGCGAATTGTGAACGGTTGCCGTCCGGATTCCTCAACCAACCAATCGAACGCCGAAAAGGTAAACCAAATTGAAACACGGGACCAAGCGTTACGGGCGACCGGGAACAATTCGGGCGTCCAATACAAATACGGCGGTTGGTAATATTGGCCCGGTTGATACAATCCCCATTGGTTTGGCGTTGTTGTTAACGACGTCGAAAAATAAATGGTATCGGGGAAATAATACCCGATTACCCGCGTATAATTGCGGTTGTTTTCCACAATGTCGTCGTCCGGAATCGGGTATGTGTTTATTCCGCTTACTTGCGCCGTATCGCACACAAAACGGGAATAAACCGGTATATCGTGGACATACAATGTCACGTTCCCCGTTGCCCCTGTTCCGGAAACGGGCGTTAATATAACGGTTTGCGGTATCGTAACATCCGGCAACGTCCCGCCGGACCAACTTTTTTCCCACAAAACGGCCGAATCCGAATTGCGTAATATTTGCCAACGTTGCGTCGCGCCGCCGCCGCCCGCATAAAAGTAATAACGCATCGTGTATTCGGTCCCGACAAAATCGGTTGTTCCGGGCGTCCCCGGATTGAATCTTGAATTTCCCGCAAAAACCTTGGAAAAGTATTCGGGCAATTGCGGCGACATTGAACCGGAAACATCCGCCATCGTCATTACCTTATTCAACGAAAACTTGAAATCGTTAACCAATTTCGTTTCGTCGCTTTCGGGTTCCGCTTCCTGTTCCCACCACATACCCGAAAGAAAACAACCAATGACGTTTTGGCCCGGGACGTAAACTTGAACCATTGGCCGTTTGTCGGCCTGTATTTGGGCCATTGACGGGGCCAAATCAATTAAATTGTATTCCTTATCCAACCCGGCCAAAATGTCGTTATATTGGTCCAAAACCGTTGGTTGAACGACAACCGTTTTGGCGTCGCCGTCAAATTCGCAATCTGTTTTCCAAAAAGTCCCGCGCCAATACGACGACCACGAATTACCGGCATTGTACGAAATGAATATTTCCAACACAAATTGATAATCGAATTGTTGTGCAATAATCCAATCGTATTGTGGTCCGGAAAATGTCAATTTCCCCGATAACTTGGCGCGGAAAAATTCTTGGTTTGATTCCTTTTCGTAATTCTTTACCAAATCATTCTTATAAATCGGACAAATCGGATTTTCAACATACCATTGTATGATTTCCGGGAACCTTTCAAGATTGCCCGAAGCGGAATTTGACGCCAAAACGTACATATAATTCGTTCCGTTCGGGGCCGTAATTTCCCCGGTTGATTCCCCGGCGCGAACCGTTACCAAAGACGTTCCCGAAACAAACGGCGCGGTTTGGTTGTTAACCAAATTGTTAGACGTCAAAAACGCATAATACGTTTGCCCTGTTTGATTCGCCGTAATTCTTATTTTTTGGCCCGCATTTATACGGATTAAACCGTGGCGTCCACTATTGGCCAAATATTTTAGCGTTGACGCAATCGCACCCGTTGAAATAGGAATTGACGCGCCGGGAATATCAACCCATTCTTTGAAATCCTGTAATACAAATTTATAAATCGGGTTCATTACGATTTGATTTTACGGGTTAAATTCTTGTACCGGATAACGGTATTTCCTTGGCCATCCACATATCGGGTTTCGTCGCCCTGTTTCCGGATGGCGGCAACGTCCCGTTCAAGGCCCGAAACGTCCGTTGTGCCGCCGCCAATCATCCCGACGGCATAACCGGCCATCGCGGCGTTCGCACGTTGGTAACGGTCCGCAAATGTGCCATTGTTAAACGAATTGATTACATCCGGGATAACGTCGCGGTAACGCCGGGAATTGCGCTTGTTGATAACGGCGAAAAATTCGCCGCCCTCGGCCCGGCGTCGGGTCCCGTCACGCTTGGTTCCCAAATCAATGTCGTGGCCGCTTGCGTGGCTTCCGCCCTGTAACAGTTCAACCGTACCATCGCCGTATTCTTCCGTTTGTTGTTTGCTAACTTGGTACGCCTTGACCTTGGCGGCCGCGAACGTGGCCCACATCGTGGCAATGGCGGCCACGGCCAAGGCCGGACCGACATACTGGATTCCGCCCAACGCGGACCAAATGTTGGCCGACGCGGTTATTAAACTTGACGCTTGGGTTATGGAATCAATCGCCAATTGGGCCTTTTGGGCCTTTTCCTTTTCCTTTAACGCCTGTTCTTGATTCTTTCGGGCCAACGCCAATTCCTTTTGCGCCGTTTCAACCTCGTTTGCATAACCGGCGTTGCGGGCTTCAATTTCGGCGTCCAATGTCTTTTGCGCGGCGTCAACTTGGGCGTTGGCGGCGTTCACGGCGGCGTCGGCCGCTTGGTTCCACGAATCAACCAACGATGAAATGGATTCTTTGACCGAATCAATGGCCGTGTTCAACGCGCTTTGTTGGTCGGAATCCAACCCGATACCCAACAATTCATACATATTGTTGTACGGCAAACGCTTGGATTCCTTTTCAATGGCCGCAATCGTGTTTTGGATTGTCTTTCGTTCTTCGTCGGTCATTTTCAAACCGGCCGCCGCGTCCAATTCCAATATCTTTTGCAACCGTTCCTTTTCCTGTTGCAATTGGAATTGGGTTTTTTGGCGTTCGTTCTTATCCAACAACGCAAATTCGGACGCGGCCAATTCCTGTTGCGCGTCCAACAGGTACAACGCCCGCTTTTTGGTCAATTCGGCCGTTTGTTTCAGTATAACGGCGTCCCATTTGGCGTTAATGTCCGCTTCGCTTTGGCGCACATCCTCGGCCAATTGGGCGTTTTCGGCCAATTCAATGTCGCGTTGTTTCTTCAACAACTCAATGGACAAATCAACCTGTTCTTGGGACCCGTCCCGGGTCGCATCCAACCGCAATTGAATTGCCGCCGCTTGGGCGTTCAATTGGTCAATGGTAATTTCTTCGTTCAACTTGGCCAATTCCTTGCGGTATTGTTCCCCGGACAACTCAATTTGTTTCAAGATTTCGTCCCGTTGGGTTTCGGTCAAGTCATTTTCGGTCGCCAACGCCGTTTGCAAATCATTGATGCGACGTTTGTACGTCGTTTCAAGTTCCAATCTTTGCTTTTCGGCCCCGTCGGCCATCAATGCAATTCGCAAATCCTCGGTTTCACGTTGGGCGGCCAAATTGATTGCCAAGTATTTGTTTTGCAAATCTTCCAAATCTTGGTAATACTTTTGGTTTATCAATTTCATTTGGTCGTTCAACGATTGCCGGGCCTTTTTGGTCAAGTTCGATTCGGTACGCAACCGGGTTTTAATATCTTCGATTTGACGTTTGTTGTTTTCGGCCAACTGTTGTTGTTCCCGCTTGTACGAATCCCGAATAAGGGCCAAACGGGCGTCCTGTTCGGCCCGCAAAACGTCGGTTTCAGTCTTGGCGGCCGCTTGGGCGTCCGAACGGCGTTGCGCCAACTGTACGGCCCGTTCCTTGGCAATGTCCGCGCCCTCGGTTTGCAAGTCAACGGCGATTTGAACCGAACGGCCGTAATTGTCAATTTGGCCTTGTACGGCGTCAATCGCTTTGTCTATCTTGACACGTTCAACGTTGCCGTCCAAATCCACGTCAACCCGTAAATGATTCTTTCCGGCCGCTTGGGCCTGTTGCAATTCCAAAAGCGTTTTTTGCAGTTGTTCCAATTTCGCCCGGTTCGCATCCACGCCCGCGACCTGTTCGGCGTAAATTTCCATTTGTTTGTCGTGCGCCTTGACCCGTTCTTGGTAAATTTCATCTTCCAATTTTTGGGTTTCGGCCAAACTTGCCTTGCGGGCCTTGGCAATATCCAATTCGTTTTGTAACTGTTGGATTCGTTCGTTGTTTTCACGGGTCGCGGATTTCGCGTATTGTTCCATATAGTCCAATTGCGCGGCCGTGGCCTTGTTCAACTTGGTTTGTTCCTTGGCGGCCCGGTTCGCCCCGGCGGCCAACGCAACCAACGCGCCAACAACAGTAATCAACGCAATGGCCAACAACACATACGGGTTTGCGGCGGCAACGGCGTTGAATATCTTTTGGGCGACGGTCGCCCCGGTCGTGGCAACGATATTTTTTTTCTTGGCGGCCGTGTCCAATTGTTCGGCCTTGGTCGCCGCCTTGGTTTGCAATACCCGAATCCCGGTCATTACGTTGGATTCCTTTTGCAAAGCGTTTTGAACGGCGGTCAATCCGGAAACGATACCGATTGCCGCGCCCAAATTCTTTTGCGCGTCGCTTGCGGTTTCGGACGTTTGACCCATCAATGCCATTGTTCCGGTTACGGCGTTCATACCGCCGGACGCCGCCGACGCCGCGCCCATTGTCGCATCCAATTGGGCCGTGTCGGACGACATATTTTTAACCTCGGTGTTGGCGTCAATCATTGCGTCCTTTAATTCGGCCGCCCGGGACGCCATTTGTTGGTATTCTTCACTATTGGTTTCGCCTTGGGATTTCAAATACGCCATTTGTTGAATCAACGACGTTAATTCCATCTTCAAACCCTTGGCGGCGTCGGCGTAATTACCGACGTTCAATTGGTGTTTGCCGGTCGCTTCCTGTAAACGCTTCATTTCTTCGTAAATGGCGTTCGTTTCCGCTTCCAACGCCTTGCCCGCTTCCGTACCTTGGCGTTCGGCCAACGACATTTCGTTTAACCGAATTTTGTTCAACCGGTATTGGGCGGACAACCTGTTATAACTACCCTCGGCCGACGTGTTGATTTGGGTAATAAGTTTGTCAATTTGGGCGGATTCCTTTTTGGCCGCCGTCGCTTCCGCAAACGCTTGCGTTGCTTTCCATTGCGCGGTCGTGACGTCCCGGTATTCGGCAACTAATTTGTCGCTTTGTTCGGTCGCCAATTGTATGGCCTTGCGTTGTTCCTCGGTCGCGCCCGAAACGCCCTGTAAACTCTTGGCAACCTCGGCCGCCGCGCCTTGAATCTTCGATTTCATCCCGTCGTATTTGGAAACCAATTCGTCCAATTGGTCAATCAAATTGGTTATCGAATCGTCCGGCGTAATTAAATCGCGGTAATAAATCGGGTTCGGATTGTCCATAACAGTTATTTTTGTTAAAAATGCCGTATAACGGCGTTTCTTTGTTCAAATGATAAATTACCCATCCCAATACCTTATCGTCGCAAATTGGCCCGTTTTTGGGCCTTTTCGGCCTTTTTCGCCCGTTCCTGTATGAAATCAAACGCGTTGTAAAATTCCAATACGGTATATTCCTTGGGTTTGACGTGCAATTGTTCGGACAATACCAAACAAAGGTTTTCAAATTGCCGGTCAAACTGTATTTCCACGCTTTCCGGCCCGTTGAACAATTGGGGCTTCGTGTACGTAATCAACGCGGTTGTCAACTTTTCGACCATATCGGTTGCGCCCGGGTCCTTGGCCCCGGCAACAATGTTGTTCAATACCTCAATGGTCCGTTGGCGCATCAAATCGTAATATTCTTTCACGGTCGCGTCGTTGAACAGGACCGGGAAATACAACATCAATTCCCCGTCAATTTTTTTTTTGACCGCATCCAATTGGGCGGTCAATTCGGGTTCCGGCGTATCGTTCAACGTTTCCGTTATCTTGGCCAAGGTTTCGTCGTTGCAATCGGTCACGTCTTGGCCGTCAATCTTCGTTACCAACGCGGCGAACGCCCGGTGTTTTGGGTTGATTCCGGATTGAATCAAATACACGCATTGGCGTATGTTTTCCAATTCTTTTTGCGCTTGGTCGGGTTTACCGGCCATAAGGAACCGGCGCGTTTTCTCAATGCGTTGGTCGAACGCGGTAATGTCGGCCCCAATCCCGGCGTCAACCAACAACAACTTTTGGTATTTGTGGAAACGTACAATCGGCAATTCGTCTATTGCGTCGTACATTTCGACCGTGTGTTTTCCAATCTTGACCGTTACCATAATTCCCGTGCGATAATCGTTGAACATACGGGGACGAACAACAACAACCAATCCCCGGTCGCCACGCACAAAGTTAACGAAAGAATGACGGAAACCCACCAAGAACAACAGAATTTGCAATTAAACAGTTGTTCGAAAAAGGCGTTTGGCGCGTGGATTTGCAACCATTCCAACCAATGCCATTTGACCATCAATGACAAAATGAACGCGGCCGCCAATGCGACGACGGCCACGTAACAGATAAAACCGGTTATTCCGTAATACATAATTCGTCGTATTCCAATATCCCATCGAACCGGAAACCGGCGTATGGGTGCATTAAAAATTGATTGTCTATTTCCGAAAGCGTGTACCCACGATAAATGTTTTCGGGCCGTTCATAAATTCGGTTTATGATGATGCGGCCGCCGGACAAATGCCAACCGGCCCGGCCGTTCAAGACGTGCAAGATTTGGGCTTTCAACTTTTCCGTGTTCCTGTTGGTCGCGGTATTGTAAACCCGGGTCAAGTCAAACCAAACAATCAATCCGAACGGGGCTTTGATTTGACGCGCCCACGGCCCGGCGTCAATGGTTTGCGGGTCCTCAATTTCGAAAAAGGCGAAATTGCCAATCTTGGAATCCGGGGACGTTTCGATGTAATCGTTTTCCCCGTGGCCGTTCCATCCGCCGCAATAGACGTTCGGCGTGACAATCTTTTTGCCGTTCATCATCTTTGTAAGGCGTTGGGAACGACCAAACGCGGCGTTCAACCACGAAATGTTGTCAACCAACCCTTGTTGAATATCGCCAATTACCCGGTCCAACATAACCGCGTTGGGTATGACCGGCGCGTTAATTTGTGCCATAAAGTCGTGTTCTTAATTCATCCATCAATTCGTTGTATGCGCCCCGTTCGACGAAAACGACCATCCAATTGGCCATCATCAAACCGAACGTTGTAATGCCATATTTGGCCACGATGTTGGCCGCATACGGCGTTGTCGGAACCACGCCGACGGTATCGGCGGCGAATTGTACGCCCAATTCGTCGTGAAACCGGCCGTTGATGTACAGGTTTGGCGCATCCGGGTTCCTGTTGGCCTTGTACGGGTAATTGATACCGTCTTTTTTCCACGCGGCATAACGCCCGGCCGATTCGACCGTGTAAAAGAATCCGGACGGTTTCAAATCCTCGGAATAATACGGCCGGATTTCTTCGCCATTGGACGCAAGGCCGCCGAACAACTGTTGGCGTTGCAATTCCAAAATGTCGTCGGGATGGCGTATTACGGCGTTGCGGATTATTTCGCCGGTCGCCAAACCGTCGTTAACGCCCTGTACGCGGGTCCGCAAGTCGTTTAATATTCCCATATCGTCGTATTGGCCGTTTTTAGGCGATTTCCGGGCGTTTCGTCAAAAAGACGTGTAATTTATCATCTTTCGGCCAAACGCCCGTTATACGCCATTTCTTGGAAAAATAACTATACCGTGCGATATTTCACGCCGTGGTTGTTGCATTGCAAACAAATGCGGTCCAATCCCCGGGTATCAATGGACAACGCGGCGTATGCCTGTTTCAGTTCATACCCAAGGCCGGACGCCCGGCCGGTCGGTGCGCCGTCAAGTTCATACAACAGTTCGTCACGCGTGACGTTCACTTGGTTGCGGTTCACGCGAACGTCCGGATTCATTGCGATTGTCCGCAAGACGTTGGCCGCGACCTGTTTTTGAATGACTGTTGCAAAGATTTGGCGTTGCGAAATGATGAAATCGGTTAAATCGCAACCCACGGAAATTTCAAGATTCATTCCGTAATTCATCGTATTGGTGTAACCGATTTGGCCAATATCGAACATTTCCGGGTAATCGTGGAAATCCAACGGTGCGTGAATCCCGAACGGGGAAACCTGTAAATACTTGGTCATTTGCCGCCACGATTCAATCGAACCGCCAAGACACGTTTGGCACGGTTCCACGGACCAATCCTTGGAAACGTTCAACGCTTGCATCCCGGCGGGCAATTCGTTTTGATTGTAGCAAAGGAACCACGCGCCGCCCGCGTCGTTACCGTCGCCATCAACGCCGGGGATATATGGCAAATATATTGGTTCCGCCGGGGTAAACCATTGGAAACCGCCGTTGGTGTTGGTAAAGGCCAAGTCAATTACTTTCATTGGCGCGATTTGCGACGAATGGAACAGGTACAACCGGACCGTTCCGGTTCCGCCGACCATTTGCAAACCGATTCGTTCAATTTTGGTCGTGACGCCCATTGAACGTACCGGCACGATTTCGAAACCAACAATCTTGCCGGTCGGGTCAATCGTGGCCGCCAACCGGGCCGCGCCGTCAAAGAACGTGCGACGTTCCAACAAATTGCGGGTTTCCTGTTGCAATTGCTTTATTTCGATGAAATGTTGGACGGCCGTATTGATTCCGTTAACGGTCAATTGGCGGACGAAATCGGAAACCATATTGTACACGGCCCAATCATCCGGGTTGTTTTCCGGGTCGGAACCGGCGTTGGCCGCCTTGGCGACGTAAACGACGCTTTTGTGTTTGACCTTGGCCCCGGCCGGATATGCCGTTTGGGCGTCCCATTGCGGGTATTTGTACAAGTAATCGTCCGGCATAATCGCCCGGACGTTCGCCAAGGTAACAAGCGGGTGCGCCCCTTGGAACGTCAACCCGCTTTCCGATTGCGTCAACGCTTCGTCAATTTGATTTTGCGGGTTGTAATCCTGTTGCCAACCGACAACCGGCAACAATGCGGTTTGAATATCTTGTAAACGTATCATAAAAAGTCGTTTTCTTTTACAGGTTATCCGGACGTGTCAAAAGTCTTTACAAATGGAAAACGGGGACGGGGTGTTGTACCCGGTCCCCGTTGGTTTAGTGTTTCGGACACGCCGATTAACCGGTAATGGCTTGGGTCAATACCGGGTTATCTTCGCCGTTCACGACCTCAACGGGCGTGGCAAACGGGTTGGCGGTTCCGGGCGCGGCCAACTCAACCTTGATAATCGGGTTGGCGACGTGTTCGGCGTCGGAATTGTACGCGACCAAAAAGGCCACGTCAACGGAAAATCCGAAATATTCTTCGACGTTGCACACCATATCGGCGGACGCGGCCCCGGCAATGCCGGATTGGTCGCCAACGGCGGTGTAATAGTGGGAACCCACGGGCAAGTCAATGAACGGAAGCCGGACAACATCCCATTCGTGGAAATTGGCCCGGGTGCGGCTCAACGCTTCGCGGTCAACGCGGGTCAACACACCAACGTTGCCATCCTCAACGATGTAACCGGTGGCGAACACACCTTGTTCGTTGGTAATGTTGTTGGTATAGTGGAACACTTTGTTGTCGTATTCCATCCGCTTGTTGACGTCGTTGTAAATGTCGTGTTCGGCCATCTTGCGCACCAAGGAATCGAAGCCCGCGCCGCCAATGACGTGCAACAAACCCGGGTAGGCGTTTGCACGCATCATCGCGTTCATATCGGACAAAAATTCCATCCGGGCGTTCCACGGGATTTGCACGGAATTGGACGTGACCGTGTAATACAACGCATCCTTGAACACTTGGGTTTTGTTCGCTTCAAGGGCGGCAATTGCCAACACATCCATTGCGGTTGCAAGGGCGCGGCAAACCTTTTCCATCTTGCGGGCAAAGTCGTGTTCGTAGGAAATTTCGTTGTTGCGGTACAGTTGGGGAACCATCGTGAAACCGACGGCCAACGTTACCCAATTCACGGTGTACAACGCGGACGTGTTTTCGTCGTCGGCAATGACGCACGAACGGACGTTGGAAACGGTCACGTCGCCATCGTAATTGATAACGGGAATTTGCACGGTGTT
>JAEEGL015498947.1_pt1 | contig 17551 bp, 18 predicted proteins | sample 9134231 | NCBI WGS metagenome assembly JAEEGL01 (sample SAMN16246548, study PRJNA631951) | gut metagenome | biome: gut microbiome; feature: rumen; material: fiber-attached | host: Bos | place: Iran: Karaj | collected 2018-10 | reverse complement strand
GTCTCATCTCCGCGGTCCCGCTGGCCGATCCCGTCAAGGCGCGTTCCACCCATCGTATCACGCTCAGCGGTGATGTCCCGAGCCCGGTGAATCCACCAAGCGGATGCCGTTTCCGTACCCGCTGCCCGTACGCCGACAAGCAGTGCGCGGATTCCTGTCCCGAATTCAGGGAAGTCTCACCGGGGCACTGGGCAGCCTGTCACCACCTGGACCGGGTCGACTGACGCTTCCCTGTCCGTTTTCCAAGAAAAACCGATATTACTTATGTCCCCGAGAAGGGCGGCGTAACTAATATAAAATCTTATTTCATACGGAGGAATCTTTATGAAACGCATCCTCGCGCTTGTCCTGACGCTCTGCATGCTCATCGTTCTCGTAGCCTGCTCGTCAGACAAACCGGCCGAAGAGTCCAAGGATCCGGCTACCACGCCGACTGACACCCAGGGTAATGAAGAACCTGCTCCTGAAGCTGAAAAGACCAGCTTCACCGTTCAGATCGGTCCGAACCCCGAGACCCTCGACCCCGCACTCAACAGTGCCGTTGACGGCGGCAACATGCTCATCACCCTCGGCGAGACTCTTCTCATCATCGATGAGAACCTGGAAGTCCAGCCCGGCCAGGCTGAGAGCTACACCGTGAGCGAAGACGGCCTCACCTGGACCTTCACGATGCGTGACGGTCTGAAATGGTCCGACGGTTCCACTCTCGATGCCAAGGACTTCGAGTACTCCTTCAAGCGGGTCTGCGATCCTGCCGTTGCCGCTCCCTACGGTGAAACCGTGATGGGCATGGTCAAGGGTTATGCGGAAGCTGCAGAAGGCAACCTCGACGCCCTCCAGGTCGTTGCCAGCGAAGATGGCAAGACTCTGACCATTACGCTTGATTACCCCTGCTCCTACTTCGACAAGCTGGCTGCGTTCGGCACGCTGACTCCTGTTCAGAAGGCCACCGTTGACGCGAACGGCGACGCTTGGGCTACCAAGCCGGAGACCTACATCTGCAACGGCCCGTACATGATCACAGAATGGGTTCCCGGCGAACGTATCGTCTGCGCCAAGAACCCGAACTACGTCGGCGGCTGGGATTCCTCCCGTATCGTCACCGATGAGATCACCTTCCTCCTTCTGGAAGATTCCAGCGCTGCTTACGCTGCATACAACTCCGGCGAAGCCGTGATGATCAAGGACGTCCCCACCGAGGAGATCCCCAGCCTTACCAAGGCTGAAGACGGCGGCGACTTCTACGTCGACACCATCCTCGGCACCTACTACATCTCCCTGAACACCCAGAAGGCCCCGTTCGACAACCCGCTCGTCCGTAAGGCGATCTCTCTTTCCATCGACCGCGACTATGTCGCCAACGTCGTGATGCAGGGCACCTACAGCCCCGCCTTCAACTTCATCGGCCCGGGCGTCTCCGATGCGAAGGGAACCTTCTATGAGAACGCCATTGCCGAAAACGGCGGCAAGACCTACATTTCCGAAGACTACGAAGCCAACCTCGAAGAAGCCAAGAAACTTCTTGCTGACGCCGGTTATCCGAACGGCGAAGGCTTCCCGGTCATTACCTACTCCACCAACGATGCTGGCTACCATGTCGCAGTCGCGGAATACCTCCAGAGCTGCCTGAAGGATCTGGGCATCACCATGAACATCGACAAGCTCGAGTGGGCTTCCTTCACTCCTACCCGTCGTGCCGGCAACTATGAGATCGCCCGTAACGGCTGGGTCATGGACTACAACGACGCCTCCAACATGATCGAGCTCTTCTACTCCAGCAATGGCAACAACGACGGCAAGTACAACAATCCTGAATTCGACGCCGCCATCGACGCTTCCAAGGTCGCCGACCAGGCCGCACACTTCGAAGCTCTGCATGATGCTGAGAAGATCATGATGGATGACGCCGCCTGCATCCCGGTCGCCTACTACACCGACTTCTGGCTCCAGAACTCCTCTCTGAAGGGCACCTGGCACAGCCCGTACGGCTACTGGTACTTCCAGTACGGCTACGTCGACTAATCAGCCGGACAGTTAATCTTCAAAGCCCGTTTTGGAAAACCGGAACGGGCTTTTTCCAGCCCTCACCCCGCTTTTCGCCTGAAAGTACAGACGACTCAACAAAACAAGACAGAGGCTTCACGCGTGATGTGAAGCCTCTGTTGTAGTCTTGTTTTCGATCAGATCCTGTCCGGTTTTTCCAGACAGGCGTAAACCAGATTCCGCAGCGTCGGGAATATATGTGCCCAGTCGCTATACAGCATATGCTGGGTATAGACGCATGCCAGCCGGTTTTCCGTGTCGAACAGGACGAACGTTCCTGCCGCCCCGTCCCAGCCGAACTCTCCCACAGGACCGAGAGAGTGGCCCGCCGCCGGATCGATCATCGTACGAACGCCGAGCCCGTAGCTGTACCCGGCCATATGGGGCCAGTAGCTCATCGACCGCCGCTGCTTTTTCGCCAGGGCGTCCGTTTTCCACAAACGGACCGTCTCCGGTTTCAGCACGCGGTATCCGTTTTTGGCAAGTCCCTCGTTGGCGATCGCGTCGGCGAACTTCATATAGTCCGAACAGGTGGACACCACGCCGGCGCCGCCGCAGTCGTACTCGGGACCGATGATATGACCGCACGTCCCGTCTGTCGGGACGACGCGATTTTCGTCGGCGAGGTAAGCGTACTGGGTCGCCATGCGGGCAAGCTTCTTCGGATCCTTCGGGAGGTTGTAGGAGGTATCCGTCATACCGAGCGGTCTGAATAGTTCGTCCGCCGCGAAGTCGCGGAGCCGGCGTCCGCTGACCACTTCCACGAGTGCTCCCAAAATGTCGTGACAGAAGCAGTAATCCCATTTCTCGCCCGGTTCGAAATACAGTGTCGTCCGGGCGATTCCTCTGGCGACCTCCCGTGTGGGACAGCGTCCGTTCGTAGCTCTTTTGACAGCTTCGATCTCCGGCAGATTGTATCGGTAGCTGAAACTGGCCGTCATGGTGAAAAGGTGCCGGATCAGGATGGGCTTCTTCGCCGGAACCGGCTCGCTATCAGCGGAAGCGTCGGGTGACCGGATCAGCATATGGCTGAATTCGGGCATGTAATCCGCGAGCGGGTCGTCCAGACGGAAAGCGCCCCGTTCAAGAAGACGCAGAGCCAGACAGGCGGTAATCGGCTTTGACGCCGACCAGAAGTAGTATAATTCGTCGCCCCGGATCGGTCTTTCCGATTCAAGGTCGGCATATCCCGACATGTAACGATACAGCACCCGGTGGTCCTGCATGATCATGCAATCGTTTCCCGGGATCTCCCGCGCTGTCAGCCAGTCCTGGAAGGCCCGAAACATACCAAAGTCCATACCGGTTCTCCGTCAGTCTGTCCCGTCAGTCTAGATAATAGATCTCCATATCGGTCACGAGTCCCTCAAAGCGGAACGCGTTATAGGCGGGATTTCCGTCCGGCAGCCAGATATCGACCATCCAGCCGACAACGCCAGAGCCCGTATCCGCCGATGTCCGGACGCCGAAATCGTAGCGGTCGTTCTTGACATAGACGGTCGTTCCGAGGGGGATATAGTTGAAGTCGGTCGCGATGACGCTTTCATCGGCTTCCGTTCCGATATAGGTCAAACCGGGAATGTTGTAATAGGTCGCCGTCACGGTATGACGCCAAGAATAGGAATAGGTCTTCCCGTCCGCACCTACCAGCGTGCCGCCCACACCGCGGGCAAGCTGCTCGTCAACCGGTTCTTTCTCGATATAGCTGCCCGTCGCCTCACGGCTGATCTCCACACCGTTCAGGGTGGTGACCGTATAGGTCGTCTGCTTGATCCCGGGCTCGCCGTATACGTAATATTCCACCTGTCCGCGCGGAACGGTATCCGTTTCGGTCTCGTTGCTTCCGTATGGGATCTCCTCCGAAACGACTTCCGTTAGATACTCATACAGGTCCACGTTGACGGTGGCGTCCGCGGAAATCCTTGTGTTCAAGTCCATGGAAGCGACCTGGTTCTCACCCAGCGTGATCCCGTTGGCCTGCAGAAGTTCCCCGAGCGTCGTCGCCTCGCTCTCCAGCACGTAGGTCTCGCCACCGTACACGTTGACCGTCACCTGATAGGTCGGCTCCGGTTCAGTCTCGGGCGGCTCGGTTTCGTCCGGCACCGTCTCATCCGGTTCCGTATCCGCCGTCTTGTCCGGTGTTTCCTCCGGCGTCGTTCCGGGTGTTTCATCCGGCAGCCGGTCGATGATCTCGGACGGTTCGGACGGTTCAGCCGGCGCTGACAGTTTTACCGCCGACGCCACGATCAGAACGGACAGAAGGATCGCCAGAATGACGATGCCCGGTATCCAGGCCCCGAAGCTGCTGTTCTTCTTCTGCTGAGGCTGAGAACGGTCGGTGCGAGCCGTTTCCGCAGGCCTTGTGCGGATAGGCGCAGCCGTCGTCGGGACGGTATGGCGCGCTCCGGAGACCCTTTCGCCGGAGACGGGCCTCTGCTGGGAGTCGTTCTGCGTAGCGGTACCGAACGTCAGCGGTTCGGCTGCCGGCTCCGGAACGTCGCCCTCCGCTTCGTCCGACGGGACGTCCGGATCGATCAGATCGTCCAGGTCTCCCGGTTCTCCGGGTTCTTCCGGGACCTCCTCCGGCAGATCGGCCGTTTCCTCAAGCTCCAGTTCCTCTTCCGGCACCTCTTCCTCGGGGGACGGTTCGGATTCAGGCTGTATCTCGGTCTGAGAACTGTCGCTCACCGTTTCTTCCTCAACGGGAAGCAGTTCTTCTTCCGTATTCAATTCTTCTTCCGAATAGAGCGAACGATCGTCTTCTTTCACAGCAAACATTCCTTTCTCTTTGTTCGGATTATCACGGACAGTATAGCATCTTTTTCATTTTTTGTCAACAATTGCCAGGTGCCCCCAGGCTCGGCAAAAGGAAAAGGCGCTTCGTCTAAAGCGCCTTTCTGTCCTGTTCTGTTTTATCAACCGAGCTTCGCGGCGTTGACGCGGATACCGGGGCCCATCGTGGATGCGATGACGCAGCTCTTGATGTACTGGCCTTTGGCAGCAGCCGGTTTCGCCTTGATGATGGCGCCGAGCAGCGTGGTGAAGTTTTCCGTGAGCTTCTCGGAACCGAAGGAAGCCTTGCCGATCGGGCAGTGAATGATGTTGGTCTTGTCGAGACGGTATTCGATCTTACCGGCTTTCGCCTCGGTGACGGCTCTGCCGACATCCATGGTAACGGTACCGGCCTTCGGGTTCGGCATGAGGCCCTTCGGACCGAGCACACGGCCCAGACGGCCGATCACGCCCATCATATCCGGAGTAGCAATCACGACGTCGAAGTCGAACCAGTTTTCCTTCTGGATCTTCTCGACCAGATCCATATCCCCAACGTATTCGGCGCCGGCGGCCTTCGCTTCGTCGGCACGGTCACCCTTCGCGAATACCAGGACACGGACCTTCTTGCCGGTGCCGTTCGGAAGAACGATGGCACCGCGGACCTGCTGGTCTGCGTGACGGGAGTCGACGCCCAGACGGACGTGCACTTCGATCGTTTCGTCGAACTTGGCCTTGGAGGTCTGGAGGACCAGATCCATCGCCTCGGTGGGATCGTAAACCTTGGATTTTTCGATCAGCTTCGCGCTTTCTTTATATTTCTTGCCTACAAACATCGTTCCGTCCCTCCTCAGTCTTCAACGGTAACGCCCATGGAACGGGCCGTACCGCAGATCATGCTCATGGCAGCCTCGATGGAACCCGCGTTCAGATCCTTCATCTTGGTCTCGGCGATCTGACGCACCTGCTCCTTCGTGATGGAGGCGACCTTCGTCTTGTTCGGGACAGCGGAAGCGGTTTCGATACCGGCGGCCTTCTTGATAAGGACCGGCGCCGGCGGAGTCTTCGTGATAAAGGTGAAGGAACGGTCGGCGTACACGGTGATCACGACAGGGATGATCAGACCGATGTCGTTCTTCGTTCTCTCGTTGAATTCCTTGGTGAAGTTCGGGATCGCAACACCGTACGCACCGAGGGCGGGGCCTACCGGCGGCTGAGGCGTTGCCTTCGCAGCAGGAAGCTGAAGTTTGATGTAACCGATGATTTTCTTTGCCATAACAAATATTCCTCCATGGTGGTTTCTGACGGGAGACTGAAATTAGATTATCTCCCTCCCACTTGATTGCGCGCTTGACGGAACGCGCGGCCGGACGGAATCAGTCCGTCGCTTTTTTGATGTACTTCTTGTCGAGTTTGACGGGGATATCACGTCCCACGGTAGAGACGACGACGGTTGCTTCACCAGTCTCATCGTGCAGGGCGGAAAGAACGCCGCTGTAGCCGCGGAACACGCCGTCAACGATGTTGACACGGTCACCGACCGCGAATTTATCCATCGCGGTGACTTCCGGCTCGTCCTTGATAATGGCGGCCGCTTCTTCTTCGGTCAGGGGAACGGGCTTGGATCCCGGTCCCACGAATCCGGTCACGCCGCGGATATTCCGCACCACGTGCCAGGTCTCGTCCGTCATGACCATCTTCACGAGCACATAGGCCGGGAAAATCTTCAGTTCCACTTCCCTTTCCTTGCCGCCGTCTGACTCGACCACGACCTCGGTGGGGATGCGGATGTCGGTGATGACGTCCTGCAGGCCGCGGTTTTCGATGATCTTCTCAAGATTCGTCTTGACCTTGTTTTCATAGCCGGAGTAGGTATGAGCCACATACCATCTCAGACCTTCGTTCATCTCGTTGATATCACTCATACGATCTCACCTTTCAAAACAGGTTTTCGACCCGGTCGCGCCGTTCAGAACAGAGATTTCAGTCCGGAAATCGCGCCCATGAAGAGATAGTCGAGAACGCCAAGAATGATCGCGAAAATGATAACGCAGACAAGAACGACGAGAGTGTTCGACCGTACGGACTTCCAGCTGGCCCACGAGATCTTTTTGCACTCGGCCTTCACACCCTTGAACCACGCGCCGATCCGTTTGAAAATGGACGGCTTGTCAGACTTCGAGGACTTGGCGGGCGATTTTTCGGGAGTTTTTTCCAACTCGGTCTTCTTTTCGTTTTCAGCCATTGTTCAAACTCCTTACCCGTTATTTGGTTTCTCTGTGAAGAGTATGCTTGCGGCAGAACCGGCAGTATTTCTTCATCTCGAGTCTGTCAGGGTCATTCTTCTTGTTCTTCTTGGTATCGTAGTTGCGCTGTTTGCATTCACTGCATGCAAGAGTGATCTTTACTCTCATGATCGGCACCTCCTATATTTTTTTGTACCTCCCTCCCGCATGAATCGCCGCCGTCCGCAACCGAAAAACGGCGCACGAAAAAAGAACTCTCTGCGAGAGGTAGATTGATTATATCAAAATCCGCCTCTTTTGTCAAGAGTTCTGTCCGAAAAAAGCGAGCGGCTCCGCCAAACTTTGCTCCGTTTTTCGGCCCCACACCGTCATTCTGCCGAAAAACGGCCCTCTCCGCCGGCGGCGGCCCCGTTTTCGAAAACCGGCGATTTCTTTCGCCGGGTCTTTTCTTTTCCGGGACTTTATGGTACAATATGGAAAAACAAGGAAAGAAGGTACCGCGTCATGCTGAAAGGCATTCCGAAAATCATCTCTCCGGATCTTCTGATGATCCTCGACAAAATGGGGCACGGAGACGAAATCGTCTTCTCCGACGGCAACTTTCCGGGCCAGTCCATCGGAAGGATCGTCCTCCGGGCCGACCCCTGCGGCGTTCCGGAACTTCTGCGCGCCGTCCTTCAGCTCTTCCCTCTCGACACCTACGACGACAATTTCTATTTGATGGACAAGACTGAGTCCGACCGGAATCTGGAGATCCCGATCTGGGAGGAATACAAAGCCATCGCGGCGGAGCACACCGACCGAGCGCCGGTCTTCCTGGAGCGCTTCGCCTTCTATGAGAGAGCCAGAAAAGCCTTCGCCGTCGTCGTGACCGGCGAATCGGCCATCTATGCCAACGTGATTCTGAAGAAAGGCGTCGTCAAATAAAATGGCGGACAAAAAAGACGAAATCATCCGGATGCAGCTGGATCTGATCCGCAAGATGACAGAACACAACGTACGCCGGATCAGCGAAGACATCTGGGGCGCCACCCGGGGAACGTCCTCCGGGACCGGTGCGAACGGCCCGTCCGCGTCCCCGAAAGGGAACGGCGCTGACGCCAGACCGGAGGAGCCGCCCGTGAAAGCCTCTGACAGCGGCGACGGCGGCTCTGTGCTCGAACCCGATGAGGAGGAGATCCCCCGCGAGGATATCGCAGACCTCAAGAAGGAACTCGACAGCTATATCGGCCTCGGAGAGGTCAAGCGGGAGGTCCTGAACCTCATCAACATGGCCACCGTATACAAGCTCCGGGAGGAAAACGACCTCCCGAATCCGGACATGTCCCTTCACCTTGTCTTTTCCGGGAATCCCGGCACCGGCAAGACGATGATTGCCCGCTTCATGGCAAGAGTCTACCATTCGCTCGGACTTCTCTCCCGCGGCAAGCTGGTGGAAGTCGACCGGAGCGGACTGGTGGCCGGCTACATCGGCCAGACCGCCATCAAGACGGCAAAAGTGCTTGAATCCGCCAAGGGAAGCGTCCTGTTCATCGACGAGGCCTACACGCTGACGTCCAAGTCCGAGAACGATTTCGGCTACGAAGCGGTGGACACGATCCTGAAGGCCATGGAGGACAACCGGGACGATCTGGTCGTGATCGTGGCGGGCTACATCGAACTGATGGAGGAATTCATCAACTCCAATCCCGGCCTCCGCTCCCGTTTTAACAAGTACATCGACTTCGCGGACTACTCCTCGGAGGAGATGTGGGACATCTTCGCACTCAACTGCAAGAAGAGTTTCTACAATCTGACCCCGAAAGCGGAGATCGCCATCCGGGAATACTTCGCCGCCGCGGCGGAGGAGGCCGGAGAATTCGGGAACGCCCGCGGCGTCCGGAACACGTTCGAGAAGATCCTGACCGAGCAGGCCAACCGGATCGCGGAACTGGACACGATCACAAGAGAGACCCTAATGACCATCACCGAGGAAGACGTAAACGCCGCCCTGTATCCGGGCGAGGAGGAAACCTGCCGGGAGGACGGCGGTCCGGAAGAAAGTCCGGAAGAGAACGTGCCCGTGCCGGACGACACCGAACAGGAGCCCTGAAGCCATGACGAACGAGAAACTGATCGAACTGGCCCTTGAGGCTAGAAAGGCCGCCTACGCCCCTTATTCACGCTTCCGGGTCGGCGCGGCGCTCGAGGCGGCCGACGGATCCGTATACACCGGGTGCAACATTGAGAACGCGACCTACACGCCCACCGTATGCGCGGAGCGCGTCGCCTTCTTCAAGGCGATCAGCGAAGGACACCGCACCTTCCGCCGCATCGCCATCGTCGGCGGGATGGACGACGATCTCTCCGACATCGCCCCGCCCTGCGGCGTCTGCCGTCAGGTCATGAGAGAATTCTGCGGCGACGGCTTCGAAGTCCTCCTGTCCGACGGACGGGAGACGATGGTCGTCACGCTCGCCGATCTTCTCCCCACCGCGTTTTCCCCCGACAACCTGTCATTTCATTCGAGTCCGTAATCCGCCCTGAATCATAAAGGAGCGTCCATGAAATACAGGCACATCGAAAAACTCGGTCTCGACCTTTCCCTCTTCGGAATCGGCTGCATGCGTCTTCCCTACCACACGGACGAATCCGGAAAACAGATCGTGGACGAGTCGGTCTCGACTCCGCTGATCCGCCACGCTATCGACGCTGGGGTCAACTACTTCGACACCGCCTACGTCTATTCCGGCGGCCGGCAGAATGAGATCGCTCTGGGACACGCGCTCCGTGACGGCTACCGGGACCGGGTCCACGTCGCCACAAAAATGGCTCCTTGGACGTGCAAGGTGCCGGAAGATATGGACCGGGTTCTGAGCGAATCCCTCGAAGATCTGGAAACGGACCACCTCGATTTCTATCTGGTGCACGCTCTTTCACGCTCTGCCTGGCAGAACATGAAGAATCTCGGTGTCACAGACTTTCTCGACCGTGCCAAAGCCGACGGAAGGATCCGTTTTGCAGCCTTTTCCTTCCACGACGAATACGACGCTTTCCACGAAATCCTGCACGATTACGACTGGGACCTGTGTCAGATCCAGTTCAACCTGACGGACGAGAACTATCAGGCGGGAATTCGTGGCCTCCGGGAAGCCGGAAACATGGGAATCCCCGTGGTCATCATGGAAGGCCTGCTGGGCGGCCGCCTCGCGACCGTTCCGAAGGAGGTCGCGGAACTGTATGACGCCTTTCCCGTCAAACGCTCCCCCGTGGAGTGGGCATTCCGCTGGATCGCGGATCATCCGGAAGTCGCGACCATTCTCTCCGGCGTACAGAGCATGGAGCAGTGCGTCGACAATCTGGACATTTTCGACCGCTGCGAAGCCGGCATCATGACGGAGGACGAACACGATCTGATCGCCCGGGTCAGAGAAGCGTACAAAAGCAGGACGAGGGTACCGTGTACCGGCTGCGCGTACTGCATGGACTGTCCGTTCGGCGTGAACATCCCTCGCGTCTTCAGTCTCTGGAACGAGGAATCCATTTACGGGAACGGCGGAAAACGCTTCTACCGGCGTCTCATGGAAAAGGAACACGGCGCTGACCAGTGCATGAAATGCGGCGCGTGCGAGGAGAAATGTCCCCAGCACCTGCCGATCCCGGATCTCCTAGCCGAAGCGCACGCCGAACTGTTCGAACCGGCACCCTGACCGTCAAATCCGATCGGAACGATCCGCCTCATGCCTGTGAAGCGGATTTTTCTTGTCTTCCTTCACGTCACGAACCGTTTCGAACAGCACGCTTTTCCCGGGAAATGTCTCCGAGCATTCAGGAGCCCTTTCGGGCAACTTCCTGAAAATCGAAAAAGCCATGACAGGTCATGGCTTTCTTGTCTCAGCAACAATCCTAATTCGACGAGCCGCTCGGAGCGATCACCGCAATGACCAGTTCCGGCCGATTGAACACCCGCGGCATGTTGTCCAGCATGAGTCCGCGGCTGACGATCACCGTATGGCCCTCCGACTGGTATTCGCCGCCGGCGAATTTCGGGAACCAGCCCTCCGCCGGCGCGAAAAGCCCGTTTACGATATACGGGATCCGCACCTGTCCGCCGTGGGCGTGACCGCAGAACGTCAGATCGAAGCCGGTCGACTGGTACAGTTCCGTGTTCTCTGCCCGATGAGCGAGCAGGATATTGAAACTCTCCCGCTCTGTTTCCAGCGCGGCGAGCGCCTTCTCGACCGTCTTGTACTCGCTGTGCTCGAGGAACAGCGTGTCATCGATACCGTGAAGAAGAATATGGTCTCCGAGATACAGGGTCTCCTCCGACAGGAGCGTAACCCCGTGCTCCCCGAAGAAGTCCCGGGCGGCGTCGAGAGACATGCGGCTGTATTCATGATTCCCCGTGACCATGAACATCTCCAGGCCCATGTTCCGGATCGCATCCAGCAGCGTCACGGCGTTCGTGTACTCGCGGTTCTCGTCCACGATGTCGCCGACGAGGAATACCGCCTTCGCGCCGCTGTCCCGGATGGCGGCAGTCAGTTCGGCCTGTCCTTCTCCGTACAGGGTGGCATGAAGGTCCGTCACCACGGCGAACACGTGACGCTGTTCCACTTTTGGCGTGAACACGGTGTAACTCACCACGTTGAGATCGTCCTTCAGCGCCAGGCGCGCCAGGACCAGCAGGACCGCCGTTACGATCAGCAGAACGATCCACGGTTTCCTTTTCCGCTTTTTGAACAGAACCGATCCCCCCTTCCGTCGCCAGATACCGGGCGGAGCGGGCGAACGGCCCGCACCGACTGAGGTATTGTACCATACTGCGGACGAAAAATCAAGTTTTCCGCTCCCGGTTGCCTGATACCGCCGCGCCCCTCTCCCGGCGGGGGCCGCCGGGAAATGAATGTTTTTGGGAAAAGGCACTTGACAAAGAAAGACCTGTATGCTATAATGAGCCCGTTCGAGAGGACACAGGGAGCTAGTTTAATGGTAAAACTGCGGTCTCCAAAACCGTTGATGAGAGTTCGATTCTTTCGCTCCCTGTTCGGCGAACCCTTGCCTGGCAAGGGTTCGTTTTTCTTTGCCCTCATCCTCCGGACCCGTCCCGGGCGCTGATTTTCTTCCGTCCATTTTGCACCGGCACCTTGATTTACCTCTCTGTTTGTGGTACCATGGTTTCGTAATGATTTCAACACGGAGGCATCACCATGAAATTCGGAATCTGCGACAACCCGCAATCCATCGCCAGACTCGCGCCCGGCACCATCGACTATATCGAACTCGGACTGTCCAGACTGGCCGCCATGTCCGATGAAGAATTTGCCGGCGTCGGCGCCCAGGTGCGTGCGCTCGGCATTCCGGCCGAGACGACCAACGGTTTCTTTCCTTCCACGCTCAAGCTCACCGGTCCGAACTACGACCGAAAAGCCGTAAAGGAGTACAGCCGCAGCGCGCTGGAGAGAGCCGCCTCCCTCGGTATCGGAACCTGCGTCCTCGGGAGCGGGACCGCACGTCGTATCGACGAAGGCGTGGATCCCGAAGAGGCGAAGAAGCAGTTCGACGAAGCAGTCGTGACCGCAGGGGATGCCGCAGCCGAATACGGCATCACAATCGTGCTGGAACCGCTGAACAGACGGGAAACAAACCTGCTCAACACCGTGTCGGAAGGCGCGGTCATGTGCCGGCGTCTGAAACATCCGAACGTCATGCTGCTGGCCGATCTGTATCATTTCGCCGTGGAAAAGGAACCTCTGACCGCCATTACGGATAACGGAGACATCCTTCGCCACGTGCATATCGCCTGCCCCACCGGGCGAACCGCGCCGAAACCGCTCGATCCGTATGACTACCGGCCGTTCGCCCGCGCGCTGAAGGAAGCCGGCTACGACCTCCGCATCAGCATCGAGGGGAGCATTCCGGGCGAATTCAGGCAGACCGCTCCTCAAAGTATCGCGTTCCTGCGGCAGATCTTCCGCTGACCGTGAAGTGTTTTGAAAAGACTTTGAAAAGGATTGACAGGAGGCATATATGGACAGCAGAAAGTGGTTTAAGGAAGCGAAATTCGGCATGATGGTGACCTGGGGGCTCTACGCGCTCCCGGCAGGCGAATGGAAGGGCGAACGGATACCGTCGGTCGCAGAATGGCTCATGCAGTATTTCCGCATCCCGAACGCTGAATACGCCCCCCTGGCTTCCGCCTTCAACCCCATCTTCTTCGACGCGGAGGAGTGGGTCAAACTGGCCAGGGATGCCGGCATGAAATATATCATCTTCACGGCGAAGCACCACGACGGTTTCGCGATGTATCATTCCAAGGTCTCGTCGTACAACATCGTAGACGCGACGCCCTTCAAACGGGACGTAGTGGCCGAATTGGCCGACGCCTGCAGGAAGTACGGAATCCGTCTCGGTCTGTACTATTCGCAGGATCTGGACTGGAACGAGCCGGACGGCGGAGGCTATCAGGCCGGAAAGACCTGGACCGGCGGCAATCCCGAACCGATCGGTTACTGGACGAACAACTGGGATTTCCCGGACGCGTCAAAAAAGAACTACACAAGATACTACGAAAAGAAAGTTAAACCCCAGTTGAAGGAGATCCTCACCGGGTACGGCGATCTCTGCATGCTATGGTTCGATTCGCCACAGCTCACCTCCTCTCCCGAACAGTCCGGAGAGATGTACAGGATGGTGAAGGAATACCAACCGGACTGCCTGGTCAACTCCAGACTCGGACACGGTTTCTGCGACCTCAGTTCCGCCCGGGACAACCAGATCCTGGACGACGACAAGGGAGAAGAACTGTTCGAAACGCCGGCCACGCTGAACGACTCCTGGGGCTTCAAACTGGGAGACGATAACTGGAAATCTCCCGAAGAAGTCCTCCGCATCAAGAAGCACCTGAACGAGCGCGGCATCAACTACCTACTGAACGTCGGCCCGGATTATCTCGGCCGGATCCCCGTTCCGGCGCAGAAGATCCTCCGCGCGGTCGGCCGGGAAGACGCCTGACCGTTCCATAAAGTCTCTGTCCTAGATAATAGTTGATAATTACATCGCTATATTAAATGCAGAAAAGCGCAACTCTGATTGCAACACGCATTGATTGGGAAATGCAGATACAAGTTTTATGGAGGCGGCATATTTGAAAGAAAACTATGCTGTTATAATTGGAAGATGGCATTATACAAGGCCGTCTTGGAAGACTGATTGCAATAGAAATATTATAATTCTGTCAAAGTCGTCTTTTGCTCCAGCAGAAACCTATGAATGGGGCATTAGCGCCGAAAAACAGCCATATGAACTATATAAGTATTGTGAGAATGATTTCTATGAGGATAGCAACTACTGTAAAGAAATATCCGTGGATGAACTTCTGAGTCAACTAAAGAATGTCAATTTACTATTCAAAGAGAACAATTATTCCGCATTTGCAACGATGCTTGACGACATAATGATTCAGATACCTGCATACGTATATCCATCAACTATCAACTAGGACAGAGACTCCATAAAAAGAAAACCGGATCCTGTGATCCGGTTTTTTGTTGCATTCGGTATGATCGGTTCAGATGATCTCCAGCGCATCTCTGTCGGGAAGATCCGGACAATTCTCCGAGGGGTGATCGAGATAGAAGTAGGCTGTCGAGGAAATGTCGTCCTGCAATGGCAGGTACCGTCCATCGGAACGCCAGCCGAGCGCCTGTACCGTCACGCGGAGGTCCTCTCCGAACCGGATCGGATCCGTGATGTGCCAGCGGTAGAGGGAAAATCTCTGATTGGCCTCGTACAGTCCGTCCGGCGCGAAGGGGATCATGCCGGAATACGGCGTTGCGAACCGTTCGTACCGTCCCTCGTTATCAAAGTTGCTCGCGCCGCAGAAATAGTCTTCCGTTCCGGTGCCGCAGATCGTCGGCCATTCACGGTCCCCGTCCATGTAGAACTTGACCTCGCCTTCCCCCCACCATCCGTTGTTGTGGACGCCCCAGAACAGATACGTCCCGACGTACTGTCCGCGTCCCTTCACGCCGTCGAGGATCGTGTAAACTTCTTTATACGGAAGCGGGTTGACCCGACGGAACCGGGCGTGGAAGTAGCCCGCGTTTTCCGGGACCTCGTCAAGCGTGTAGTCGATCTGGTAAAAGAGCGGACAGGTCACGGACGCGAGGTTCTCGAAGGTGATGCGGCAGAACTTCTTGAATGGCATCGGCCAGTAGCAGTTCATACCGTTCGTCGGATTGACGCAGACCGCGAGCGAACTCATCTGCGCGAACTGGGGGATATACGCGTTGGCAAAGAAGTCCCCCGCCGGGACCTCCACGGAGGGCGTTTCACATCCGTCCCAGTAGAAGCGGAGAATCCCGAACCGGCCCGGAATTTCGAGCGGGACCATCCAGATGTGGTTGATTGTCCCGGGGCCTTCGATCTCGGCCAAGGTGGCCACGTCGTTAGGTCCGACCTTGATGCAAGGAGAAACCTTCCAGCCGACGCCCAGATCGCGGGAGCATTTCTCGGCAGTTCCGTGGACCGCACGGCCGCCGCCGCCCTTTTTGCCGTCAAAGTTTTCCGCGCTGATGGAGCGGCTCTTCCCCAAGGTGATCTCCGCGAGACTGCTCATTCCAAATAGATCCGCCATAGTACCCTCCTGCTTTGAAAAATCCGATTGGATAGATCTTCTTTCGATAGAAATGGTACCATACTCTCGCCCGAAATGCAAGAAGACGGCGCAAACTGTTGACTTATTTCCGTGAAAGGGACTATAATAACGTCAAAAAGGACGGGAGGACGTGTATGAAGCGCGCTTATTTCGCGGCCGGGTGCTTTTGGTGCGCCGCCGCCGCTTTCCGGGACGTTTCGGGCGTCGAATCGATCGTCAGCGGGTACGTCGGCGGCAGCGGAAACGACGCGGTCTATGAAAAAGTGAAAAGCCAGGAGACCGGACACCGGGAAACGGTCTGCATCCTGTACGACGAGACCGTAACCGACTGGAACACGTTGTTCGACCGTTTCCTCGGTACGATCGATCCGTTCGACGGCGGCGGACAGTTCATCGACCGGGGACGCTCCTATTCCACGGCCGTGTTTTACACGTCGGAGGAGGAGAAGGCGTATGCCGTCCTCTCACTCGACCGTCTGAAGCGGGAGAGCGGCCGGGAGCCAGCCGTCTCCGTCGAGCCGTTTTCCGCGTTCTACGCGGCGGAGGAGTACCATCAGGACTACGACCTGAAGAATCCCGACGCGATACGGGCGGAACTGATCTCGTCCGGCCGAATGACTCAGGACGGGTCGCCATCCTTCCCTGTCCACTGAACTGACTTTGCACTGCGGCATCCACTGATCGGATGCCGCTCTTTTTTAAGTGATATTTTGTATACTTTTTTATATAAACTTATTGACAAATTACATTCACTGTGCTACGATATTTCCGGTAACAAATTCGGATCAACCCCTTCGCGGAAAAATCAAAGGAGTGAGAACCTATGCATAAAAGTCTGTACAGTCTGATCCTGATGGATGACGTGGTTGACGAGATCGACCGCATGGCGGCAAGACAGAACACGAGCCGCTCCAACCTGGTCAACCAGATCCTGGCCGACTACGTCTCCTATCTGACGCCCGAAAAGCGGATCACGCAGATTTGCCGGCGAATCTCCGAGATGATCGCCGACAGCCAGGAACTGATCCCGATCGTGACGGAGAGAAACCGCGCCGTCTCAGTCAAGAGCAGTCTGGACTATAAATACCGACCCACTATTCGCTATGAGGTCCAGCTCTACCGGGAACCCGGGGAGGCGATCGGAGAACTGCACGTGCTGATCCGCACACAGTCGGCCGCCCTGCTCCTCAAACTGACCGAGTTCTTCCGGATCCTGAAAACACTGGAGGAGCGGTACATCGTTCCGCGGGTGGGTCCGATTCGCTATGAACTGATCGACGCCCACTTCACCCGCAGCATTTCCATCCCGTGGAAATCCGGATCGTCGGAAGCGGATATAGGCGAAGCGATCTCACGCTACGTCGAGATGCTGGACCATCTCATGAAACAGTTCGTTTCGGCAGGCGCCTCCACTGAAGAGATCGAAGCGCTCTATGTCTCCTATCTTCAGAGAGGAGTCGGGCTTATCTGACAACAGGAGGTAACATAATGATGGATGCTCAGAAATTTACACAGAAATCGCTTGAGGCCATCCAGTCGGCCCAGAATATCGCGCTGGAAAACAATAACCTTCAGGTCACGCCGGAGCACCTGGCCTACGCCCTGGTCGACCAGGACAATGGCCTGATCGGCTCGCTTCTCGAAAAGATGGGTGCGGAACCTGACCGCATCCTCGCTTCCCTGGACACGCTGATTTCCCAGATCCCGGGCGTCACCGGGAGCGGCCGGGAACCGGACAAGATCTACATCTCACCGGAGTGCGACCGTGTGCTGGCGGCCTCCGAGAAGATCGCCGCGCAGCAGAAGGACGACTACATCTCGGTGGCACACCTGATGATCGCCCTCTTCGATC
>JAEEGL012646839.1_pt1 | contig 17551 bp, 21 predicted proteins | sample 9134231 | NCBI WGS metagenome assembly JAEEGL01 (sample SAMN16246548, study PRJNA631951) | gut metagenome | biome: gut microbiome; feature: rumen; material: fiber-attached | host: Bos | place: Iran: Karaj | collected 2018-10 | reverse complement strand
TTTTAAAGAGGAGTTACTATGAATAATAAATATAATAGTGAAGAAGAATTTTTGAAAGATTATAATCCTAATGATTATGATAGATTATCTTTAACTACAGATATATTAATATTTAGTGTATCTGATGGAGTGCAAGAAAATTATAGAAGATTAAGTAAAAAGTATTTTAGTGTATTACTTGTTAAAAGAAATACATATCCTTTTAAAGATAAATGGTGTTTACCTGGTGGATTTATTAATATAGATGAGGACTTAGAAGATGCTGCTAAAAGAATACTTAAAAAAGAAGCTAATATAGATGATATTTATATAGAACAATTATATACATATGGTACACCTAATAGAGATCCTAGAATGAGAGTAATATCTACATCTTATATGGCTTTAATTGATAAAAATAAGTTAGAGTCAAAATTACCTGATAATGCATCTTGGTTTAATGTTATGGTATTAGAAGATAAAAAACAGATAAATATTACACTAGATAATGGTAAAGAAGAAATAAAATTTAAGATTAAGAAGACATTAAAAGAAAAAACAACAGATAGATATAAATTTGATATATTAGAAAATGACAAAATAGCTTTTGATCATCCATTAGTTATAACAAGTGGTTATTTTAGATTAAAGAATAAAATAGAATATACTGATATTGTATTTAATATGATGCCTGAATATTTTACTTTAGGTGAATTACAACAAGTATATGAAGTAATATTAGGTAAAAAATTATTAGATCCTGCATTTAGAAGAATAATTGCTGATAAAGTTATTAAAACTGATAAAGTAAAAACAGGTGGTGGACATAGACCTTCAGTATTATTTAGATATAATAATAAAGAGTTGAACTAACTCTTTATTTTAATATTAAAAGGTAATAATATATAAAGATAACTAAATAATATGTAAAGTGTTATATAAATAATTAGTAAAGTATAATTCATTGCTATTTAAAATATAGTGTGCTATAATTATAGGGTAGGATTGGTGATTATAATGACAGTAGCTACAGTATTTGATTTTTTACATAAAATCGTTGATATTTTGTTAGTTTGGTTCGTTTTATATTATATATTGAAAAGTTTACGTAAAAACGTAAAGATGGTTTTATTATTAAAAGGAATAATATTTGTAATAGGTTTAAAATTAGTTAGTCATTTTTTAAATTTGACTACTATAGATTATTTGTTAAATTATGTATTAGAATGGGGAATATTGGCTGTAATAGTTATATTTCAACCTGAAATTAGAAATGTATTAGAACAACTTGGTAGAAGTCAATTACTAGGTAGACATAAAGTATTGACTGTTGATGAAAGAGAAAAAGTTGTATATGAGATAGTTACAGCAATGGACGCTATGAGAAAAACTCGTACAGGTGCATTAATAGTTATTGAAAGAGATAATAGTTTAAATGATTATATAGAGAAATCTAAAAAGATATATGCAGATATATCTAGTGAATTATTAGTAACTATATTTTTCCCAAATAATCCACTTCATGATGGAGGATTAATTATTCAAGGGGATAAAATTACAAGTGCTAGAGCTGTATTTCCAACAAGTGATAATGTTAAAATTAGTAAACGTCTAGGTACACGTCATAGAGCCGCATTAGGTATTTCAGAATTAACTGATTGTATATCTTTGATAGTATCTGAGGAAACAGGTAGATTATCATGCGCTATAGGTGGAGAATTACACTATAATTTATCTTCTGATGAATTAAAAATATTATTATTAAATGAGTTAAGACCTAAAAAGAATACATTAATAGATGATGATGACGAAGAAGAGGAGGTTGAGGCTAATGAAGAAGAAAGATAGTATTTTTAAGAAAATTGGTAAATCTTTTGATAAGCATATTGTACTTCCTATAACTCGTTTAATATTGAAAATAACTAAAATATTTGATAAATCTAGTCATAGATTTGAAGCAATATTAGCAAAACAAACTACATTATTATTTTTATCTTTATTATTATCAATTGCTTTATTTGTAATAGTTGATCAGAAAATATTAGTATTTAATAATAGTAGTGCTGAAATGTTTAAAGATCAAAAAGTTGAAGTTATATATAATGAAGAAAGATTTGTTTTAGAAGGTATTCCTGAGACAGTAGATATTACTTTAATTGGTAGTAAAGCTGATTTATATTTTGCAAAACAATCACAATCAAAACATAATGTTAAAGTTGATTTATCTGATATAAAAGAACCAGGAACATATAAAGTTGATTTAAATTATGATGGAACACAATCTAAAAAAATAGAATCAAGTGTTAATCCATCGCAAGCAACTGTAATAGTATATCTTAAAGAATCTGAAAATAGATCTTTATCATATAATGTTATAAATACAGATCATTTGGATAATACAATTGATATAGATAAAGTAGAATTAAATATTGACCAAGTTGTAATTAGTGGTGCTAGATATAAAATAGATCAAGTAGCAACAGTAGAAGCTTTAATTGATGTAGATAAATTACCTTCTACTAATGTTGGTAAACAGACATTAGATGAAATAACACTTAAGGCATATGATGCATCAGGTAATATTGTTGATGTTGAAATAAATCATTCAGAAAAAATTAAAGCAGAAGTAACACTAAGTTCTTCTTCTAAAGAAGTACCATTAAATTTAGTGTTAAAAAATGATATGCCATTTGGTAAAGCAATTAGTGGATATACTTTTAGCAAGGATACAGTTATGGCTTATGGTTCAAGTGAGACTTTATCAAGTTTAGAGAAAAATGGTATTAATATTGAATTTGATGCTGGAAAATTGGATAAAAATTATTCAGGTACAGTTGAAATACCAATTCCATCTGGAGTTAAGAAGTTAGATGTAAATAGTGTTTTATTAAATATTAATGTTACTAATAGTGTTACATCTACAAAGAATTTAAATTTAAAGATAACAGCACTTAATGTACCTAGTGGCTATACAGCTGGTGCTGAGTCATCTCAAGATAGTGAAGTATTAGTAAAACCAACATGTGCAGAAAATATATGTAATTCATTAAAAGAAGCTGATATAGAGGCTTATGTAGATTTGTCAGAGTATGCTAAATCAGGACCTGGAACATATGAAGTACCAGTACAAATTAAGCCTAAAACAACTAATGCTAGATTATCAACATTTACAGTTTCTCCAGATAAGGTAAAAATTAAATTAACTAAAAACTAAAAGTGCGTTGCACTTTTTTTGTTCTAATAATAAAAAAATATAATATACTTAAATGAAAAGAGGTATATATGAAAAAATATTTATTTATATTACTTTGTTTATTATTAGTAGGATGTGGTAAAAGTAAGGAGAAAAATATAGTTAAAAATATTAAGAAAAAGAATAGTGATTTGGAAAGTTATATTATACAGGGTGAATTAAATATGTATAATGGAGATAATAAATATACATATGATGTAGATGTTAAATATAAAAAAGATGATATGTATAGAGTTAGTTTAATAAATAAAGTAAATAGTCATGAACAAATAATACTTAGAAATAGTGATGGTGTATATGTATTAACTCCATCATTAAATAAAAGTTTTAAATTTCAAAGTGATTGGCCATATAATAATTCTCAAGTATATATTTTAGAAAGAATAATATCTGATATAGAAAATGATGAAGAAAGAAAATATGAACAAAAAGATGGGATGCATGTAATAAGTACTAAAGTTGATTATTCTACAAATAATGAATTATCTTATCAAAAAATATATTTTGACGATAATTACATAATGAAAAAAGTAGAAGTATATAATGATAAAGATGATATTAGAATGGAATTTAGTGTTAATAAGTTTGAAGATAATACTAAAATAGAAGATGATATATTTAATTTAAATAACAATATAGATAGTAAGACTAAAGATGTATCAAATAAGATTGATGATATTATATATCCTATGTATTTACCATCTAATACATATTTAACATCTCAAAAAATGTTAAATACGGATAATGGTGAAAGAGTAATTCTTACTTTTGGAGGAGATAAATCATTTACTTTAATTGAAGAAACAGTAACAGTTGGAAAAGAATTAGATGTTAATTTAACTTATGGAGAGCCTGATTTAATTATTGATACTGTAGGTACTATTGAAGATTATAATATCAATTGGATGAGTAATGGAATTGAATATTCTTTAGTATCTGATTCATTAGAAAAGAATGAATTAATCAATGTTGCTAAATCAATTAGTTCTGCATCAATAACAAAATAATGTTGAAAAGAGATACTATTATGATATAATAAACTTGGTGATATTATGAAAAAGGCAAGATTGAACAAACAAGTTGATAAGAAGAAAGAAACAAAAGAAAATTTTACAATTAAAACAAAAGTAATTACAGCGCTTATATTATTACTAACTTTAGGAAGCTTTTATTATTTAACTATTAAAATTGTTGATAAGCAAAATAAAGAGAATAAAAAAGAAAATGAAACTATAGATGTTAGAAAAGAAAATGATATTAATTATTCGGATATAGATAATATTAAAGATTCATCTTATTATTTATTATTAGATAAAGAAGATGATGATAAGAATTCACAATATGATACATATATAAATAGTTTAAAGAAATCAAATTTAGGTTTAGAATACTATTACATAGATTTATCTAAAGATGAAAATAAAAAATTATTAGGAGATAAAGAAGAATTAAAAGATTTAAAGAAATTAAAAGTTAAAGATACTACTCTTATTTTTGTAGAAGATGGTAAGGTAAAAGAAACATATGTTGGTAGTGAAAAAATATTAAATCAATTAATGTCATATTTTATAAAAATAGCTGAAGATAATAATGATAATGAAGATGTGTTTGATGATGTTAATGATTCAAATAGTAATAAAGATAATGAAAAAAAAGATAAATAATAATTAAGTTCTAATATTAGAACTTTTTTTGTGCATTATAATTATAGGTGAATTATATGCAATTAATGTATCTATGTATAAAAATATTTTTTGTCAGAATAATAGATGTATCACTTGGTACTATTAGGATGCTATTAACTGTAAAAGATAAGAAATTATTATCATCTATTATAGGTTTTATTGAAGTTTTTATTTGGTTTATTATTGTTAAAGATGCATTAAATAATAATTCTAATAGTATTTTAATAGGTATTTTTTATGCATTTGGATTTGCAGTTGGAACATATTTAGGAGGTGTAGTATCTAAATTATTTACAATTAATAGTACTATAACTATACAAGCTATTATTCCAGAGAATAATAACCATATAATACGTATTCTTAGAAATGAGGGTTATGGTGTATCTGTTTTATCTGTAAAAGGGTATAAAAATATAAATAGATTGTTACTTTTTATTGAGATTAAGTTAAGCAGTTTAAAAAAAGTAAGAAGTATTATTAATAATATTGATAATAGTGCATTTATAGTAGTAAATGATTCAAAAATGGTTTATAATGGATATTTTTCTAGTACTATAAAATAAATAGAAGCATATAATCTTGTAGGTGATTATATGCTTCTATTTTGTAAAGGATTACTTATTGGTTTAGCTAAAGTAATACCTGGTGTTAGTGGTAGTTTGGTTGCTATTAGATTAAATGTTTATGAAAAGATTATTGATTCAGTTAATAATATATTTAATGATTTTAGAAGTAATATAATATATCTTTTTAAAGTTGGATTAGGAATATTAATTTCTATAGTATTTGGTAGCAATATAATTATGTATTTTTATAATAAGTATCATCTGATAACAATGCTCTTATTTTTAATATTAATAATATCTGGTATACCAATGATACTAAAAAGAGTTAATAATTATTATGTTGTTATTTTATCTTTTTTATTATATTTGATGTTACTTTTAATTCCTAAAATAGAAGTGTTTCATAATTATTATTTTATAGGTTTTATTGAAGCATTTACAACAATAATACCTGGTATAAGTGGTACTGCATTATTTATTTCATTAGGATTATATGAAGATTATTTATCTTTATTTTCTAATATTTATTTATTTGAATTTAGTAAAATATTACCATTTTCTATAGGATTATTTATAGGAGGTGTATTAATTATAAGATTTATAAATTATTGCTTTAAAAAGTATAAAGAAAATACATATAGCGCTATATTAGGGTTAGTATTTGGAAGTATTGTAATGATGATAATAAAAGGATAATGATTATTTATCATTATCCTTGTTTATATATGTTAAAATTGATATTCCCATAATTATTGTTCCAATACCTGAAAGTAAGAAACCTAAATCACTACCAGATATTATTCCAATAATTATTGCAAAAATAATTATAGTAATTCCAATAATTATACCGATTTTTGAATTAAATTTTTTCAAAATAATCAACTCCTATTTATTTTTGCTATCACCATTAAGATTAATAAATGCTGTATGTTTAGGTTTTCTTTTTTCTACTGGTAATGTTTCTTCCCATTCTTTTCCGTTCCATTTTTTTAAACAATTTGGACCATACCATTCTTTTAATATTTTTTCAATGTTATTGTATGAATAAAATTTTCTTCCTTCAAAATCATATAATTTAAAAGGATATACATCTTCTTTTAAGAAAACAGGTTCATGTAAAAACTTTTCCCATGGAACTGAAATTGGTTGTGATGTTAGTTTACTATTTTCATTACGTCTTGCATATTTCTCAGAATACCATCTAATAAATTTAGATAATCCTCTATGTGGAATATGTAAATTATCTAGTAATACATAAAACGGCATCAATATTTTAATAACGCTTCTATTTACTTCATCTTTAAATTTACTATCTGAAATATTATCATATATAATAGCATCTACAAATATTCCATTTCCTGATTTACATCTATTTTTTAATAAAAAATTAACTTCTTCGATATATGTACCTTTTTTTCTAATTTTCATTGTAGGGCCATTTATTACATTAAATTTTTTATCAGTCTCATAACATTGAAAATAAAACTTTTCGTCTAAGTCTTTTTTTAATGCTTCTATAAATTTTTCCCAATCTTCTCTCATAATACAAATATCAATATCATCATCCCATGGAATGAAACCTTTATAATTAACTATTCCTAAAGCAGAACCTGCTATTAAAGCATATCTAATATTATTTTTTACACATACTCTATGTACTTCATCCATTATTTCTAATACTTGAAGTTGTAAATCTCTTACAGTTATTATCGAACCATCTTCATTTTTTTGAAGAATATAATCTTCTCTTTCTTGAATACAATCATCTTTTTTCATAGCAATCACTTCTTATATAATTGTACTAAAAAAAGAATAAATAATCAATATATATAGTTGCTAGGTATTTGAAATGCACTTTTTAATTTAGTTTGAATATTCTATAAAAGAAAGGGTGGAATGATATGTGTAATAGTAATAATGATTCATGTAGACAAATTGCTGAAATTCTTGCTATTATAAGTGTTCTTCAACAAAATGCATGTAATTCAGATACATGTTTAGATACATGTGATAGAGGTTTCTTAGGATGTGGTTCTAATTCTTTGACATGTAATACTAGACCTGTTATGTTATATTTATGTAATGGACAATCATTAAGTATGCCAATAGAAAAAGATAGTACAGCATTATGTGATGGAGATAATTGTTCAAGTGTATTTAGAGTAGAAAAATTAGATGAGTGTTGTTGTACATTTAGAGTTTTATCACCTAATACTGATGGTACTTATTCAGCTACAAATTCTTTTTTTACAATGAATTTACATTGTGTATGTGCACTTCGTTGTTTATCTGATACATATGTTGAGTGCATTTAAAAACGAGTTATCTCGTTTTTATTATAATATTATAATTTCAATTATATCTTCTATCTTTATTACATTATTATCAATAGTTATAATATGCTCATTTGTTCTTCCAATTATTTTAGTAGTATATGTTTTATCTTTTAGTTTTATTTTTACATTTTGTTTATATATATGATTTTTTTTAAATAATTCATTTATTATAGTTTTAGGATTATTATTAACTATTCTATTTTCATGAGAGATCTTTCTATTATTATTACTACTAACTATTCCTTTATATATTTTAGGTAATTCTTTTTTCATTTTATCATTCCTTTCACATAAATATATGCTAATACATATAATAAAATGAGGTGTAAAATGTATAAAATATATAAGGTAAGTATGGGTGATACTTTATCAAGTATTGCTAAAAAGTTTAATACAACAATAGATAATTTACAAAATATTAATGGTAAGGATTATATTAATATGGGTGAATTAATAATTGTTCCAAATAATAGTAATAATGATTTTTTTGATATGTATATAATTGAAAAAGGTGATAGTTTATATAAAATAGCCCAAAAATATAATATAAGCTTAATAGATTTATTAGATATTAATGGTTTAGATAAGGATAATTATATATATCCAGGACAAGAAATATTAGTTCCAAAAAAAAATATAAATATGATTATAACCAAAGAAGATGAAACAATAAATAGTGCTAGTGAAAGACTTGGATTAACTGAAATGGATTTATTATCTCAAAATGATAATATATATCTTATGCCTGAACAACTTTTGATTAATATAAATAATAATTAGAAGAATTATATGTATAAATTTGAAAAATTATAAATTCTGATTTAAATTTTTCTTTTTTTTGCCTTTTTTATGTTATACTTATATATAGGATAGGTGATATTGTGCAAGAAAATGAATTAAAAATATTTGATAAGAATATGATTTTAAATAATAGGGTTAACTTTGATGTTGCAAGGCAAAAAAATTTAATTAATGGTGAAGATTATAGTGTTTACGCGTTAATTCAATCATTATATTTAAAGACACTTGAACAATATATATATTCTTATGTCGATTTAAAAAAATATGATGATGAGATAGCAAATAGCAATTTAGATTTTGGTTTAGTACCAGATGATAGAAAACTAGCTTATCAAAAAATATCATATATGAATTTGAAGTATATATATATTAGAAATTTTTTATTTATTGAAAAATTAAATACTAACGATTTGGAAACGTTTTGGGGAAGAATAAAAAATAGAAATTATGTAATAGATGATGAATTGCTTAAAATAGTTGAAAGAACATTTAAGGATGTAATAGATAATAATTTTGTGGCTGGTGAATATAAAGAAGATTTTGTTATTTCATATGGCCCAGCTAATCCACTTACATTTGCAAAATCGAATGATTTTGTAATCAATATACAATATGGTTTTAATACAACGAAAATGACAGATGAGGAATACAATGAAAATTTAAAAAAGAAAAAAGAATTAATTGTTAAAATAAAAGAAAATATTATATTAGATTTAAATGGACTTGGTGTAAATATTAAAATCTTTATAAGGAATATAAATGATGATCTTACACTAATATATGAATAGGATAGGTGATTATAATGTTTAGCAGCTTACATACGGTAAAAGATAAAGTAAAGAATAATTCATTGCAAACTAATAATAAAGGTTTTAAATTGAATTTTAATGTTAAAGAAGTTAAAAAAAAGTTCCGCGAAGATGTTTCAAAAACAGTAGAGTATGAAAACCTTGATTATTCTTCTGCAGCATCTTATAGCACTACACATGAAACTGCAGCTGCTGCTGTTGCAAATAATGATTCAGTTATGTCTGCAACTGCAATTATTTCTAATGTAATTGATCTTTTTATGAAATTTGGACTTAAATTGGGTAAATTAGGTAAAAAATTATTAGAATTATTATTTAAAAAGAAGAAATTTAAATTAGTAAAGAAAGATAAACCTACTGGAGGAAATACAACTGATACAAAGAAAACAGATGACGATAAGAAAAAAACTGAAGAAAAAAAGAAAGAAGACGAAAAGAAAGAAGAAGATAAGAAAAAAACTGAAGAAAAAAAGAAAGAAGAAGACAAGAAAAAAACTGAAGAAAAAAAGAAAGAAGACGAAAAGAAAGAAGAAGACAAGAAAAAAACTGAAGAAAAAAAGAAAGAAGAAGATAAGAAAACTTCTACTAAAAATGAATATAAAAATATAATTAATAAAGCTGGAGTTGGTATTTCTTCAGATGATATAAAAAGTTATGTAGTTCAAGGAAATAACATAGTAGTTGAACTTGTTAGTGGAACAAAAGTAACATTAAATGCTCAAACTAAATCTGTTGAGAAAGTTACTACTGCTGATAATGAGTATTATTATAAGAATGGGCATATTAGTGGTAGTAAAAATCCTGTTAGCATATTTTCGGATAGTGCAAATAAAAATGGACAATATGGTGGAGCACAACAAGATTTTACGATTAATATAGATAAATTGGCAAATGATAAATTTATAAAAGAATCTATTAAAACGTATTTTGGTTCTGATGATGCTCAGACAGTAAGAACAATTTTGGAATCAATAGAATGTTGTGGTTGTAATTTTGTTGCAGTTGTTACAGCAATATTAAAAGAATATGAAGGAAGAGAAGAGGATTTTTATAATACATTTGGATATGAAATGTATACCGTAGATGAAAATGGAAATGTAGATTTTAATTACGAAAGATTGATTGTAGAAGAGTTTTGTTATTTCAGATCTCATAGCTTTGATTATGAAAGTGATGGAGTATGGGATTCTTATGGTGCATCAAGCGCTTGGGGAGTTAAAAATATTACAACAGGTATAAATGATAGCGGTGCTAGAGTATGTTTTGAACATTTAAGAGATAAGTATAATCTTGATATGGAATATACAACTATCAATGAAGAAAGACTTCTTTCTCGTGAAGAAATAGAAACATATTTAAATGAAGGAAAATCTGTTGTTATTTGTACAAATAGTTATAATGTTTATAATACAGGATATGTAAAAGAAGGTTCATTGCCTTATTTTAGCGAAATGGGTTATGGTGGTCATGCTATGACAATAACTGGTTTTGATGAATATGGTAATATGTTAGTTTCAACTTGGGGAAATGAATTTACAATTAGTGTGCAAAATCCAGAAGGAGCATATTGGACATATTATGAAATAATAGGTTAAAGAAGATAAGTGAAAAAATCACTTTCTTTTTTTTTACTAATATTATATAATTTTATTAGGTGATTAAATAATGGAAGAAACAAATACAAATGAGGAAAAAAAACTTGATTACACTAATTTAAGTATAATTAAAATGTATGGAGAGGATTTAACTGCAAAAGAATATGTTACTAATCCCGCAATTGCACGTGAAGATGAGATACAAAAGATGACAATAATTTTACTTACACCAGAAAAATCTGCTTTATTAATTGGTAAACCTGGTATAGGTAAGACTTCTATTGTAGAAGGTTTAGCATATAAAATAATTAATAATACTGTTCCTGATAGATTAAAAGGGTATAGAGTAGTAAAAATGAATTCTTCATCTTTACTTGGAAAAGTTAGATATGAAGGAAGAGAAGAATTAATTATTACTATTTTAGTTGAAGAATTAAAGAAAATGGAAAAATTAATTCTATTTATTGATGAAATCCATACTTTAATAGGTAGTAAAGATGGTGGACCTATGGATTTAGCTAATATTTTAAAACCTGCTATTGATAGAGGAATGGTTAAGTTAATAGGTGCTACAACTGACTTAGAATATAGTACATATGTAGTAAGAGATAGGGCATTTTTAAGACGTTTTGATAGAGTTGATGTAGAGGAACAAGATATACCTACAACAATTGAAGTATTAATGAAATCTTTACCTAAGATAGAACATCAAACAGGTATTAAATTTAAATATAATGAATATATAACTAGATTATTAGTTGAATCTATTGTAGAAGCTACTAGTGAATTTAAACGTGTATATGGATTAGGAGCAATGTATCCTGATATTGCATTTTCTGTTTTAACAGCTGCTTTCTCTAATGCATTATATAATAATAAAGAACATGTAGAAATGATTGATGTTTACAATGCTATAAAAAATAGTAAACGTATATATCCAGATTCTATTGTAAAAGAATTAGCTGCTTTTAGAGAAAAATTTGTTAAATTACAAGAAGAAGAACAAATTGAATTACCTATTGTAACAATGGATGAATTAAAGGATCCAGAACAATTTTAGACTTAATTATTTAAAAATATTATTACATATGTTATAATTAATTAGAGGTGATAGTATGCGAGAAGTACCGGCAAAAAACTATATAATACTTTCTTGTTTAGCAGTTGGTGTTATTGTTATTAGTTTAATATTAAGTAATGTTTATAGGACTACGCATAAAGAAGAATATACGCCAGTTATAAAAGAAGTTATTACTGAGATTAAATTTGAAGATTTAGATAATTATTTACAAGAAAATTTAGATGTAGTTTTATATATAAATGATAGTAACGTAAAAAGTAACAGGAAATTAGAAAAGAAAGTAAAAAAAATAATTACTAATAATGGAATATCAAGGTATTTTGTATATATAGAAAAAGATAAAGATTTAATAGATAAATATAAATTAGGCTCTAATACTCCTATATTTATTGCTTATCAAAATGGAATTATTACTGAAGTTTTAAATAAGAAAAATTGTACAATAGAAGATGTAGAAGAGTTTCTAATACGTAATAAGGTGATTGATAGTGATTAATATTGTTTTATATCAACCAGAGATTCCTCAAAATACAGGAAATATAATGAGAACTTGTGCAGGTACAGGTGCTAAATTACATTTAATTAGACCATTAGGATTTTCATTAAGTGAAAATGCTATTAAGAGAAGTGGTGTTAATTATATTGAAAAATGTGATTATGAAATATATGATAATTGGGAAGATTTTTTAAAGAAGAATAATAGTGGTATATTTTGTTATTTGACAAGATATGGAAAGAAACCACATAGTGATTTTGATTTTAGTGATAAAGATAGTAATATATATTTAATTTTTGGAAAAGAAAGTACAGGAATTCCAAAAGAAATATTGAAAGAACATTTAGATGAATGTGCAAGAATTCCTACAAATGATAATATTAGAGCTTTAAATTTATCAAATTGTGTAGCACTTGTGTTATTTGAGGCTTTAAGACAACAGGATTATCCTAATTTACTTAGGTCTGAACCTTTTAAAGGGGAAGATTATTTATTAGATGATTAAAAAATTCTAATCTGTTTGATTAGAATTTTATTTTTCTGTAGTTATTCTTATTATTTCATTAATATCATCATCATCTGCAATTATATTCTTATGTAGTTCATTACATTTATTACATCTATAAATAATTTTATATGTGTTTTTAAATTTTTCTATATCTATAGGTTTTAATAGACCTTTACAAGGATTTAATCTATCTCCTGGATTAATATCTACATGTTTTGAATAAAGACAAAATGGGCAATGATCTCTAGCACTATATTTTAATCTTTTTACATGAGCACCACAATGTTCACAAATGAACTCTTCATCAATCATATTAAATTTTTTCAAGTAAATCACCTATTAAATTATAACACAAGTATGATATAATGTTAAGGGTGGTTATTATGGTAAAAAAATATGATGTAATTATTGTAGGAGCAGGTCCTGCTGGACTTTTTTCTGCATATGAATTAATTGAAAAAAATCCTAAACTTAAGATTTTAATTATGGATAGGGGTAAAAAAGTATCTAATAGATTTTGTCCAATGAGTAAAAATAAAACAAATTGCGTAAACTGCAAACCATGTAATATTTTAAGTGGATATGGTGGAGCAGGGACTTTTTCAGATGGTAAATTGAATTTTATTCCTAAATTAGGTAAATCTGATTTGTTTAAATATATGGGACAGGATGATGCTTATAAATTAATTGATTATACTGAAGAAATATTTAATAAATTTAATATGGATAGTGATATATATCCTTCTAACATAGATGAAGCAGAAAAAATTAAGAAACAAGTTGCTTTAATAGGTGCTAGATTACTTCTAATAAAACAAAAACATTTGGGAAGTGATAAGTTACCTGAATATATAGATGGTTTGTGTACTTATTTAAGTGAACGTGGCGTTGAGATGTATGAAAATACTGATGTAGTTGATATAAAAAGTAAATCAGCTGATGAACACGAAATAATATATAATGATGGAAAAAAAGAAAAAAGTGTATTATGTAAAAATTTGGTTGTAGCACCTGGTAGAACTGGTGCTAAATGGGTTCAAGAATTAGCTGATAAATATGATATACCATATTTATCTCAAAGTATTGAAATTGGTGTTCGTGTAGAAGTAAGAAAAGAAATATTAGAAGAATTAACTGATATAATATATGATCCTACTATATTTATAAAAACAGATACATATAATGATGAAATAAGAACATTTTGTACAAATCCTGGAGGATATGTTGCTAAAGAAAACTATTATGGTTTTATATGTGTTAATGGGCATGCATTAAAAGATAAGAAGTCAATGAATAGTAATTTTGCTTTTATTAGTAAGGTAAATTTAACTGAACCAGTAACTAATACTAGATTATATGGTGAAAGTATAGCTAGAATTGCTAATGTATTAGGTGATGGTAAACCAATTATACAATCTTTAAAAGATTTAAGAATGGGTAGAAGAAGTGAGTGGCATCGATTAGATAAAGGTTTTATAGAACCCACTTTAAAAGATTGTGTTGCTGGAGATTTAGCTTTAGTACTTCCTCATAGAATTATAACTAATATATTAGAAGGTTTAAATAAATTAAATGAAATAATACCTGGAGTAGCAAATGATGAGACATTATTATATGGTCCTGAAATAAAATTTTTTAGTAATGAAATTGAGACTGATAATAATTTTAAATTAAAAAATTATAATATTTATTTTGTTGGTGATGGTGCTGGAAAAGCTGGTAATATAGTTACCGCAGCAGCAACGGGAATAATTGCTGCAAGAGATATTTTAAAAGATTAAAAGGATATACTATAAGTGTATTCTTTTATTATTTAATGAATAATTATTCATAGACAATTGGGTTATAGTATGTTATTATTGTAGTAGTTAGACGGGTGACTTTAATGAATGATGAATCTAAATCTTATTTTAAATTTAGTGAAGTTCTTGTTATTGTTTTAATAACATGTGCTTTTAGCATATTTGCAGGTATTTCATATGGTAAAATGAAATATTCTGATACAATTAATGTTAATAGTTTAAATTCTGATAAAGAAGATGATAATTTAAATAAATTTATTAAAGAGTATAAATATATTATTTCAAATTTCTATGATAAAGAAAAAATTGATGAAAAAAAACTTCTAAAGTTAGCTCTACATAGTATATTGGATGAATTAGGAATCGAAGATTCATATTCAACATACATGGATGAAGATAAATATACTCAATTAAATATAAATTTAAATGGTGAATATGAAGGATTAGGTATAGGAATATATAAGGAAGAAAAAGATGGATATATTATAGTAGCTTCTATAATGGATAATTCTCCTGCTAAAGATTCTGATATAAAAGAAGGAGATATTATTTTAACAATAGATGGTATAGATACTAAGACTATGAATAATAATGATTTTAGTAATTATGTATTACATAGTGATGAAAAAGTATTTTTATTGAAGGTAAAATCTAATGGTGAAGAAAAAAATATAAAATTAGAAAAGAGAAAAGTTGAAATAAAATCTGTTGAATCTAAAATAATTGAAAAATCAGATAAGAAAATTGGGTATATATCAATGAGTATATTTGCATCAAACTCATATAATCAATTTAAAAATAATTTATCAGAGTTAGAAAAGAATAATATAGATGCATTAATTATAGATTTAAGAAATAATAATGGTGGTCATTTAACAGAGGTGACTAAGATACTTAATCTTTTTTTGAAAAAGAAAAGAGTAATATATCAATTGCAAAAAGATAATAATAAAGTAAAATATTATTCATCAGGAAGTATAGATAAGGAATATCCAATTGTTTTTATTGGTAACGAATATACAGCTTCTGCTTCTGAAGTATTTATAATTAGTCTTGAAGAAAATTTAAATGCTAAGTTAGTAGGCCAAAAAACATATGGTAAGGGAACTGTTCAAGAAATGGTAGATTTGGGTGATGGAGATCAATATAAAATAACAACAAAAAAATGGTTATCACCTAAAGGAGTATGGATAAATGATACAAAAGGAATAGAACCGGATGTAGAAGTAAAAAATATTATGGATGATGCAAACAAAATGGATATACAATTAGAAGAATCAATTAAAGTTGCCTTAGAACAATTAAAATAGTTATAGGAAGTGTAAAATGGAACAAATTAAAATAGGACAAAAATATCAAATTCAATGTTACAAACATAATGGAAAAATACATAGAGCTTGGGATGAGGCAGTTGTACTTGATATAAAAAAAGATTATATAGTGTTTGGAAATAATAAAACAAAGGTAACTGAATCAGAGGGAACAACATGGAGAACAAAAGAACCAGCAATTATGTATTTCTTTAAGGATAAATGGTATAACGTAATATCACAAATGAAGAAAGATGGAATATATTATTACTGTAATATAGCTACACCATACATAATAGAAGAGGGAACTATAAAATACATTGATTATGATTTGGATTTAAGAATATTTCCAAAAGGAGAATATAAAATATTAGATAAATTAGAGTATCAATATCATAAAAAGAAAATGAATTATTCTAAAGATTTAGATATTGTTATTAATAATGCTATGAAAGAATTAATAGGCGATTATCTCAATAATAGTATTACTTTTAGTGAAGATAGTAATAAATTTTACTTGAGCAAATATCTTGATATAAAAACTAATGCTAATTAAAATTGGATATTTTAAAATAATATTCAATTTTTTAAAAAAAAGTATGTAAACCAGTGTTGGTTAACAGGAATATAATAATAACAAAACCTTGTAAACCTCCTTTAGTTTACAAGGGTAAAAAAGTATAAAAAAGTACAAAAAATTGCAAAAAAAGTGTTGACTTTAGTATTTTTATTTGATATATTATGTTTGCTTTTGCGAAAGAGCAACTACAATTTGTGTCAAATTAGAAAAAATTAAAGAAAAACTTAAAAAAGTGTTGACTTTAAAAATTTAATTTGATATATTAGTATTGCTTTTTACGAAGCAAGAATGATCTTTGAAAACTGAGCAAAATGTCAATTCACTATTAGTTAGGATTAAAACATTTTTTGAAAAATAAATAATTAATTTTTTTCGGAGAGTTTGATCCTGGCTCAGGATGAACGCTGGCGGCATGCCTAAGACATGCAAGTCGAACGAGATGGCCTTTTGAAAACTGCGTACTTGTACAAAGTTCGATTAAGAATTTCCATCTAGTGGCAGACGGGTGAGTAATACATAAGTAATCTACCTTAGAGACTGGGATAACGTTTGGAAACGAACGCTAATACCGGATAATTCTTCTTACATAAGTAAGAAAGCTAAAAGGAGCGTTTGCTTCACTTTAAGATGAGCTTATGGCGTATTAACTAGTTGGTGGGGTAATGGCCTACCAAGGTGACGATGCGTAGCCGAACTGAGAGGTTGATCGGCCACATTGGGACTGAGACACGGCCCAAACTCCTACGGGAG
>JAEEGL012381242.1_pt1 | contig 17551 bp, 12 predicted proteins | sample 9134231 | NCBI WGS metagenome assembly JAEEGL01 (sample SAMN16246548, study PRJNA631951) | gut metagenome | biome: gut microbiome; feature: rumen; material: fiber-attached | host: Bos | place: Iran: Karaj | collected 2018-10 | reverse complement strand
TGATATGCAGGCGCAAGGGTATATTCAGTCGGTAGGCTATGATGTTCCCAAATTCTGGGAGGAATGTACTCGGCTTGCGAGAGAAAATGACATGGATCAGAACCTGGCCTACATGTACAAGATGCTTCAGGAATCTGAAGGGAAGCTCATTCTCAATCGCAAGACCCTGGAGGAATACGGCAGCAAGGTTCAGCTCTTTCCGGGAGTTGAAGACTGGTTTGAGAGAATCAGAGCTTATGGCAAGCAAAAAGGAGTAATCGTAGAGCATTACATTATTTCCTCCGGTCTTAAGGAGATGATAGAAGGCACAATCCCGGCAAGAAACGGGGCCTTCGAGAAGGTATATGCAAGCTGTTTCTACTATGATGACAAGGGTGTTGCCAAATGGCCTGCCCAGGTTGTCAACTATACGAATAAGACGCAGTTCCTTTTCAGAATAGAAAAGGGAGTTCTTGATATCAACGATCCCGGAGTTAACGATTATTGTGCACCGGAGGACAGAAGGGTTCCCTTCAGGAACTTCGTATACATAGGCGACAGCGACACCGATGTGCCTTGCATGCGACTTGTTAATGCCTACGGAGGTCATTCAATCGGCGTTTATAATGATGAGACCGGAGATAAGACCAAGGTTTACAAAATGATGTATGAGAACAGGATCAAGTATTTCGCAGCCGCCAACTATGAGGAAGGGAGCGAACTCGATTTCCTGGTGAAATGCATTATCGACAGAACAGCAAGCAATGAGAAACTTGAAAATTTCCATTACAAGGATAAAAAAGAATTCACTGCCAAAATGAATAATAAATGATCATAAGGAGGAGAAAAAAGATGCAGAGAGTAGAGAAGTTTTTGAAGGAAGCAAACACATATTATCTGGCAACTGTTGATGGAGACCAGCCCAGAGTAAGACCCTTTGGAACTGTAAATATTTTCGAGGGTAAGCTCTATATCCAGACCGGAAGAATGAAGGACGTATCCAAGCAGATTCATAAGAATCCCAAGGTTGAGATATGCGCATTTAACGGCAAAGAGTGGCTGAGAGTCGCCTGCACACTTGTTGCGGATGACAGAAGAGAAGCCAAGGCCAGCATGCTTGATGCCTATCCGGAGCTTCAGAATATGTACAGTGCTGATGACAGAAACACTGAAGTTTTCTACATGAAGGATGCAACAGCTACCTTCAGCTCCTTTGTTCATGAGCCCGAGGTAGTTAAGTTCTGATTTTGTTTATGATGATCTGTCAGAGGTAAATCATGGCAAATATCGATGATTATGTTAAGTGGCGAGGGGATCTTTCTTTTAAGGAAAGGTCCTTCAAAATAGAGGACAATCTGGTCCTCTCGGAACTTGCATATGTTGATTTCAAAGAAGTGATCTCTTCAGATGAAAAGATCACTCTTTGTGATGCAGTTGAAAGGGCAAAGCGAAAAGGTCCCATACATGTTACAAGAGCCGGATCTACCAAAGAGGATGAGGACTTTATTATTACCTGTGGAGAATCCATTAGATTTGGCAAAGCGATACTTGAGGATTATAAGGATATAATCGATTATTCCGACAAACAGTTTGCTGCTGTGACCTATAACCTGGATGACGGAACAACGGTGATAGCTTTTAGGGGAACAGACAGTACCATCATAGGCTGGAAGGAAGATTTCATGATAAGCTACACGAATGTTCCTTCCCAGGAACTTGCTCTTGAATATGCCAAGAAGCATGTGGCGAAGGCACAGGGCAAGGTTATTATCTGCGGCCATTCCAAAGGTGCCCATCTGGCTCTTTATGCTGCGGCCCATCTTCCTGATGAAAGTAAGGACAAACTTACAAGAGTTTATATGAATGATGGCCCGGGCTTTTGCGATGATGTTCTGGATAAGAGTCTTATTGATACCATAAGGGATAAACTCACCACCACAACACCGGAATACTCCATCATCGGAAGGCTCTATGAGACCAAAGGCAAAGAAGATTACATCGTCAGAAGCTCTGCCATGGCTCTTATGCAGCACAGCATGAAGAACTGGGAAATATCCGAATCCGGGCTGGTTACCTGCGGCGACCATTCTCCGGAGAGTTATCTTTTGAATGACCTTATAAAGAGATTTGTTGAAGGAATGGATCTTGGGGCCAGAGAGAACTTTGTTGATACGCTCTTTGATTCCATGGCCGAAGGCGGCGTTACAACTATCAAAGAATTTGCTGTTCAGGGACCTGCTGCCTTTGAGAAAATTCTTGTAAAAATGGCAGGCAATGATGCTCTGAATATTAAGAATAAAGCTGCCAATATCAAAAAAGAGGACGATAAGTCCAAAAACATATTCACCAGGATATGGGGACTTGTTAACAGAAAAAAGGTTGTAAGAATTGCAGTATCACTGGTACTGTCCACTCTGTGCTTTTTGTTTCCGGATTTCGCAATGGAGTCGGTTATATCATTCCTTTTGGTGGCCTTGTGCATATATGAGGTTGTTCTAACCATAAGACATCTCAAGGAATCGGAATGGAATTTTAAAAAGGAAAGGCCCAGGGTATCCATATGTATTGTTTTGTGGGTTGGCGCCTGTGCTGTACTTGTCAAACATGACGCTCTGTTCGTTATTTCAAGTATGGTTGTCGGAATAGTACTTTTGACTCTGGCATACCAGAATGTTATTAATTTCAGAATCTATAACGATAAATATTTTGAACGTTTCAGATATTCATTTGAAGGAATAGTAACACTTATTCTTGGGGGATATATACTTGTTGTTCCGGAGATCGGAAACAGCTGGTATATGTATTCCTGCGGCTTTTTACTTCTCATTGATTCCATCTTTGAGATATTAAAGGTCTTCAGGGATCGGGGAAAACAAAGTAGATAATATATTTTACTTTGGAGGTTACTTCTATGATTTCAATGATAATCAAGATGTCCCTTATCGTTCTGGCACATGTGATACTTACCCTTTGTCTGTGGAAATACAGGGGAGATAAGAAGGTCACAGCTTTTTGGCGCATATTTATAGGCATCATTTACGGATGCTGCGCTGTATTATCTACCCATTTCGGCGTGGCCTACAGCCATATGGTTCTTAATGTCAGGGATCTTGGTCCTCTTATCGCAGGCCTGTATTTTGATCCCTTATCCGGTATAATTGCCGGCCTCATAGGAGGTATCGAGCGTTACATCGCAGGTACCTATTTCGGAGTGGGCTCCTATACCAGGATTGCCTGCAGTTTATCCACTTGTCTTTCCGGCTTTGTTGCTGCTGTTTTGCACATATTCATATTTAAGAAAAAGAAACCTTCCGCTACCTATTCCTTCTTTATGGGCGCGGTAATGGAAGTTTTCCATATGTACGTGGTATTCATTACCCATAGAAATGACATGGAAATGGCTTTCTATGTGGTAAAGATATGCTCAGTTCCAATGATAATTTTCTGTGGCCTTGGCCTTGCTATTGTTTCATTGGCCATAAGGCTCCTTTCTGAAAAGGATTACAAGCCCTTTATAAGGCTTAAGGACGAGGAGACCAAGGTATCGCAGCAGTTTCAGTTCTGGCTTTTTATTGTCACAGGGATCATCATTGTTCTCAGTTTTCTATTTGCCTTCGCGATTCAGACAGAGACAGCTCTGCAGCAGACAAGAAGTCAGCTCAGGACCCAGGCAGACGACATCAAGGCAACCTATACCAAAGTAAAAAAATACGGCGACGATACCAGCATCATACACTTCCATGTGGGACAGGAGGGTTCCTTTGACATTATTCAGAAAAACGGAAGTATTCTTGCCGGAGATCACAAGGGAAATCTGATAAAACAAAAGGACCTGGAGAAGGTATGGAGTTATAAAAAGAATGAGTTTGTCACAGAGACCTTTTTTGAGACCGTGAGCTTTTGCTATATCGAACAACTTTCCGATGATGAGATACTTCTTGTAAGACTTCCTGCCTCGGAGGTATATGAAGACAGAGATGCGGCCTCCTATGAGAATGCTTTTGCTGATATTTTGCTTTTTGCAGTAATATATGTTCTGATCTCTATGCTGGTAAAAGCGATCGTGGTGGACAATCTTGATCTGGTGAATCAATCACTGTCCAAGATAACTAACGGCAATCTCAATGAGACGGTTTCTGTATACAACTCCTCGGAGTTTGCTTCCCTGTCCAATGATATCAATCAGACTGTTGCCGTACTAAAGAGCTATATTGAGGCTGCAGAAAAAAGAATTGCCCAGGAGCTTGAATTTGCCAAGACCATTCAGGAATCGGCTCTTCCCAAGAATTTTGATTTTCAGGGGGGAAGATTTGAGATTTATGCAACAATGAATCCTGCCAAGGAAATAGGTGGTGATTTCTATGATTTCTTTTTTACCGGTCTGGATAAATTCTGTATCGTGATCGCAGATGTATCGGGTAAGGGAATACCTGCGGCCCTCTTTATGATGCGAAGTAAGACTGCCATAAGGACAATGGCCGAATCGGGGCTTGCGCCTTCCGAGGTTCTTGAAAGAGCCAACAATACGCTTTGTGAAGGAAATGATGCGGATATGTTTGTGACGGTGTGGATAGGAATTCTTGACCTTAAGACCGGCATAATGAAGTGCACAAATGCAGGACATGAATATCCAATGATCAGGAAAGCTGCCGGTGACTTCGAACTGTTAAAGGATAAGCACAGCGCCGCCGTTGCCATAATGGAGGACATGAAATTCAAGGAATACGAACTCCGGCTGGAAAAGGGAGATACCATATTTGTATACACTGATGGTCTTCCGGAGGGTATCGATAAAGAAAAGGAACAGTTTGGTACAGACAGAATACTTGATGCACTGAACAAAAATAAGGATGTTTCCATGGAAAGACTGCTACCACGAATCTCCAGAGAACTGCATGAGTTTGTCGGTGAAGAGGAGCAGTTTGATGATGAGACTATGGTGGGCTTTAAGTTCATCGGATATGAGAATTGATCAAAAATCATACAAGAAAGAGCCACCACGTATGTGATGGCCCTTTTCTTATGAGATGCAGGGCATATGAACGCCCCACATGAAGGTAAGTTTATGTTAACATTACTTGATTGAAATTACTATTAAATCGATATAAAATATAATGCTTAAACTTGCGTTTTACGCTATACTATTCTATGGGTATGCGGGGCCTTTCGGTTCTGCATTTTTGTAATTATATGAGTATAAAGGATTAAACTATGCCGGATAATAAATCTGCTCTTATTGCTATGAGCGGCGGAGTGGACAGCTCGGTTGCAGCAAGGATCATGGCTGAAAGAGGCTATGACTGCATGGGCTGTACCATGAGACTATATGAAAACGATATGATAGGGGAGGACCTGTTCGGGACCTGCTGCAGCCTCAAGGATACTGAGGATGCAAGGGCAGTCTGTGACCGCATCGGTATTCCCTATAACATTTACCATTATGAAGCTGAGTTTCGTGACAAGGTCATAGAGCCCTTTGTCTGCAGCTATGAGAAGGGTGAGACCCCCAATCCCTGTATAAGATGTAACAGGTATCTTAAGTTTGACAGTCTCTATAACAAGGCAAGGGAACTGGGATATAACTATATTGTTACAGGGCACTACGCAAGGATTCAGGAGAAGGATGGAGTGTACTATCTGCTGAAGGCGGCAGACCTTAATAAGGATCAGAGCTATGTATTGTATGACCTTACTCAGGAGCAGCTTGCCCACACAGTTTTTCCTCTCGGAGAACTTACCAAGACTCAGGTCAGGGAGATCGCTGATTCAAACGGATTTGTAACCTCCCATAAGAAGGAAAGCCAGGATATCTGCTTTGTTCCTGATGGTGATTATGCCGGTATGATCGAAAGATACCGCGGAAAGAAGTATCCTAAGGGCAATTTTGTTGACCTTGAGGGCAATGTTCTGGGAACTCATGACGGAATAATCAATTACACCATCGGTCAGAGAAGAGGCCTGGGTATTCCTGCTGACAGAAGGCTCTATGTAACAAGGCTCAAGGTGGAGGACAATGAGGTTGTTCTTGCCGATAATGCCGATCTTTTCAAAAAAGAGCTTATTGTCAGGAATTTCCATTATATTTCCGGAGATGTTCCCTCAGAGCCTTTTAAGTGCTCAGCCAAGATACGATACAGACACAAGGAGCAGCCCTGTACTGTAACTGCCCTTGAAAATGGATGTGCGAAAATTGTGTTTGATGAACCACAGCGTGCTATAACCGCAGGACAGTCAGCTGTTTTATACGACGGAGAAATTGTTCTTGGCGGTGGTATCATCGACAGAGTTATAGACTAAAAAATAATACATAATAAGGAGTTTTTATGGCTAAACAGATTAGCAAAGGAATGTTCGGACTGTTTTTTGAAGATATAAATTATGGCCTGGACGGCGGACTTAATGCAGAAATGCTTGAGAACAGGGCATTTGAGTTTGTTGAGGGGCATGGCTACAAGGATCATTATTATCAGAAGGGTGCTTATCTCTACGGATGGAATGCTTACCCTAACGAGGGGGGAGCCAAGTTAACTGTTCTTGATATTGAGCCACTTAATGAGATTAATCCTCATTATATGTGCCTTAGAACTGTCTCTGAGAATGCAGGCTTTACCAACAAGGCCTACGATGGCATCTATATGAAGGCGGGTGTTCCTGCTCATATCAGTTTCTATGCCAAGACAGTAGGACAGAGTTCTGTTTGCATCAAGCTGTTTGACACTGATGGTAAAGAAATCTGCTCCTCTAAGAACCTTACTGTAACAGGAGCTGACTGGACTAAGTATGAGTGTGATATCGTATCTGAGACTCCTGTAGAGAAGGCTGTTTTCACAGTTGTTGTAGGAGAGCCTTCCGTAATATGTTTTGACCAGTTCAGAATGATTCCTGATGACGCTGTACTTGGTCTTTTCAGAAAAGATCTGGCAGAGCTCCTTAAGGACATTCACCCCGGCTTCATGAGATTTCCCGGAGGATGCATTATCGAAGGAAATGAACTTACCAACAGATATCAGTGGAAGAAGTCTGTAGGCCCCTCTGAGGAGAGGAAGTCTAATTGGAACAGATGGGCAGTTCACGGCAATGACGATGGCAAGAAGGATATTGGAAATTACCCCTATTACAACCAGACTCTCGGAATCGGATATTTTGAGTATTTCCTTCTATGCGAATATCTTGGTTGTGAGCCCCTTCCTGTAATGAATGTTGGCCTTGCGTGCCAGTATCAGTCAAGCGAGCTTGTTTACAGCGACAGCCCTGAATTTAACGTATTTGTTCAGGACGCTCTTGATCTTATTGAGTTCGCCAACGGCGATGTGAGCACAAAATGGGGCGCTGTAAGAGCTAAGATGGGACATCCCGCACCTTTTAATATGAAATTTATCGGAATCGGCAATGAGCAGTGGGAGACAGACAAGGTTGATTTCTTCCACCGTTATGAGGCATTTGAAAAGGCGATTCATGAGAAATATCCTGAGATCAAGTGCTGCGGAAGTGCCGGCCCCGATGTTACTTCGGAGCATTACAGGGATGCCTGGGATCATTTTGCACCCAGAATGAAGGCAGACCCCAATTACAGTGTTGCTGTGGATGAGCACTATTATGTCTCTGATAAGTGGATGTATGAAAACGTCCACATGTATGACAACTATGAGAAGCACAGAAAGGTATTCGCAGGAGAATATGCCTGCCATATAAATGGAGACAGGAAGCCCGAGGAGCGCAACAGCTTTGGTGCTGCTCTTGCAGAAGCAGCCTTCATGACAGGCCTTGAGAGGAATGCCGATGTTGTACTGATGGCTTCCTATGCACCTTTGTTCGCAAGACTTGGCTATGCTCAGTGGCATCCTGATCTTATCTGGTTTGATGGTAAAACAGCTTACGGCTCACCCAGTTACTATGTTCAGAAGATGTATTCTGTTTTCACAGGAACAGAGGTTATAGAAGCAGATTTCTCTGCTTATGAAAATGATAAAGTATATATTGCAGCATCTAAGGATAATGAAAAGATCTATATCAAGGTCATCAATGCCGGAGACAAGGATGTAACTGTAGATATTTCAGCTGTTACAGACAAAAAGTCTGACGAAGTCTATCTGATGGAAGGCGATGTGGATGACTGCAATAGCATCAAGGAGCCTCAGAAGGTATCTTTGAAAAAGACTGACGCTGTTGTTTCAGGGTCTTTTGATTCCGGAAAGAAGACAATAGCTGTTCTGGTATTTAAGATTTAACGGAGTAGATTTATGGAAATGTTCAAACTGATACCTGCCTGCAAGGATTATCTGTGGGGAGGAAACAGACTTGCCGCTGAATACGGCATTAAATATGACGGTGACATCCTGGCAGAAGCCTGGGTACTGTCCTGCCATAAGGATGGCTGTTCGGTAATAGAAGGCGGTGAGTACAATGGAAAGACATTGCCTGAGCTTATAGAGCTTATTGGCAGTGATTTTCTTGGAACAAATTGCAAAGGCCTTCAGGATTTTCCAATCCTGATCAAGTTTATTGATGCAAAAAAGCCTCTGTCAATTCAGGTTCATCCTGATGATGAATATGCCCTTGAACATGAGAATCAGCTTGGCAAAACCGAGATGTGGTATGTGCTTGATGCCAAAGAAGGAGCTTTTTTGTATCAGGGCTTTTCCCATGAGATAGGAAGGGAAGAGTTCAAAGAAAGAATTGAGAACAACACGCTGGAAGAGGTTCTTAACAAAGTATATGTTAAAAAAGGTGATGTTCTCTTTATTCCGCCCAGAACTCTGCATGCCATAGGTGAAGGTATACTGATCGCCGAGATACAGCAAAATTCCAATGTTACCTACAGGATTTATGACTACGGAAGAGTTGGCGCTGATGGCAAGCCAAGGCAGCTCCATATCAAGGAGTCTCTTGATGTTACAGAGCTTACAAGACCGGAGGCTTTTAGTAGCGGTGCTGAGCATCTTGTCAGCTGCAATTTCTTTGATGTTGATCATGTTGATGTATCAGATGGAAATACTTATGAATCTGTAGCTGATGAGAGATCTTTTGTAAGTATCATCGCGATTGAAGGAAATTCAGTAATTACCTGCAGGGGCAAGAGTATCGAACTTAAGAAAGGGGAATCTCTCTTTGTACCTGCTGCATCAGGGGATTTTGAGATTAGCGGTAATGCACAATTTTTGATAACAAGAATTCCGGATAAGATAAAGTAAGGGGGGATAATATGTTATTTGGAGCGCTTGAAGCCGGCGGAACCAAGATGGTGGTCGCAATTGGTGATGGAAACGGCAAGATTTTGGATAGGAAGTCTATTCCTACAACAACTCCGGAAGAGACAATGCCTCTTATCGAGGAGTATTTTAGGGAATGGAATCAGAATAAGGATCATGAGATTAAGGCTCTTGGAGTTGCCTGCTTTGGCCCGATCGATCTTGACAGAAATTCAGATACCTACGGCTACATTACTTCCACACCCAAAACAGCATGGAAGAACTATAATATAGTCGGCGAACTTAAGGACAAGCTTGGTATTCCGGTTGGATTTGATACGGATGTCAACGGATCGCTTCTGGGAGAGGTTACCTGGGGATGCGCACGGGGGCTTACAGATGCGATATATCTTACAATAGGCACCGGAATCGGAGGAGGAGTTATGTCTAACGGTAAGCTCCTTCACGGCATGCTGCATCCTGAGCTGGGACACATCAGAATCGGTAAGCTCTCTTCAGATCCCGGCGAATGTGTATGCCCTTACCACAAGGACTGCTTTGAAGGTCTTGCGGCAGGTCCTTCCATCGAAAAGAGGTGGGGGAAAAAGGGTGTTGAGCTTAAAGATGAAGCAAAAGTATGGGAGCTTGAAGCTGAATATATAGGCATTGCTCTTACTGATTTTGTTATGACGCTGAGTCCTCAGAAGATCATTCTCGGCGGAGGCGTTATGCACCAGGAACAGCTTTTTCCTATGATAAGACAAGCTTTTGAGAAGTATAATGCAGGATACATCAATGCGGACAGACTTAAGAATCTTGATGAGTATATAGTACCTGCCAGTCTCAATGATGATCAGGGCATAATGGGAGCAATCAAGCTTGCGATAGATGAGCTGGATTATCAAAGTCATATTGGTTTGTGAAAATTATGAGTGAAATTATACAGGAGTATTCTTCCTGCACTCTGTGCCCGAGAATGTGCAGGGTAGACAGGAATAAAACGATAGGATATTGCAGAGAAGGCAGCACGCTTCACGTAAGCAGGGCTGCCCTTCATTTATGGGAAGAACCATGTATTTCAGGTTCCTCCGGCTCCGGCACGGTATTCTTTTCCGGCTGTAATATGGGCTGTGTTTTCTGCCAGAACAAGAAGATCAGCAGAGGAGAAGTGGGGAAACACATAGATATTCCAAGGCTTACGGAGATTTTCTTTGAACTCAAAGAAAAAGGAGCCAATAATATAAATCTTGTAACCGCGGATATGTTTATTCCTTCGGTCAGAGAAGCTATTGTTTCTGCCATGGATCAGGGCTTTGATCTTCCTTTTCTTCTGAACACTTCATCATATCTTAATGTAGATGTGGTAAAGAGTCTGGATGGACTTATAGACATTTATTTGCCCGATATGAAGTACATTAGAGAACGGGATGCAGTGAGATACAGTAATGCTCCCGGGTATGTTGAGGCGGCCAAAGCAGTCATTGATGAGATGGTGCGTCAACAGCCTGAGTGTCTGTTCCGCGATGCTATAAATAATCGCAGGTACTATGAAAATGCTTCTAATGATAAAGATGATTCTGACGATGAGCATATATTATCAAGAGGAGTAGTGATAAGACATTTATTGATGCCCGGAATGCTGATCCAGGCCAAAATGATAGTTAAATATTTATATGAAAAGTATGGAGATAAGGTTTACATCAGCCTTATGAATCAGTTTACTCCCAACGGAGAACTGGATAATTACCCTGAAATAGACAGGAAAGTTACTGATCGTGATTATAACAGTCTTATAGATTATGCTTCAGAACTGGGTGTATCAAATGGCTTTATGCAGGTAGGGGAAACGGCAGAAGAGAGCTTTATCCCGGATTTTGACTGTCAGGGTGTGTGAATACTTAAGATTTATTAGCATAGTAAAAGAAGCCGGTTGGGGACCGGCTTCTTTTGTTGGGGGGTTATACAAATGATATATAAAAAGGTAAATGAATATGGGGTAGCAAATTAAATGTTTTTTATTACTTCCTGCGAACATATTGTACTTTACCATCTGGCACTGTATAATACACGTCATAAAAGATAAAAAAGTAGCCAAATCTTGCGCGGACTATTTTAAAGGAGAAAACATACATGCTACCTATATATAAAGATACCGGTTTGGGTCTTACAATATATCAGCGAAAGAGCAATCACAGTGCGCCTCATCTCCACAGAGCAATCGAATTTGTTTATGTAACCCAGGGTAGTCTTGCGATTGGAGTTGGGCAGAACCTGTATCCCATGGAGAAAGGGGACTTTGCGGTGGTGTTCCCGGAGATGGTTCATCATTATCAGGTTTTCTCTGAGGAAGAGAGCAGAGCAATTTATATTTTAGCATCGCCAAATCTTGCACAGGGATATATGAATGAGATATCGAATCTAAGTCCAAAGGAGCCGGTCATAACCAAAAAGAAGGTGCATAAAGACATCATTTACGCAGTTAAGGCCATCTGCAGCGAATTTGCCGACGGACAGGAGAGCCAGGATATAGCGCAGCTGTCCAAGGATGAGAATGCCTTGGCCCTTTCCTATATCCACATATTACTGGCAAGGTCCCTTCCGCTCTTGGAACTGGTTCCCAAGGCGGAGATTGGTAGCACGGATCTGATCTACAAATCTGTATCTTATATATCCGGACATTTTGCTGAGGAAGTATCACTTGGATCCATGGCCCATGATCTTGGTATCAGTCAGTTTACTTTATCAAGGCTGTTCGCCAAGACCTTTCATAGAAATTTTAACCAGTACCTTAATGAAGTCCGGCTTGACTATGCGCAGACGCTGCTGCGGCATACGGATAAGTCAATTACCGATATTTGTTATGATTCCGGATTTGAGAGTCAGAGGACTTTTAACAGATGTTTTTCTGCCAAATATCATGTTTCTCCAAGGGAATATCGAAGGAATATGGATGTTATCAAGGAAGAGTAGGGAACTGAACAGACATATAAAAAGAGGATTATGTAAAGCAATAATTGCATTACATAATCCTCCATATTTTACTTCAAACTGTTATCAGAAACGGGTTGAACCTCTCTTTACCAGCTCTCCGGAGAAAATAGTCTTCTGAGGCATTTCGCTCTGGCTTAAGGTTCCGATAAGAGTCTTAACAAGCTGTATACACATATCCTCCAGACGGTTGTCAACGGAAGAAATATCAGGCTCTGAACACAGTGTAAGGATAGAATTGTTATATCCGATGATCTGAAGATCATTTGGAACACTGATGTTGTTAGCTCTTGCGAAATTCATGGCACCAATGGCAAGGAAGTCATCACTTGTTACGATACCGTCGAACTTGATTCCTTTTTTATAAAGGTTCTCAACAAAGTTCTTAACTCCATCGATGTCTTCGTGACTTCCCTTGAAGCACTGCTGCATCTGTTTCTTCAGTGGAATGTCATGTGTAAGAAGGGCGTTCTGGAAACCTGCCAGCTTCTTAAGTCCACTGTAAGAATTGCTGTTATACAGATAAAGGATATCCTTAACTCCAGATGCAATCATCTTCTCTGTGGCGTCCTGAGTTGCCTTGTAGTCATCGCACAGTGTGCAATATACATTGGGACAATCAAAATCAGCATTGAGGAGCATGATGGGCACTGTTGCAGCTGCATCTCTTACATACTGGTTGTCCTCGGAGTTGTTCATGATGAAGTTGGAACCAACCATTACAACTGAGTCAACATGCTGAGAGAGCAGGAGATTAAGGGACTCTTTTCTTGAGTGCATCTCGTAACCTGTGCAGCAAAGAACTGAATGATAGCCGTTCTCGCGAAGGTTCTGCTCGATATAATAAATAGCTTTTGCAAGATAAAGGTCAGAGGCATCGGCACAGAGGATACCGATGGTCTTCATTGAATTAAGACCAAGGCCCCTGGCAAAAGCGTTGGGTTTATATCCGTATTGCTCAATGATGTCCATAACCTTTTTTCTGGTTCTGGGCTTAACATTGGTGCTGCCGTTAAGCACCCTGGAAACAGTGGCTATAGACACACCGGCTTTTTTGGATATGTCGTAAATAGTCATCTGGCCGCTCATGGGCTTATACCGTCTCTAAAGGAAAACCGAAATATCTTACAGCGTTGTTGTAGGATATATCCTTGGCAATCTCTCCGAGAATATCCATATCCTCAGCAGGATATTCACCGTTCTCCACCAGTGATCCGAGGTAATTGCAAAGGATACGGCGGAAGTAATCATGTCTTGTATAAGAAGTAAAGCTTCTTGAATCTGTAAGCATACCTACAAAGCCTGAAAGGTTGCCGGACTCTGCAACAGAAGCCAGCTGCTCCTCCATACCAAGCTTGGTATCATTGAACCACCATGCGCTTCCCTGCTGAATCTTGGCAACAACGGGAGCCTCGTTAAATGCATTGAGGGTGGTGTTGATGATCTTGTTGTCGTTAGGATTCAGGCTGTAAAGAATAGTCTTTGGAAGAGTATTCTTGCAGTGCAGAGCATTAAGGAAGTCTGCAAGTTCAGCCATAGGGTAGTAAGCTGCGATAGTGTCATAACCTGTATCAGGTCCGAGCTTCTCATACATAGGTGTATTGTTGTCGCGCTTGCAACCAAAGTGAAGCTGGAGTACCCAGTCTCTCTTCTTGATCTCTTCGCCCTCAAAGAGCATGAAGGCTGTTTCATATTTAAGTGAATCCTCATAGCTGATCTCTTCGCCGGCCATACGTCTTGCGAAGATCTTCTCAATCTCTTCATCAGAAGCAGGTCTGTACATTACATACTCAAGAGCGTGATCTGTAACATTGCAGCCCTTGGATGCGAAGTAGTCGAGACGAACTCTGAGAGCTTCTTTTAATGAAGCGAAGGAGTCAATCTTAACTCCGCTTACCTCTGAAAGAGTAGCGATGTAGGATGTGAATTCGGGTTTAGTGATATTTTTGGCCTTGTCAGGTCTCCATGCGGGAAGAACCTTAACATCGAAGGATGCGTCTTCTCTGATCTTGTCGTGCCACTCAAGAGTGTCGATAGGATCATCTGTAGTGCAGATAAGAGTTACTCCGGACATCTTGATGAGTTTACGTACACTCATGTCAGGTGACTGAAGAACCTTATTGCAGATATCGTATACCTCCTCTGCGGTCTTCTCGTTAAGAACACCGTTGTAACCAAAATATTTGCGAAGCTCCAAGTGAGCCCAGTGATAAAGTGGATTGCCTACGGCCTTGCCAAGGCATTTTGCGAACATTAAGAATTTCTCCTTGTCAGGAGCATCCCCTGTCATAAACTTTTCATCGACACCAAAGGCACGCATCAAACGCCATTTATAATGGTCCCCACCAAGCCATACCTGTGTGATTGTGTCGAAATGACGATCTTCGGCGATCTCCTTGGGGCTGATGTGACAGTGATAGTCAAGAATAGGCATATTTTCAGCGTAATCATGATATAAAGTCTTGGCAGCATCAGACTGAAGAAGGAAATCTTTGTCCATAAAAGTCTTCATTTACATACCCTCCCAATTATTCTTATTTTTATTTTGTAAAATGTCAAAAATACATGTAAGCATTTTCATATTTTTTACAAAGGTATTATACAAGACGTGAATACTAAATACAATAGCAAAAATTTATTGACGTTACCGGACTTTAAATATATGATTTAAGTGTAAACGCTTACATGGCACTTTTTAGTATGTTTGATAATTTGATTTTTCATCATGTAAAAAATGTAAGCAGATGTAAATAAAATGTAAGAAAACTTCTGTTTTCGTAAAAAGGGGTAGGTTAAATGAGTAAATTTTTACAGATTCATCCAACAGACAATGTAATTGTATGCCTCGAACCCATGGCAAAGGGCGAGACTGTAAGTCTTTCAGATGGAAGAACAATAACTGCTGCAGAGGAAATCCCTGCAGGCCACAAGATGGCAATCAAGTCTATTTCTTCTAATGATAATGTTGTTAAATATGGATATGCCATCGGACATGCAACTGAAGATATTTCCGAGGGAAGATGGGTACACACCCACGACATCAAGACCAATCTTGAAGGAATCCTTGAGTATAAATATGAGCCTGACACTGCAGACATCGAGAAAAAGAAGACTCTTATGGGATCTAAAAAAGCATCCTTCAAGGGTTTCGTAAGAGCTGACAGCCGCGTAGGAATAAGAAATGAAGTATGGATTATTCCTACTGTAGGTTGTGTCAACAATATCGCGACAGCACTGGCTAATAAGGCAAATAAGCTTGTAAAGGGCAGCGTTGATGAAGTTGTGGCATTTACACATAACTATGGCTGTTCTCAGACAGGAGATGATCAGGAACACACAAGAACCATACTTTCTGATCTTATCAAACATCCAAATGCCGGCGGCGTGCTGGTTCTTGGTCTTGGTTGCGAGAATAGCAATATAGATGTTCTTATGCCATATATTGGAGAATATGACAAGGATAGAGTGAAGTTCCTTGTATGTCAGCAGTCTGATGACGAGATGGCAGATGGTCTTGAACTTCTTTCAGAGCTTATTGAGACTGCTTCCAAGGATGAGAGAGAAGAAGTTGATGCTTCCAAGCTTATCATCGGCCTTAAATGCGGTGGATCCGATGGATTCTCCGGAATTACTGCCAATCCGCTTGTTGGAAGAATTTCCGACAGGATTGTAGAATGCGGCGGTACATCTATTCTTACCGAGGTTCCCGAAATGTTCGGAGCAGAGACTATTCTTATGAATAGATGTAAGGATGAGAAGACCTTCAATGATACCGTAAATATGATCAACGGTTTCAAGGATTATTTCACAAAGCAGGGCGAGCCCATTTATGAGAATCCTTCACCCGGAAACAAGGCAGGCGGAATCACAACACTTGAGGATAAGTCTCTTGGCTGCACCCAGAAATCCGGTGATTATCCGGTTATGAATGTATTGGAGTATGGCGAGAGAACCGATGTTACAGGACTTAATCTGTTATGTGCACCCGGTAATGACCTTTGCGCTGCAACCGCACTTGCCAGTGCAGGAGCGCAGATCGTGCTCTTTACAACAGGAAGAGGAACACCTTTTGCATGCCCTGTTCCTACTATGAAAATAGCTAGTAACAATACAATTGCCGAGAAGAAGAGCAACTGGATCGATTTCAGAGCCGGTCAGATCCTTGAAGGAAGAAGCTTTGATGAACTTACTGATGAATTATTCGATAAGATCCTTCGCACTGCTTCAGGAGAGAAGCTTAAGAGCGAGGAAGCAGGCTTCCACGACATGGCCATCTGGAAGAGAGGCGTAACACTGTAAATAACAGATAGACAAATTGCACATTGGAAAGTATTAAATTCCGATGACAATTTGTCTATTTTTTTAGTTCGAGGAAATGTAAGTGCTATTTTTGCAAGATTTTTTTGTAAATTTTTGATATGTAAGCACTTACGGAAATACAGTAAAAATGGCACTTCACGGAAAAAATCACCAATACTGGCAGAAATTTAACAAAATTCATGCTTGCAATGGTTTTCAATACATGTTAAAGTACCTACATAAGCAATTGAAAACGCTTACATTTAATTTAAAAATTAACTGGGAGGAACAAATTAAATGAAAAAGAAAGCTTTATCATTACTTCTGTCAACAGCAATGGTAGCTTCTCTTGCTGCTTGCGGCAACGAGACAACACCTGCTACAACTGACACACAGACTGCTGACAACACAACAGCAACAGAAGCTCCTGCAACAGAAGCTTCTGCAACAACAGATGCTGAGACACCTGCTGCAGCTGAGGACTTCACACTTGAGACTCTTAACATCGTAGTAGACGGTACACTTACTGCTACAGTTGAGAACGGCCAGGATGCATTCAAGGAGCAGTGGGAAGCTGCTGTATCTGAGAAGCTTGGTCACCAGGTAACACTTAACATCAACCAGCTTGATCACTCTGACTATTCAGGAACAGTTTCACGTCTCCTTACAACTGGTCAGCCCGGTGATCCTGATTATCCTGATGCTCTTATCATGAGCGCTACAATGCTCAGACAGTATCAGACAACAGGTCTCCTTTGGGATATGGCTGATGCTTATGCAAACGCTGAGTTCCAGTCAAGAGTAACTCTTCCTTCAGTAAACGAGAACATGAAGGATAACCAGGGACACCTTTACGGCTTCGCTCCTACATACGGAAACGGATGCGTAACTTATGTTAAGAAGTCATGGCTCGATGCAGCCGGAATGTCAATCGATGACATCAAGACTTTCGATGATTACTATGCAATGCTTAAGGCATTTGCTGAGAAGGAGTCAGGCACATACGGCGTAATCGCTGCTGGTTATGGTAAGCTTGATGAGGCTCCATACATCAACTACATGCCAGAGTTCTGGCAGGGCGCTTATCCTTCATTCTA
>JAEEGL010756659.1_pt1 | contig 17551 bp, 14 predicted proteins | sample 9134231 | NCBI WGS metagenome assembly JAEEGL01 (sample SAMN16246548, study PRJNA631951) | gut metagenome | biome: gut microbiome; feature: rumen; material: fiber-attached | host: Bos | place: Iran: Karaj | collected 2018-10 | reverse complement strand
GAAGCGCTCAAGACGATAATCACAGCTTCGGAATACATGCTTAAAGATCTGTGCTCTATGTGTATCTATCCTGAAGGCACCAGAAGCAAAACAGGTGATCTAGGACCTTTCCACGCAGGCTCATTCAAAATCGCCCAGAAAGCTAAAGCACCGGTGGTCATTGCGGCAATTAGCGGGACTGAGAAAGTAAAAAAGGGTCTGCTGAAAGGCAGGAACGATGTATATTTCGATGTGCTGGACGTTATACCGGCGGAAAAAGTCTGCAGTTTAAAAACCGTTGAGCTTGCGGAATACAGCCGCGACATTATCCTGAAGCATTTAGGACACTGACAGGTGGGTGGATATATGAAAACAGCACTTGTTACAGGCAGTTCAAGAGGCATAGGAGCCGCCACGGCTGCCCTTCTTGCGGAGAACGGTTATTCGGTTTGCATAAACTATATAGAACGCAGAGACAAGGCTGAGGAGCTCGAAGCATGCCTCCGCGGCCGCGGCTGCAGCGTTATCTCCCATATGGCGGACGTTTCCGATCCGGATGCCGTTAACGCTATGGTACGGCGCATTGAAAGTGAACTGGGCTATGTCACGCTGCTCGTAAACAACGCGGGTATAGGTGAACAGCACCAGTTCCAGGACATTAGTCCCGAACTCTGGAAGAGGATGTTCGATGTAAATCTCGGCGGCTGCTTTAATTCCATCCGGGCAGTGCTGCCGCACATGCTCCATGAACATTCGGGTTCGATAGTGAATGTATCTTCGATATGGGGAAACCATGGCGCATCGTGTGAGGTCGCTTACTCCTGCACTAAGCACGCCATAATCGGCCTAACCCGTTCTCTTGCGGCAGAGCTTGCACCTAGTGGGATAAGGGTGAACTGCGTTGCACCGGGGGTTATAGATACTGACATGGTAAAGGTGCTCGGTGAGGAAACACTGAGCATGCTTGCTGATGAGATACCAATGGGAAGACTTGGAAGACCCGAGGAGATCGCAAGGATGATCCTCAATCTAGCCGAAGCCGAGTATACCACCGGGCAGGTGGTCACGGTGGACGGCGGATTCATTATCTGAGGAGGCAAAGAACGATGGATTATGAAAAACTGAGAGCTTGTGAGCTTTTCCTTTTCGACATGGACGGGACTCTCTATCTCGGAGATGATGTCTATGAGGGAGCAATCGCCCTGATGGAAGATCTTCCCGCGATGGGGAAAAAATACATCTACCTTACCAACAACTCCTCCCGGGCGGGCACGGATTACATCACAAGGCTGAAAAAGCTTGGTTTTCCCTGTGATAAGGAGAATGTTTTCACATCCGGAATGGCTACCGGGCTTTATCTTAACGAAAAGCACCCCGGTGCCAGAGTGTACCTCGTAGGGACACGAGCCTTCCGCGGCGAGCTCCTCAGTTACGGCATAAACCTCGTCGAAGAGGACGCGGAGGTAGTAGTTGCCGGATTCGATACCGAGCTTGTATATGAAAAGCTCAACAAGGCTGTTAGATATCTCAGGAGGGGAGCTGCCTTCATCGAGGCGAATCCCGACTGGGTATGCCCAATGCCTGCTGGAGAAGTACTTCCTGACTGCGGAAGCATATGCGCATTGCTCACTGCTGCGTCAGGCGCCGTGCCGGTGGTAATAGGAAAGCCGAACAGAAATATGGTTGACATAATTTCACGCATGACAGACATACCGAATGAGAAGATATGCTGCGTGGGCGACAGGATATATACGGATATCGCCGTGGCGCAGAACGCCGGAGCTGTGTCTGTGCTGGTGATGTCAGGTGAGACTGATGAGAAGATACTCTCCGAAGCGGAGAGAAAACCGGACTATGTGCTGGCAGATGTCAAAGAACTTCACGAGGTGTTGAGAGGACAATGAAGTTTCCCGGCTGCATCCTTATGATATTCACGTTTCTGGTGCTGGCGTTCTTCTTTATGTATATTCCGGATATACGCTCGCTCCGGTTAGTGAAGCATGATGAAAAGAAAAATACCGCAAGGGATTTGTTCCTTTGCGGTATCATAACATTGTTGTATTCGGTCGTGGCGTTCAGCAACCTCGGCAGTATTTCAGATCCCGAGACTTTCGTATCCTTCAATACAGGTGACACAGCCCTGCTCGAGCTTGAAACGCCGTCCACGGTCGACCGCATGCTGATGTATACCGGGATCAATACCGGGAAATACACGGTCAGTTTTTCGGAGGATGGGGAGAGATTCTACACAGCCGCAGAGCTCGATCAGGATTATGCGGCTATACTTAAATGGCAGGAGCCAGAACTGATATGCGCACCTGATATGCCGGTCCGCTATATCCGCATTATCGCGACGGCCGGGTCTCCGTATCTCGGTGAAGTGGTGTTCTTCGGAAAAGGTGAAAGGCTTGCCTTGACCGCTGCAGATGACAGTGCAGCCTCACTCTGCGATGAACAGGAGGCTGCACCTGATGATATCTCTTATCTTAACAGCAGTTACTTTGACGAGGTCTACCATGTAAGAACAGCTATTGAGCATATGGAAGGTATGAAGCCTTATGAGATCTCGCATCCTCCGCTCGGGAAGATTGTAATATCACTTGGTATGCTTCTGTTCGGCAAGGTACCTTTCGGGTGGCGCTTTATGGGAATGCTCTTCGGAGTTATGATGCTCCCGGAAGTTTACCTCTTCATCAAAAAAATCGACGGGGGGTATCTTGTTCCGTCCTGCGGCACAGTACTTCTGGCTTCAGGATTCATGCACTTCACACAGACACGCATAGCTACCATCGATTCATTTGCGGTTTTCTTCATCATCCTGATGTATTTCTTCATGTACAGGTGGATCTGCGATGAGAGAAAGTCGGATCTTGCTCTGTCGGGTATCTTTTTCGGGATAGGTGCGGCCTGCAAATGGACCTGCATTTTCGCTGGTGCCGGTCTTGCAGTTATCTGGCTGGCATTCAGTCTGTATAAGCTTTTCTTTACGGAAGGGGAAAAGGATACAAGGTTTAAGTATCTTGCCGGGAATATACTATGGTGTATCCTCTTTTTTGTGCTAATTCCTGCAGTGATCTACTATCTCAGCTATTTTCCCTATGGCACAGCGGAGGGACTGAGGGCACCCGGAATGTTTTTCACCAGGCGATATGCTGAGATCGTAATCGAAAACCAGAACTTCATGCTCAGTTACCATGAGGGAGTGACCGCTGGGCATCCTTATTCCTCGAGATGGTATCAATGGATCCTGGATATTAGGCCTATCCTTTATTATCTCAAGTATTATTCCGACGGAAGCTATTCTTCGATAGCGGACTTCGTAAATCCGCTCGTCTGCTGGGGCGGACTTGCCGCCATGATTATGCTTGCCGTGATCGCCGTAATAATAAGGGACAAAACGGCAGCATTTATCGCCTGGGCATGGCTTGCACAGCTTCTGCCTTGGATATTTGTGAAAAGAGTGGTATTCGAATATCATTACTTTCCGGCATCGGTCTTTCTTGTGCTTGCCCTTGCTTATCTTTTCTCATTCATAAGGGAGAGAAGGCACGGCAAAGCGGTGATCTTAGGCTTTACGGTTGCTTCAGTGGCTTTGTTCGTCCTTTTCTATCCTGTTGTAAGCGGCTTGCCTGTGGAAAGAGTATCATATTCATCATGGATGAGCTGGCTGCCCACATGGCCGTTCTGAGTGAAGACAGTGGATATGTACACCCAGGCGGATGGTCTTATTTGTAGAATTTTGGATCAGCTATTTATGCAAGTTGCTGATTTCTCAGCACTGCAGCAAATGAGTCTTCATTATGCCATCGCGAGATGATATAATAAGTTTAGGAAAGTATGCTTTCCAATAAAGAAGGGAGTGTTTTCATTATGAAGTTCACTTTCACCGAAAAGAGAATGGACTCTTCTGAGGAGCTCAGAGCCTATGCAATGCGCAAGGTAGGCAAACTGGACAGATTCTTCAAAACAGAAGGAGATGCAGCAATAACCTTCAGCATTGAAAGAGGAAGGTTCCTGGCTGAGATCACCATTCGCAACAACGGCCTGTTTTACAGAGCAAGCGAACTTACAAACGATATGTATGCTTCTGTGGATTCCGGCGTCGCCGCCATTGAAAGACAGATCCGCAGAAACAAGACCCGCCTCGAGAAAAGACTTCGCGAGGGGGCACTGGAGCGTGACGAGGTACCGTCCTTTGCTCCTGCCGAGGATGACGCTGATGAGGAATTCAGGATAGTCCGCAACAAGCGCTTTTCCATCAAGCCCATGTCTCCTGAGGAGGCTATCCTGCAGATGAATCTGCTGGGCCATGAGTTCTTCGTGTTTAAAAACATGGAGGCTGAAGATGCTATTTCCGTTGTCTATAAACGCAGACAGGGCGGCTATGGCCTGATCTGCGACGACGGCGAAGAATAATTTAACGGAGGAAATACATATGAAATGCCCTCGCTGCGGAAGTGAAATGGAGCTTGATCAGCACAGGAGAGCTCCGATGTATATGTGCTATGTATGCGGATACATTGAAGATCATAATGCAGTATCCGTCTCTCATAAAGAAACGAATTTCCAGCACCTTATGAAACTTAAGAACATAAACGAAGCTGCTGCGTTCATTTCCAACGGCCTGGGCCTACCTCCCAGCGATGTGAAGAGCTGGATGGACAGATTCTTCAACTGATATACCGGCTAATCTAAATAACAGGGCCCGCGAGATCCCGCGGGCTCTTTTCAGGAGAATTGCGATGCAGAATGTACAGGCTGGTACTTTATATATTGTGGCAACGCCGATCGGCAATTCCAGGGATATGTCTCCCAGGGGCACGGCCATTCTTACCGAGGTGGATATCATAGCGGCTGAGGATACCAGACGTTCCATGGTCCTGCTGAATAAGCTAGGAATAAGGAACAAGCTTGTTTCCAACCACAAGTTCAATGAATACGGCAAGGCTGCCTGGTTCATAAACGAGATGAAGGCCGGTAAAAGCGTAGCTGTGATAACAGACGCGGGCACTCCGTGCATTTCTGACCCAGGAAATGAACTTATCCGCGCCGCGGTGGCTGAGGATATACCTGTAATAGGCATACCAGGTTGCTGCGCCGCAGTCACAGCTCTGAGCATCTCCGGATTCGATCTTTCAACATTCATGTTCTTCGGATTCTTCCCGAGAGAAAATGCAGAAAGAAGGAAGCTCCTGGAGAAGATGCGACGAGGTGATACGAGGACTTATGCTTTCTATGAATCGCCGAAGAGGATAATGGATATGGTGGAGTTTTTCATCGATGAGGACGCATGCTGCAGGATGTGCCTCTGCAATGATCTCACCAAAGTCCATGAGATGACTTTCAGAGGCAGCCCGGAAGAAGTGAGGGATCTGCTTCTGGAGAAAGGGAACTACGACAAAGGCGAATATGTTGCCCTGATAGAGATTGATGATGAATATGTTTTCAATAAAAAGGAACATACCGTATCCGCCGAGGCCATGATCGTCGATAAGATGGTGTCGGGAGAAATAAGCCTGAAGGAAGCTGTCTCGGCTGTGCTTGAAGATCCAAATAACTCATACAGCAAAAATGAACTGAAATCTGCTGCGATAAATCTGAAAAAGATAGTGGGATAACATAAGCCGGATATGTCTGGGAAGCACAACGGAGTACTGTATACGTACCCCGTTGTACTTTTCTTTATTGATAATTCATAATTGTAAATGTGTTGGCGGTGTGATAAAATTTATAAGGTTTAGGAAAGGACGTTTAATTCTGATATGTGGTTTTGGTTTGCTGTCATCGCACTTTTATGCTGGAGTGGCTCCGATCTTTTTTCCAAGATAGGCTGCAGAGACTCTGACGATAAGAAATCATATCTGAAAATGGTCTTTGCGGTCGGTATCGTGATGGGGCTCCACGCGGCATATGAGTTGATTTTCAACGGTGTCGAGCTCAGCGGACGTATCGTGCTTACATATCTGCCGGTATCCTTGCTATATATCCTCTCCATGGCTATCGGATATCTCGGCCTTCGCTTTATAGAACTATCTATCTCCTCGCCCATATGCAACAGTTCTGGGGCTATCGTTGCCATTCTGGTTATTGCAACAGGCGGTCTTGAGGGCTCATATTCCATCCTTGCGCTGATTGCTGTAGCGCTCGTCTGCATAGGAGTCATAGGCCTTGGAATAACCGAAGCCAGAGAGGATGACGATCTTCGCCGCAAAAGGCAGGAAGCCTCCAATTACTTCTATTCCAAAAGCGCGATAGCTATCATAATACCTGTTATATATTGCCTTCTTGATGCGCTTGGAACCTTTGCGGATGCAAAAGTGCTGGAGGCAATAGACGAGGATTCCGCGAACGTTGCCTACGAGCTGACTTTCCTCGCCGTAGGACTTATCTGCGGTATATATGTCTTCCTCATCAAAAAGGAAAAACCGATGCCCAGAAGAGGGATCCCCAGATTTGTGGGAGCAGCTTTCGAGACAGTAGGCCAGTTTTTCTATATTTATGCTCTTGCAGACAGCAGACATGTTGCCTATTCTGCGCCTATCATTTCCTCATACTGCGTGGTCTCGGTCCTGTGGGGAAGACTGTTCCTGAAAGAGAAACTTTCATGGAAACATTATATTTGTATCATCATGGTTTTCATAGCCATTGTTATACTCGGAATATTGGATATCTGAATAAAGATCGGAGAATAAGCCATGCAGCCTGTATATAAAAGAGTCCTTATAAAGATCAGCGGAGAAGCCCTTTCCGGCTCAAAAGGGACGGGATTCGATTTCGCATTTGTTAGTGAAGTATGCAAAAAAGTAAAGGAATGCACGCAACTCGGTTCTCAGGTGGCAATTGTCATCGGCGGAGGAAATTTCTGGCGCGGCGTAAAGGACGGAGCAGGCAAAGTGGAGCGTGTGAGCGCGGATAAGATGGGCATGCTCGCAACAGCTATGAACTGCCTTGCAGTTGCAGATGTTTTCAAGCAGTGCGGCGCGGAAGCCAGGATACTTACTGCAGTAGATATCCAGGGTGTCGGTGAGCGTCATGACGCAAAGAAGGCTGTTGAATATCTGGAGAACGGCAAAGTAGTGCTGTTTGCATGCGGCACAGGCCAGCCCTTCTTCTCCACAGATACCGGAGCTGCTCTCAGAGCTGCAGAGATCGGTGCGGATGCTATACTTCTTGCAAAGAATATCGACGGAGTTTACAGTGCAGATCCTAAGAAGGATCCATCAGCATACAGATTCGATGAGATCAGCTATTCCGAAGTCCTTGAGCGGAGACTCGCCGTAATGGATTCCACTGCAACGAGTCTTGCGATGGATAACAACATCCCGGTCATAGTGTTTGCTCTGGCGGAACCTGAAAACATAGTCAGGGTCCTATGCGGAGAGAAGATCGGCACAACTGTGAAATAATAATAATTCATCAAATTTAAAGGGAGGATAAGTGAAATGTCAGAATATCAGGAATTCGAGAATAAAATGAAGAAGACCTGCGAGTCTCTCACCACCCAGTATGCGACTATCCGTGCCGGAAGAGCGAATGCCGCCGTTCTCGATCAGATCCAGGTGGATTACTATGGTGTACCGACCCCCATCCAGCAGGTGGCGTCCATTGCCACGCCCGATCCCCGTTCCCTGCTGATACAGCCCTGGGATGCATCAGTTCTCAAAGGCATAGAGAAGGCTATCCTTGCTTCAGATCTGGGCATCAATCCGCAGAATGACGGGCGCATGCTCCGGCTGGTATTTCCCCCGCTTACTGAGGAGCGCAGGAAAGAACTCGTAAAGCAGACAAAGAAATACGGTGAGGAAGCGAAAGTTGCCATCCGCAATATCCGCCGTGATGCAATGGAGAAATTCAAAAAGCAGCAGAAGAGCAGCGAGATGACAGAGGACGATTACAAGATCGCTGAAAAAGATATCCAGAAGCTCACAGACGACTATATCAAAGAGATAGACAAAATCTCCGAGAAAAAAGAAAAAGAGCTCACGGAAATCTGAGATGGCACCGGTTACTGAAAAAACAGGGGCGGGGGAGAATATTACAATCCCCCGCCATGTTGCCATTATTATGGATGGCAATGGTCGGTGGGCAAAGCGTAGAGGCCTCCCCAGAACTGCAGGGCATGCCGTCGGCTCCGAGAACTTCAGAAAGATAGCGACATACTGTAAAAACATCGGCATGGACTATCTGACGGTGTATGCCTTTTCCACTGAAAACTGGAAGCGTCCGGCTGATGAGGTGTCCGCCATCATGAAACTTCTGAAGAAGTATCTGGACGAGGCGGTCGCCACAATGGAGCGCGATAAGATCCGCATGAAGGTCTTTGGAAACGTGGAAACGCTTCCGGAAGAACTCAGAAAGCTTGTTGCAAAAACTGATGAGATATCAGCACGTTATGAGGGATTCCAGGCGAATATATGCCTCAATTACGGCGGGAGAGATGAGATAATCACAGCTGCGAAGAGATATGCTGCGGATCTTTTGGAGGGCAGAGCAACCAGGGAGCTTACTGAGGAAGTATTTTCCTCGTATCTCTATTCTGCCGGCATACCGGATCCGGAGCTAATAATAAGGACCGGAGGCGAGCAGAGAATATCCAATTTCCTCCTTTGGCAGTGTGCCTACTCGGAGTTATACTATACAGACACTTTCTGGCCTGATTTCGGGCCTGCAGAGCTCGACAAGGCCATTGCTGCCTATAATGCCAGAGACAGGCGTTTCGGCGGCGTAAAATAAGGAGATCCAGATGGTAAGATCGGTTTCTATACTTGGCAGCACAGGAAGCATAGGAAGACAGACCGTTGCAGTTGCAGAACATCTCGGAATAAGAGTCTCAGCGCTGAGCGCAAACCGCAGCACAGGCCTGCTTGAAGAACAGGTGAGAAGGCTCAGACCGGAGCTCGTTGCGGTATATGATGAAGCTGCGGCGAGAGATTTCAGTATCGCAGTAGCAGATACCGGAGTCCGCATAGTGTCTGGCATAGGCGGTCTCATAGAGGCTGCGGCCGGGTCGCACTGCGACTGCGTGGTCACTGCGGTCTCAGGGGCTATAGGACTGCAGCCCACGCTCGCAGCTATCGAGCAGAAAAAGAGGATAGCTCTTGCCAACAAAGAGACTCTTGTCTGCGCGGGCGACATAGTCATGAAGCGAGCCTTGGAGTCAGAGGCTGAGATCGTTCCTGTTGATTCTGAACATTCGGCGGTATTCCAGTGCATGACCGGCAGGAAAAAAGACGAACTGAAGCGTATTTTGCTGACTGGTTCCGGAGGACCATTCAGGGGTATGAAGAGGTCGGAGCTTGAGGACGTAACACCTGAACAGGCTGTGCGTCATCCTAAATGGAACATGGGCGCCAAGATTTCGGTGGACAGCGCAACGATGATGAACAAAGGCCTTGAATTCATCGAAGCGATGCATCTTTTTTCCGTAAAGCCTGCTGATATACAGGTGGTAGTCCATCCGCAGAGCGTGATCCACTCGATGGTGGAACTCGTGGACGGAACTGTGATCGCTCAGTTGGGAGTGCAGGATATGGGTCTTCCCATACAGCTTGCGCTCACATGGCCGGAACGCTGCCCTTCAATGTTTGAAGAGCTTGATTTCTTCAGACTGCGTGAGCTGAGCTTTGAAACTCCGGACCTGGTTAACACACCATGTCTGGCGCTTGCCATGGAAATGGCCGTGGCCGGAGGCACAGGCCCCTGCGTGATGAGCGCAGCAAACGAGAGGGCAGTACATATGTTCCTTGAGCACAGACTCGGCTTCAACCGCATATATGATTGTGCGGCTGCTGCCGTAGAGAAACTGGGAATAATAAAAGACCCTGATTTGGATACGATAATCGATGCGGACAGCGCCGCGAGAAGATTTGTGGAAGAAGAATTCGGTAAATGACTGCAGTTTATATTTTAATTGCAATATTGCTTTTCGGTGTACTCATAGTCGTTCATGAGGCAGGCCATTTCACAGCTGCAAAGCTATGTGGAGTAAGAGTGAATGAGTTTGCCGTCGGCATGGGGCCCGCCATTATCAAACGTAAAAAGGGAGAGACTGATTATTCTCTGCGCTGTATCCCCATAGGCGGATATTGCGCCATGGCCGGAGAAGATGAGGAGAGCGAGGATCCGCGGGCTTTTACGAACCAGCCAGCGTGGAAGAGGCTGATCATACTTGTTGCGGGTTCTCTGATGAACTTTCTGCTTGGTATGCTCATCATAGCGATCCTTTTTGCACCGGCGCAGGCATTCATAAGCCCTGTGATAGCGAGCTTTGCGGATAACTGCCCCTATGATGGACCCCTTCAGGTCGGGGACAGGTTTTATTCCGTAGACGGCCATAGGATATATCAGTACTATGATTTCACCGACTATATGGATAAAAACGGCCCTGTCCACGACATAGTCGTAATCAGGGACGGACACCGTTTCAAGCTCGATGATTTCAGCATGGAAAAACTCCTCTATGAGGGAGAGACCCAGAAACGCTACGGTTTTTCCTTCGGATATGAGGAAGCCACATTTACCGTTAAGTTTCGCAATGTTTGGAACACTTCAATGGAATTCGTGAGATGGGTGTGGGCGGGACTTGCTGAACTTGTCAGCGGTAACGTCAGCGTTAACGATATATCCGGGCCTGTGGGCATAGTCGACATGATAGCTGAGACGGGTGAACAGGCAGAAAGCACGTCCGATGCCTTCTACAGCATCTTTTATCTCGGTGCTTTCATTGCGATAAATCTTGCCGTTATGAACATGCTTCCAATTCCGGCGCTTGACGGTGGAAGGGTTTTCCTGCTTATCGTAACTGCAGTCATTGAGAAGATTATAGGGAAGAAGCTGGATCCGAAATACGAAGGATATATACATGCGGCGGGCATGGTGTTGCTTCTTGCATTCATGGCCTTTATTATGTTCAACGATGTATTGAAACTTTTCAGGAAATGATCTATGAACTGTAAAAGAGATAGAACGAAAAAAATAACAGTCAGAGGCGTGGATATCGGCGGAGGCGCGCCTGTTACGGTCCAGTCCATGTGCAATACAAAGACATGGGATGTTGAGTCTACGGTCGCTCAGATAGAAAAGCTGCGCGCGGCAGGCTGCGACATCGTAAGGATCGCTGTCCCTGATATGAAGTCCGCCGAGGCTGTATCATCCATAAGAGAAAAAACGGACATGCCGCTCGTGGCGGATATACATTTTGACTGGCGGCTCGCACTCGAATGCGCGGCAAGGGGCATAGATAAGATACGTATCAATCCGGGCAATATCGGCTCGGAGGAGAAGGTCGAAGCTGTGGCCAGAGCCTGCGCAGACAAAGGTATACCCGTACGCATTGGCGTAAATGCTGGAAGCCTCGAGAAGGATATTCTGGCAAAATACGGGAGGCCTTGCGCCGAGGCGCTTGTTGAGAGTGCTGCAGGTCATGTAAGACTGCTGGAAAAATATGATTTCACGGATATATGCATTTCCATGAAGGCATCATCAGTGCCGCTCACCATCGAGGCATACAGGCTCGCGGCGGAAATGTTCCCATATCCGCTCCATGTGGGAGTCACTGAAACGGGTACCGAGTATAACGGGGTCATCCGATCAGCCGTAGGTATCGGGACGATACTCAGCGAGGGTATAGGCAATACTATTAGGGTCTCGCTGACGGCGGATCCGGTGAGAGAAGTGATAGCGGGACTTGAGATTCTTCATGCTGCGGGACTGCGAAAAGGCGGACCGAGGCTGGTTGCATGCCCCACCTGCGGAAGGACTGAGATAGATCTTATTTCTCTTGCGTCACAGGTCGAGCAGCGCCTTAAGGAGACTGACAGGGATATCACGGTGGCAGTAATGGGTTGTGTCGTGAATGGTCCGGGCGAGGCAAGAGAAGCGGACTACGGAGTAGCCGGCGGGAAAGGTAAGGGACTGCTCTTCAAGAAGGGTGAAGTCCTCGGCACATACCCTTATAACAAACTCTGTGACGCGCTTATGGATTTGATTAAACAGGACGAGAGGTAATTATCGGCAATGAGTATGAATGTTCCGCTTCTTGAGCTCTTTCCGGGCTGTGAAGCAATAAGGGAGATTTGCGGGGGCCTTGATAAGGCCGCCGTTTCTTCCGTGCTTGTCAACAAGGCGGAACTGTCACTCACGACAGATATAGATTTCCCGTCGGCACCATCTCCTGCGGATCTGATTATTCTTAAGAAACAACTGGAGGATGATTATTCCCTTTCTTCAGTGGTTGTCAACGCAAAATGGCCAGCTGCATCTCCGGCAACCGAAGAAGCTGCAGCGGAAGGCGATAATAAAAAAGAAAAAAAGCAGAAAGCAGCCCAGGCTAAATTGCTGTACGGGAAAGAAATAAAAGGCAGTCCTGTAGCCATGAGTACGCTCGATCTTGAAAGCGGCAGGGTCATTATAGAAGGTGATGTATTTGCGGTAACCAGCCGCACGCTTCAGAAGGGCGGAGGAGCAGTGCTCTGCTTTGACATAACTGACTATACCAATTCCGTACGTGTTTCAAAGTTCCTGCGTGCAGACGATGACAGGAGTATTATAGATAAGATAAAGGAAGGCGATCATCTTATTGTCAAGGGCTCCGTGACATACAGCAAGTATGACGAGGACATGGTTCTGGAGCCTCAGAGTATCGCCAGAGGAAAAAAAGAGATACGCAGGGATGAAGCTCCTGAAAAGCGAGTCGAGCTCCATGCCCATACGCGATTTTCCACCCTTGATGCACTGACAGAACCAAAAAAGCTCGTCGAACGAGCCGCTTACTGGGGCATGCCTGCAATTGCGGTTACGGATCACGGAAATGTCCAGGCTTTCCCGGATATGTGGAAAGCGGGAAAAAAGAACGGAGTAAAGATCATTTACGGTCTGGAGTGCTATTTCGTAAATGATATGGACGGCAACAAGACTGTAAGTGGAAGATGCTCTCTGCCTGTTGATACGGAGTTTGTGGCATTTGATATAGAGACTACCGGACTCAATGCCATAAACGACAGGATGACCGAGATTGGTGCGGTGATATTTTCGGGAGACACCGTAAAGGAGACTTTCAATATCTTTGTTGATCCGGGAATGCCTATTCCCGATGACATTACCAGGCTTACCGGGATCACAGATAACGATGTGGCAGGTGCTCCCGATGAAGCGGAAGCATTAAGACTGTTCATGGAGTTTGCCGGCGGAAGGCCGCTTGCTGCCCATAACGCCTATTTCGATATCGGATTCATGCGCGCGGCAGCAAACAGGCATCATATACGTTTCGATCCGGTTTTCGTTGACACGCTTGGGCTGTCCAGGGCTCTTCTCCCTGAACTGAAGCGCTATAAACTGGATACGGTCTCCAATCATCTCTCACTGCCTAAATTCAACCATCACCGCGCCAGTGACGACGCGATGGTGGTGGCGCGCATCATGGGGAAATTCTTTCCCATGCTCGCAAACTACGGAGTGCGCACCATAGATGATATAGAGAGTGTTTATCAGAGTCTAAGGCGCACAGACGGCGGAAGACCATACCATATGATAATGCTGGTGAAGAACCGCACGGGGCTGAAAAACCTTTATCAAATGGTATCGGATTCATATTTGAAGCATTTCCACAAGGTCCCGACAATACCGAAAAGCTCCGTCATCCAGCATAGGGAAGGCATCCTGATAGGCTCTGCCTGCTGCAAAGGTGAACTGTATGAAGCGGTGATCAAGGGTGAGGATGATGACAGGCTCAGACAAATCGCATCATTCTATGATTACCTTGAGATCCAGCCGGTGTGCAACAATGCTTTTCTTGTTGAAAACGGGACGGTTAGAGATGAGGAAACGATTCGCGCATTCAACAGGAGAGTGGCAGAGCTGGGAAAACGTATCGGAAAGCCAGTCATCGCGGCGAGCGATGTTCATTTCCTGGATGAAGAAGATGAACAGTACAGGAAAATACTTCTCGCATCGAGGAAGTTTTCCGATGCTGACAGGGACTGCCGCATATTCATGCGCACTACGGATGAGATGCTGAAGGAATTCGGTTATCTCGGGGAGGATACGGCTTACGAGCTGGTGGTGACAAATACACGCACCATTGCTGATAGTATTGAACAGATAGAACTGTTGCCCAAGGAACTGTTCCCGCCTAAAATAGAGCACTCTGCAGAGCAGCTTTCCGATCTGGTCAATGAGAAAATGCATCGCATATACGGTGACGATCCTCCCGAGATAGTGAAAAGCCGCGTAGAGACTGAGCTGAAGACTATCCTGGACCATAATTACGATGTTATATACATGAGCGCCCAGAAGTTGGTTCAAAATTCGCTGGAAAACGGCTATCTAGTCGGAAGTCGTGGAAGTGTGGGTTCTTCCATAGTGGCTTATATGGCAGGCATAACGGAAGTGAATGCGCTGCCGCCGCACTATGTGTGCCCGCACTGCAGACACTCAGAATTCATCACAGACGGGAGCTACGGCTGCGGTGCGGATATGCCGGAGAAGAACTGCCCGGAATGCGGCACTCCGATGCGGCGTGACGGCTTCGATATACCCTTCGAGACCTTCCTTGGCTTTCCGGGAAATGAAAAGACACCCGATATAGATCTTAACTTCTCCGGCGAATACCAGGCGAAAGCACATAAATATACCGAAACACTTTTCGGCTCAGATCATGTTTTCCGGGCTGGTACAATAGGGACGCTTGCTGATAAGACAGCCTACGGATATGTTCTCAAATATCTTGAAGAGCGCGGACTGAAGGCAAGCAAAGCTGAGGAGGACAGGCTTGCCGCAGGCCTGGTGGGAATAAAAAGGACCACCGGTCAGCACCCCGGCGGCCTTGTCATAATCCCGCAGGATAAGGATGTTACGGACTTCTGTCCTGTGCAGCATCCTGCAGATGATCCTGACAGCGATATCATCACAACCCATTTTGAATACCACAGCATGGAGGATAATCTTCTTAAACTCGATGAGCTGGGGCACGATGATCCAACCATGATCAGGATGATGGAGGATATGACCGGAGTAAACGCCAGGGAGATTTCCCTGTCAGATCCCGATACTATGTCCATTTTCACAAGCCCAGCTGCCCTGGGGCTGCCGGATGATGATCCCATCATCGGAAAGACGGGTTCTATAGGAGTACCGGAATTCGGCACGGGTTTCACAAAGCAGATGCTTGTCGATACACAGCCGAAGCAATTCAATACTCTCATAAGGCTTTCGGGTTTTTCCCACGGTACTGATGTTTGGGCGGGAAACATCCACGATCTGATAGTGAATGGTATAGCCACGGTCGATGAAACTGTCGGTTGCCGTGACGATATCATGCTTTACCTGATCCAGAAAGGAATGCAGCCTTCGCTGGCCTTTAAATTCATGGAGGCTGTCCGAAAAGGTGTTATACATAAAGGAAAATCATGGCCTGCTGGTATCGAGGACGAAATGAAGGGTATGGGAGTGCCTGACTGGTGGATAGAATCCTGCAGAAAGATCCAGTATCTGTTCCCCAAGGCTCATGCTGTGGCATATGTAATGATGGCATTCCGCATCGCATGGTTCAAAGTTCATGAGCCGCTGGCGTTCTATAGTGCTTATTTCTATCGCAGAAGCCAGAAAGGAGGCTTCGATGCCGGACTTATGACCGGAGGGACGGATGCTACGCGCAGAGCTATAAACGATATGCGCCGTAGAGGGAAACTCACAGCCAATGAGGAAGACCTGCTGGTCACTCTTGAGGCTGTATATGAGTTCAATATGAGAGGCTTTGATTTCGCCCCCCTGGATCTTTACGAATCGGATACGTCAAAATTCCTTCCGGTTGGAGATAGGAAACTGAGACCACCGTTTATCTCTCTGGCGGGGCTCGGCGAAAACGCTGCTATGGACCTTTTTTCTGCGGTCCATCCGCCGGACGGCACAAGACCTGAATTCATTTCTGTGGATGAACTCAGCAGACGCTGCCCCAAGGTCAGCCAGACCTGCTTCGAGCAGCTAAAGGCAATCGGAGCCCTGCATGACCTGCCAGACAGCAGCCAGATATCCTTCTTTGATATGTAAAAAAGCGCCCGTTCAGGGCGCTTTTTTATTATTTTGGTTTAATCAGGGCACGGGCTCTTCACTAACTGCTTCAGGCTCTGCCGGGACATCATCCTCCAACGGATATGCGGGACGCCCCTTGCTGAAAAAATCAACTTGATAGTAATATGCCGGTTCCGGCTCATCTATGAGATATCCGTATTTCAGAAGCTCGCTTATGGTCACCATCTGATAGCCTTCCGAGAGGATATACTGGACTATCGGCTCAACGGATTCAAGGCTGGTTGGGTGGATGGAATGCATGAGGATGACCTGTCCGTCAAGGTTGCCGGCGTTTTTCACTGTACGGATATTGTAGTTTACATCCTTGTATAGCCAGTCAAGTGTATCTACGGACCATCCTATCAGAGGCTCCTTATATACGATCTGAGTAAATCCCATAACATCTCCCTGGGGAGGCCTTACGGTCTTCGGTTTATAACCTATGGCGTTTATAAATGCCTGATCGGCAAGTCCGTGCTCGTAGACAAGAAAGTCATAGGTCTGCTCACCCAGAACATAGTGATAATATGTATGAGAACCTACTTCACAGCCGTACTCCAGCTCTTTTCGGACTATCTCAGGGTAAGTTTCCACAAGGCTGCCTACTTCATAAAACGTTGCAACTACACCATAGGATCTTAAGATTTCAAGTATAGGTACTGTGTATAGATCACTGGGACCGTCATCGAATGTAAGTGCCACCATGGGTTTGGCCGGAAACAGCCTTCTGTATGACCTGAAACTGCCGTTTAGAACGTTCTTCTCGGCAACGACTGAAAAACCGCCGAGTTCATTTGCAAGAGCTTCCATTTCGGCAGAGGCTTTTGCCTCGCCGAGGAGAAGAGCCTCCGGCTCCTCAGTGGCTGCAGCAACAGGCTCCGAAGAAATCACTGCCTCGCTTTCTTCGGGAACAACCTCAGCCTCAGTAAGCACGGCTTCATCTTCAGCAGGTGCCTCATCTTCGACCGTCAGACCGGTAACTGCTTCGTCAGGACTGGCGAAACTGATCTTCTGGGGAAGAGCGACAGGCTCGTGTATGATCTGCTCACAGCCTTCAGCCACAGTTTCCGGCAGAATTATGAATTCGGCAGCTCCGCTGTCATCTATAAGGAAAAGCGGGTAGGCGGAGGGATCAGCCGGCACTGCTTCGGTTATGTCCTTTTTGAGGATCATTACTCCGTCATCGTTAAAGTCCCACCTATCGGTGTAATAAAACAGATCTATATAGTCGCTCAGATACTGCGCGAAACTCTCACCGAGAGCATCCTCCGGCGCCAGCACTGTACCGTCCGGAGAAATGCACCATGTCTCTCGGGTTATTACCCCGTCCATGTCCGTGGTGAGGATGAAGTTGAAAACATCCCCGGAGGAACCCATCAGGTAGGAAGTCCTGAGAACTGCCGAGAAGGAACCGTCGTATTTTTTACAGAAATCATCCTTTTTTGCGGAGATGATGGATTCTACTGATGCAGAGATCGCTTCATTCCCGCTTTCAGGATAATCAAGG
>JAEEGL015319979.1_pt1 | contig 17552 bp, 16 predicted proteins | sample 9134231 | NCBI WGS metagenome assembly JAEEGL01 (sample SAMN16246548, study PRJNA631951) | gut metagenome | biome: gut microbiome; feature: rumen; material: fiber-attached | host: Bos | place: Iran: Karaj | collected 2018-10 | reverse complement strand
GTTGGTCAGCGTCACGTTTTCCGCTTCATAGTGCAGTCCCCGGATCGAAACGCCCTCGCTTTTGTCGCTGAGCGAAAAGACCGAAATGCCGCCTTCCTGCGATGCGGGAAAGCGCAGGCTGCCGTTTTTGATCACCGTCAGCGTTTCGTGTTCGCCGACCAGCACCCCCGCTGCGCCGTGTTCGGCCAGATACTGCAGATGCTGGATGTTCGCCAGCGTGTGGTCGAGCCGGCCGCCCAGACAGCCGTAGAACACAAAGCGGTCGCAGCCGCGTTCCAGACCGAGCTGCAGCGCGAGAAAGGAATCGGTTTCATTCTTTTCCACCGGGTGCACAATCACGTTCTCCCCCTGCGGCACGCTGCCGAGGGAATCGAAATCGCCCACAAGCAGGTCGGGCGTGACGCCGAACCGCGCGGCGGAGGAAAGGCCGCCGTCGGCGCAGACGACGAGCGCGCCCTTCGGAATCGGCAGCGACGACACAGGCCCCGCGCCGATGATGCAGCAAGTTTTTGCCATGGGAAACCTCCTCCCCGTTCCTTGACGAAACGGAAAAACTGTGGTATAGTAAATCAATCAAACAGGAACAGGTGAAACGATGAATATCCAGATTTTCGGCACAGCCAAGTGCTTTGATACGAAGAAGGCCCAGCGGTACTTCAAGGAACGCCGGATCAGGGTTCAGTTTGTGGACTTGCAGAAATTCGGCATGTCGAAAGGCGAGCTGCGCTCGGTCAAAACGGCGCTCAAATGCAAAACGGAGGATCTCATCAGCGACAAGGCCAAGGCCGGCGACGCCGCCGTGGTGAGCTATCTTGCAAGCGAGGAAGCCAAAGAAGAAAAGCTGCTGGAAAACCAGACGTGGTTCAAAACGCCGATTGTCCGCAACGGTAAACAGGCAACGCTCGGCGTGCAGCCGGACATCTGGAAGCAATGGGAGGCTCAGGGCTGATGGTGACACAGGAACAGATCGATCGCATCAACGAGCTGGCACGCAAGTCGAAAACACCGGAAGGACTCACGGACGAAGAGCGCGAAGAGCAAAAAGCGCTGCGGGCGCTTTACGTCGCCTCGTTCCGCGAAAGTCTGGTCGGCCAACTGGAAAACACCTATATTGTGGACAAGTTCGGCAACCGGCGAAAGATTCAGCGAAAGAAGTAACTGCTTCTGAACCAAACCACAAAAAGGGCCTTGGGGCCCTTTTTTCAGTTTTTCTTTTCGCGTTCGCGAATCACAAATCTGACCGGCGTGCCCTCCAGGCCGAAGACCTCGCGGATCTGGTTTTCCAGATAGCGCTGATAGCTGTAGTGGAACAGGTCGGCGCGGTTGACAAAGCAGACGAAGGTCGGCGGGCGCGTGGAGGCCTGGGTCATATAATAGATCTTCAGACGCTTGCCCTTGTCCGTGGGCGGCTGCACGCGCGCCGTGGCGGCGGCGAGCACGTCGTTGAGCTTGCCGGTGGAAATACGCATGGCATTTTGCTCATCCACGAACCGGATCAGCTCAAACAATCGGTCGAGCCGCTGGCCGGTTTTGGCCGAAATAAAGATGATCGGCGCATAGGACATGAACGAAAAATCGTTCATCAGCTTTTTACGGTAGGTGTCCATGGTTTTGCCGTCTTTTTCCACGGCGTCCCATTTGTTCACGGCGATGATGCAGGCCTTGCCCTGTTCGTGCGCAATGCCCGCCACCTTGGAATCCTGCTCGGTGAAGCCCTCGGTCGCGTCAATCATAACCACGCAGACGTGGGCGCGGTCCACCGCCATTTTTGCGCGCAGAATGGAATACTTTTCCAGTTGGTCATCCACGCGGCTCTTGCGGCGCATGCCGGCGGTGTCAATGAACAGGAAGTCGCCGTATTCGTTGGAAACAAGCGTGTCGGTCGCGTCGCGCGTGGTGCCCGCGATGTCGGACACGATGGCGCGTTCCTCGCCCGCAATGGCGTTGACCAGCGACGATTTGCCCACGTTGGGCTTGCCGATCACGGCAACCGTGACGGTGTTTTCTTCTTCCTCTTCTGCGGGCACATCGGGCAGATAGGACAGCACCGCGTCCAAAAGATCGCCCGTGCCGTGGCCGTGGACGGCGGAAACGGCAATCGGTTCGCCGAGGCCGAGGTTATAGAATTCATAGTATTCCAGCGGCAGCTCGCCCACCGTGTCACACTTGTTGACGCACAGGAGGATGGGCTTGCCGCTTTTTTGCAGCATGGCGGCCACGTCCGCGTCGGACGCGACGACGCCCGACCGCACGTCGGTGACCAGAATAATCACGTTGGCGCTGTCGATGGCAAGCTGCGCCTGAAAACGCATCTGCTGCAAAATCACGTCGTCGGTCTTCGGCTCGATGCCGCCGGTATCAACCAGCAGAAAATGGCGGTTCAGCCATTCGCAGTCGGCAAAAATCCGGTCGCGCGTCACGCCCGGGGTGTCGTCCACAATGGACAGCCGCTGGCCGACGAGCTTATTGAACAGCGTCGATTTGCCGGTGTTCGGCCGGCCGACGATGGCGACAACTGGTTTCATGGGGTAACACCTCTTTATGATAGGATAAAGGGATTGAGAGATTGAGAGATTGAGGGATTGAGGGATTGAGGGGTTGAGGGGTTGAGGGGTTCCCTTATTCCCTTATCCTCCGATGATCGCATCCAACAGCTCCGCGCCGTCGTTGGAAACGACGACCAGCTTGACGCCGAGCGCACGTTCCACGTCTTCTTTGGAAACGTCATCCAGAAAGACATCCCCTTCCGCACGCAGCATTACCGACGGGATCAGCAGCCGTCCGTGCAGGTCCTTGCCCTTGAGCTGGGCGATCAGGTCCCGCCCGGTCACAAGGCCGGCAACCGTAATGGAAGGGCCGAAAAAGTCATTCTCAATCGCATAGACGTCCACCCGGCCGTTTGGGAAGCGGGCTTCCAGCAGCGAGCGGAACGAGCGCAGCAGCGGGGCGGACGCGACGCCCGTCGCCAGCGCGGCGGCAAAGGGCGTGTCCGGCGGCAGGTCGCAGCGAGCCAGCGCCGCGCGGAACTCGCAGTCGAAGCTGCGCCAAAGGCCGACGCCGTTTTCCAATTGCGGATAATCCTCGTAGTAGTCTTCATCCGGCAGCGGCAGACCGGCCTTGAGATAGAACTCGTCAGCGGCATAACAGAGCCTTGCGCCGTATGTTTCTTTGCAGCGCGCACCGAACGCGTCGATGGTTTCAATCACGCGCCTCGCCGTTTCGGGCGTGTATTCCTCCAGATGGGGCAGCTTTTCGCGGAACCTCGTCAGCCCCACCGGCACGGCGGCGATGGACTTCAGCGCGGGACAAAGCTTTTCCAGCTCCCGAAGGCTGAACACCAGCTCGTCCCCGTCGTTGAGGCCGGGACAGAGCACCAGTTGGGTGTTGAGCGCGATTCCCGCCTCGGCGATCCGCCGCAGCAGCCGCAGGCTTTCCCCTGCCTGCGGGTTCTTCATCATCTGCACCCGCAGGGCGGGATTCATGGTGTGGACGGACACGTTGACGGGGCTGATATGCATGTCGATGATGCGGTCCACATCGGCGTCCGTCAGATTGGTCAGGGTGATATAGTTGCCGAACAGAAAGCTCAAGCGCGCGTCGTCATCCTTAAAATAGAGCGTGTCGCGCATCCCCGGGGGCAACTGGTCAATAAAGCAGAAGACACATTTGTTTTTGCAGTGCTGCTGCTTGTCCATCAGATAGGTTTCAAATTCCAGGCCGAGATCTTCGCTTTCCGTTTTGCGGATCGTGACCGTTTTGGTCTTGCCCTTCCGATTCCGGAATTCCGCCCGCAGCCTGCTGCTTTGGGCATAGAACTGATAGTCCAGCACATCACGGATCGGATGACCGTCCAGCGAAAGCAGGAGATCTCCCGCCGCAAGGCCCTTTTTGGCGGCCGGCGAATGCGGCGCAACGGATTTGATCTCTACCGGCATGCGCCGTCCCTCCTGTTCTTTTTCGGCAATTCTTTTTGCAAGTTAAAAAGGCAGAGAAAGCAAACCGCTTCTCCACCTCTCCAAACCGTATCAAAAACTTCAGATCAGTCTTCGTCCTTCGCCACGACGAGCTTGCCGTTGTAATAACCGCAACTGCCGCAGACCTTATGCGGGACCGTATATTCGCCGCACTGCTTGCATCTTACAAGGGTGGGAGCGCTCAGTTTCCAGACGTTGGAACGTCTTTTGTCTCTTCTTGCCTTTGATACTCTTCTCTTCGGTACTGCCATCACCAGCACCTCCTTTTAGATTTTAGATTTTTGATGTTAGATGTTAGACAATCTGTCTTTCAGGTGTCGAGCAGATCCAGCAAACCGGCCAGACGCGGATCGATCTCTTTTTTGCAGCCGCACTTGCCTTCGTTCAGGTTCTTTCCGCAGATCGGACAAACGCCCTTGCAGTCGTCGCTGCACAAAAGCTTGCTGGGCAAAGACAGAAAGATGTCTTCCAGTGTGAGCTGAAACAAATCGAGCTTGCCGTCCGGTACCAGAATATAGGCGTCCGCGTCGTCCTCGTTTTGCAATTCGGACACAAGGATGTGCTCCATCGGGACATGCAGCCTTCGTTCGGCGTCCGCCGCACAGCGGTCGCAGACAAAACGCATGGTGCAGTCCGCCGCCGCCCGCATGGTCACGATGCCGGCGCGGTTGACGATGTCTCCGGCAACGCGCACAGGCGTCGGAAAGGGAAACACGCCGTCCAGCGGCTCTTTGGAAAAGTCAAAGGCCTCGTCCAGTACGATGCGTTCGCAGCCGCCCTGCAGCAGGCCTTCCAGCTCGATCATCATGATTCACCTCATAATAACGCTTAATATTATATCGACCATGGCGGGTTTTGTCAAGCAAAACCGAAGAAAAACTGTAAGATTTTTCTTAAACCAGCGGTTCTATTCCGTAAAACAGATGCGTCCACTTGAGCTTATCCACCATCGAGCAATATTCCCTTTCGGTGATGACGATATGATTCAGCACCCGCACTTTCATTTCCTTGAGAAACGAGATGATCTGCTCTGTCGCGTGAATGTCCTCCTGCGAAGGCGCCGCAACCCCGTTCGGATGGTTGTGGAACAAGATCACATTCTGCGCCCTGGTTTCCAGCACGGCGGACGCCAGCGCGCGCAGATCCAGTTCAGCGCTTGACAAGTCCCCCTCGGCGACCTTGCGCAGTCCCAACAGCTTTCCGTTTTCGCCGAGGCAAAGAAGATAAACCAGCTCCGTCGTTTTGCCGACGAATTTCGGCCGCATGTACTCCACCAGCTCCGCCGTGGTTTCGGGTAAGGTCGGCGCATACAGCAGATCGTCCGAGTAGGCTTCATAGACCGGCACGATCAGATGCAGCAGCAACGCCGCGTTCTCGGTCATGCCCTTCACGGTTTTCAGTTCGCTCACATCGGCGCGCAAAACGCCCGACAGCGAACCGAACCGGTCGAGCAGCTCGTGCGCAATCGGGTTCGTGTCTTTTTGGGGAATGCCGTAGAACAGCAAAAGCTCCAATATCGTGTGGGGCGCTTCGCCGACAAGGCCGTTCGCCAGCACACGCTGCTTCAGCTTTTGGCGGTGTCCCTTATGGATGTTTCCGTCCCCCATTGTTTTCCTCCCCGATTCACATGCTTTAAACGGCAATGAATTGGGACTGTTGAATTTAGAGGAAGACAACTAAATGCAACAGTCCTAACGATAAACTCAGATGGAAATCTCGTTCGACATGGTATAAAGGCTGAGATCGATCTCCTTTTTCATATTGAGCGCTTCAAAGATGTCGAAGTCCAAAATGTCGCCCTTCTGGGTGGCAACCACGCGGTTGCCGATTCCCTCCTTCAACAGCTGCACGGCATGATAGCCCATCTGGCTGCCGAGAATGCGGTCCGCCGCTGTGGGGCTGCCGCCGCGCTGCACATGGCCGAGCACCGTTGCGCGGCTTTCCACGCCGGTCTCCTTCTGGATGCGCTTGGCCATTTCGGCCACGCCGCCGATCGCTTCGGAAACCATGATGACGAAGTGAACCTTGTTGCTGCGCTGGGTGCGCTTCATGCGTTCGATCACGTCGCGTTCAAAGTCATAGGGCACTTCGGGAATCAGAATCGACGTTGCGCCGCAGGCGATGCCGGAATTGAGCACCAGATAACCGGCGCCGCGGCCCATGACCTCCACCACGGCGCAGCGGTCGTGCGATTCCGTGGTGTCGCGGATGCGGTCGACCATATCGACCACGGTGTTCATCGCCGTGTCATAGCCGATCGTGCGGTCACAGCAGGCGATGTCGTTGTCGATGGTGCCGGGAATCGCCACGCAGGGCACGCCGCGCAGGGACAAATCGCGCGCGCCGCGGAACGAACCGTCGCCGCCGATGACCACAAGGCCCTCGATGCCGCGCTCGCGACAGACGCGGATGGCGGCCTGCATGCCCTCTTCGGTCTTGAACCGTTCGGAACGGGCGGAATAGAGAATCGTGCCGCCGCGATTGATGATGTCGGACACCGTGCGCAGGTGCATTTCATACATATCGTTTTCCATCAAACCGTTGTAGCCGCGGTTGATGCCGTAAACCGTCATGCCCAGCTCGCAGCCCGCGCGTACCACGGCGCGGATGGCCGCATTCATACCCGGCGCGTCGCCGCCGCTTGTCAGAACTCCGATTGTTTTAAGCATAGTGATCTCCTCCAGAATCTTGCTGAAAATCAGTCAAAGGGTATTATACACAATGGCGCGAAAAAAGTCAATAGCTGTCCATGGGGCGGCGCACCACGTTCGCTTCGCCGAACAGCAGCCGCAGCTCGTCATAAACCGGCGCACAGTCCTCTACCTTGCCGAGCAGCATATAGCCGCCGTCCGGATCAAAGGTATAAAGCGGGAAGCGCCCCTCTTCAAAGATTTCCGTCAAAAGACGCAGCTTTTCGCGGCGCGGGTCGTCGCGCCCCGAAAGGCGCACGAAATAGCCCGGGCGCTGCTTTTTGCGCGGGGCCTCCTGCGGCTTCACGGTGTTTTTCGGGTTTGGCTCAATCCGGTCAAGGACGACCGTGGGTTCCTTTTCTTCGCGCAGCGAGAGGCGGCCCTCCGCCAAAATGATCTCGCCCTCGCGCAGCAGCAGCCGGCGCTCGGCATAGAGCTTGGAAAACACCAGACATTCGATTGTCCCCGTGCGGTCTTCCAGCCGGAGAAAGGCCATGCTGCTCCCGCTCTTGGTCGTCTTCTTTTCCAGATGCTCCACCAGACCGAAGAGCTTGACCGGCGCACCGTCGCGATAGCCGTCGCCGGCCCCCTCCTGCGTCAGGAGCAGATCGCAGATCCGATCCGCGCCAACCGTCTGGGCCAGTTCGTCAAAGGCCTCCATCGGATGGCCGGAGAGATACAGACCGGTGATCTCCTTTTCGCTGCGCAGCATCTCTTCGCGCGGAAACTCCTCCATCGGTGGCGGCGTCGGCTCGTCGTGGAACGCAAACTGCGAGCCCTCGTCAAAAAAGCCGATCTGGCCGACGATGTTGCGCCTGGCGTCGTTTTCCAGCTGCGACGTAATCTGCGGCAGCATGCAAAGCATCTGGCGGCGGTTCATGCCGAGCCCGTCCAGCGCGCCGCAGCGGATCAGGCTTTCCGCGGCGCGTTTGTTGAATTCCCTGCCCGCGGTGCGTTTGCAAAAATCATAGAACGACACAAACGGCGATTGCGCGCGGCAGGCAAGGATCGTGCGGATGAAGCCGCGGCCGAGGTTTTTGATTGCCAGCAGGCCGAAGCGGATAGAACCGTCCTGCGCGGAAAAGCCCTCCGCACTCTCGTTGACGTGCGGCGGCAGCACGCGGATGCCGAGCCGCTGGCATTCGCCGATATAGGAGGCGACCTTGGCTGTGGAATCCAGCACGCTGGTCAGCGTGGCGGCCATCAGCTCGCACGGATAATGGCACTTGAGCCACGCCGTCTGGAACGAAACGAACGCATAGGCGGCGGCGTGCGATTTGTTGAACGCGTAGTTGGCGAAGGCCGACATCTGCTCAAACAGGCGCTCGGCCACAGCGGGGTCGATTCCGTTTTCCGCCGCGCCGGAAAGGAAGTGGGTGCGTTCCTTTTCCATCACATCCCATTTTTTCTTGGCCATGGCGCGCCGCACGAGATCGGCGGCGCCGTAGGAATAGCCCGCCACGACGCGGCAGATCTCCATCACCTGCTCCTGATAGACCATGCAGCCATAGGTGACGGAAAGAATGTCCTTCACCTGCTCGCAGGGATAGGTCGTCTGCTCCGGATGGTGGCGGTTGTTGATATAGGTGTCGATGGAATCCGCGGGGCCGGGCCGGTAGAGTGAGATCACCGCGATCAGGTCCTCGAGGCTTTCGGGCCGCAGGCGCGTCAACACGCTGCGCATCCCGGCGGATTCAAACTGGAACACGCCGTCGGTTTTGCCGGTGGAAAGCATCGCATAGGTCGCCTTGTCGTTCACGTCGATTCGCTCGAGCGAAAAGGCGGGCTCCCGGCGGCGAATCAGCTTCACGGTGTCGTCGATCACCGTCAGCGTCCGCAGGCCGAGGAAGTCCATCTTCAACAGACCGAGCTGCTCGAGCGCGGTCATGGTGAACTGGGTCACGACGCTTTCGTCGTTGACCGCGAGCGGCACATAATAGGACACCGGCTCGCGCGTGATCACCACGCCGGCCGCGTGGGTTGACGCATGGCGCGGCATTCCCTCCACCTTGCGCGAAAGATCGAGCAGGCGGCGCACGTCTTCGTCGCTGTCATAGAGCGCCTTCAGATCGGCGGAGCGCGAAAGGGCCTTGTCAATCGTGATTTTGAGCTCCATCGGAATCAGCTTCGCCACGGTGTCCACGCGGCCGTAGGGCAGGCCGAGCACACGTCCCACATCGCGCACGGCGGCACGGGCGGCAAGGGTGCCGAAGGTGACGATCTGCGCCACATGGTCGGCGCCGTATTTTCGGATCACGTAATCAATCACTTCCTGCCGCCGGACATAGCAGAAGTCGATATCGAAGTCCGGCATGCTGACGCGCTCCGGGTTGAGGAAACGCTCGAACAGCAGGTTATAGCGCATCGGGTCAATGCCGGTGATGCCGATGCAGTAGGCCGCCAGCGACCCCGCGCCGGAGCCGCGGCCCGGGCCGACGGGGATGCCCTTTTCTTTCGCATAGCGGATGAAGTCATGGACAATCAGAAAGTAGTCCACATAGCCCATATCGCGGATCACGCCGAGCTCATAGTTGAGCCGGTCAACATACGGCTGCGGCGGGTTGTCGCCGAACTTCTGACAAAGGCCATAGAAGCACTGGTTTTTGAAGTACTCAAAATGATCCATGTGGTTGGGCACTTCAAAATGGGGCAGAATCGTGTTGCCGAAGGTGAACGCCACATTGCAGCGGTCGGCAATCATCTGGGTGATGTCGATTGCTTCGGGCAGGTTTGGAAACAGCGCGCGCATTTCCTCTTCGCTTTTGACGTAGAACTCATCGGTGGAAAACTCCAGGCCGGTCTCTTCCCCGAGCACATGGTTGGTGCCGATGCAGATCAGCACCTGCTGCATTTCGGCATCTTCCCTGCAAAGATAGTGCGCGTCGTTGGTGGCGACGAGCGGAATGCCGGTCTCTTTGGAAAGGCGGACAAGATCGGGAATCAGCGCAAGCTCTTCGCGCAGGCCGTGGTTTTGCACCTCCAGATAGAAGTTCCCCTCGCCGAACAGGTCGCGGTACCACAGCGCGGTTTCCCTGGCGCCGTCGTAATCGCCGGCGAGCAGCGCGCGCGGGATTTCGCCCGAGAGGCACGCAGACAGGGCAATCAGCCCCTCATGGTATTCCGCCAGCAGTTGTTTGTCGATCCGCGGCTTGGTATAGAACCCTTCCGTCCACGCCTTGCTGACCAGGGCAATCAGGTTGCGGTAGCCGGTTTCGTTTTTGCAAAGCAGCACGAGATGGAAGCGCTGGCTGTCGAGGCCGCGGGTTTTATCGAACCGGCTGCGGGCGGCGAGATAGCACTCGCAGCCGATGATCGGCTTGACGCCGGCCTTTTTGGCGGCCTGATAAAACTCGATGGCCCCGAACATAGCCCCGTGGTCGGTCACCGCCACAGCGGACATGCCCTTTTTCTTCACGTCGTCCATCAGACGCGAGATGCGGCAGGCACCGTCGAGCAGACTGTATTCGGTATGCAGATGCAGGTGGGCAAACGCCATGGCGGAGCCTCCTTTCAGATTAGTGTGCGGTGTGGAGTGTGCAGTGTGCAGTTAAAGCTGACAGTCAACAGTTGAACGCGTTGCGTGATACGTTTCTTTCATTCTTACATTCTTTCATTCTTTATATGTGTGCACCGGTTGTGCATCGGTTGTGCATCGGGACGGTCGTTTTTTGCCCTTGTGCCCAGTGTTTCTGCGGGTTTCCGGTTGTGCAGGTTTTGAACAGTTAACTGACGACTGTTGGCGCTGCGACTAATCACTGCACACTGCAAACTACACACTGAAAACTTCTGTGCACTGCGCACTGTGCACTATTCTTCCCGAAGCGCGTCGCATTTCGCCTTGTCCGGCGTCACGATCATCGTGTAATACTCGTGATAGATCACCTTGCCGGGCTTGGCGCCCACGGGCTTTTTGAGCTGCTTGACCCGGGTATAGTCCACCGCCACCAGCGAGGAATCCTTCGCTTTGCTGCAGGTCGCGGCGATCATGGCGGCTTCCTCCATCGCTTTGTCGCTCGCTTCGCCGTCCACGGTTTCCAAAATTACATGGGAGCCGGGCGACTGCTGGGTGTGAAACCACCAGTCGCGCTTATTCGCCGTTTTGAGCGACAGGCGGTCGTTTTGGGTGTTGTTGCGGCCCACAAGAATGCGGTAGCCGTCGGAGGAACGGAACGTCATCGGCGGCAGCGGCTTTTGCTTTTGCTGCTTTTTTCCGCTCTTTTTGCGCAGATAGCCGCCTTCGGAGAGCTCTTCGCGAATGGCGGAAAGCTCGCGTTCGCTTTCGGCGCGGGAAAGCGCGTCCAGCACCGTGTCGAAGTATTGCAGCTCGGCTTCGCCCTGCGCGATCCGCTCGGTCAAAACGGCTTCGGCAGTCTTCGCCTTGCGGTATTCCTTATAAAACCGGTTGGCGTTCTGCGTGGGATCCAGCGCCGGATCCACGCGGATCGTCAGGGGGTTCATGTTGTCATAGTAGTTTTCCACCGTGTAGCAGTCGCGCCCCTTTTGCAGCCGGTGGAGATTGGCGGTGATCAGCTCGCCCCAAAGGCGGAATTTGTCGCGGTCGGCGCTCTGGCGCAGCTCGTCCTTTTGCACCGTCACGCGGCGCAGCGTGCGGTCGTTGAGGTGATGCAGCGCCTTAAACAGCTCGTTTCCGCGCTGCATGAGGCGCGCGGCGCGGTCGCGTTCGGCATAAAAGCCGTCAAGCAGCGCAGAGGCGCTGTCGAATTCTTTGCAGGCAAACGCGCCTTCATATTGATAAATCCGCAGCGAGGCGATCTCCTTGGGCGCGCCGGTTTTGTCCAGCACCATCCAGCAGGCCGCGTCCCGATGCAGGGCGTCCTTCATCTCCCGCAGCACGGCAAGGAGATTCTGCTTTTGGGCGTCGCCCAGCGCGCCGACCGTTTCGTCCGCGCCGGTACAGCGATAGGCGATCTCGCGGGCAATCAGCGGCGAAATGCCCTGCACGGTCTGCAGCGCCGCAGAGGAGAGCGCTTTCGCTTTTTTGGAAAGGATCGCCTCCGTCACGGCTTCGGCGGTTTCGCGCTCGAGACAGAGCTTTTCCTGCTGCCGCGGCAGCACATAGGGCAAGCCGGGCAGAAGCTGCCGCTCGCTCGACGCGGCAAAATCGATCCGCTTCATGCAATCGATAATCCGCCCGTCGGGGCCGATCAGAATCAGGTTGGAATAGGTACCCATGGTCTCCATGCAGAGCGTGAGGTTCGTTTTGTCGCCGATCTCGTTTGTGGCGTCCAGGTCAAGAAACAGCAGCCGGTCGAGGCCGATCTGCCGCACGGCGGTAATCCGGGCGCCGACAAGGTGCTTGCGCAGAAGCATACAGAACATCGGGGGCTGCTGGGGGCTTTCGGCGCTTTGCGCCGTCAGATGGAGCCGCGGCGCGTCGGCGCGCACACAGCAAAGCAGCTTTTCCGCGCCGGTTCTTTGGCGCAGCGAAAAGAGCACCTCGTCCTTCGACGGCTGCTGCACCTTTTCGATCCGGGCGCCGACGGCGCGGCGCTCCAGCTCGTCTTTGAGTTTGGATAAGAAATAACCGTCCAGCGCCATGGCGTTATCCTTCCGCTGTGATAACAGTCACGGGATTCGGCTGCCGGAGCAGCACGGTCCGCAGGTCCGGGAACGCGGTCTGCACCCTTTGCCGTAGCGCGGCCATCGAGGGGGATTCCGTGGCAAAATGACCGGCCACGACCAGCGTTTTGCCGCTGTCGGCCGCCGCCAGGAGCTCGTGATGCTTCGCTTCGCCGGTCACATAGGCGTCCGCGCCAAGGGCGATTGCGTCAAAGAAGAAGTCCATCCCCGCGCCGCCGCAGACCGCGGCCGCGCGGACGAGGCCCTCGCCGGGCACGAGCTGCACGGGTGTGCCGAGCGCTGCGGCAACCCTTTTTGCAAAGACCTGCGGCGAACAGGGCGCACAGTCGCCGAGCCGCACCATCGGCTGAGCGGTTTCATCCGACGGGACAGGACGTACATGTTCGAGCCCGAGCAGGCCGCAAAGCACGTCGTTGACGCCGCCCTCGGCGCAGTCCCACGGCGTGTGGACGCTGACGGCGGCAAGCCCGCTTCGGCAAAGCGCCCAGACCGGGTCGCCCGCAAGCAGACTGCGTTTCGGCTGAAAGATCACCGGATGGTGGGTCACCAGCACGTCGGCGCCGGCCTCCTTCGCCATGGAAAGCGTTTCGTTTGTCAGATCGAGCGCAAAGGCCGCGCACTGCACGTCCTTTGCCGGGTCGCCGCAAAGCAGCCCGGAATTGTCCCAGCCGCACTGGGTATCATAGGGCGCGACGGCGTTGAGATAATCGGAAAGCTCCTTCACTGTGAGCATGGATACATCCTCCGTTCAAAGTCTTCGATCACGGCAGTCAGACGCGCGGCCTCCTGCGGGTCTTTGCCCGCGTTTTGCAGCGCGTCCCGCCGCTTTTTCAGCCGGGACAGCTGCCGGTTGAGATAGCATACAGCGGCCTCATCCGGCTTTCCGAACAGCAGCCCGCCATACGGCAGCGCCGGCGGCAGGACGGTGATTTCCCCGGTGTAATGCGCGGCCATGGCGACATAGCAATGACGGCCGTCGACCGCGCAGGCCTCCCGTTCAAGCCGGAAGCCGTTTTGGAAGAACCACAGCCGCACATCCTCGGCGTGACTCATCGGCTGGGCAATGACGCGCACCGCCGGGTCGCGCAGCCACGAAGCGCGCGCGAGCAGTTCGGCAATCAGGATGCCGCCCATCCCCGCCAGCGCCACGTCGTCGGCGCAGCGCGGCTCCAGCGCGTCCAGCCCGTCGGACAGGACGGTTCGGATTCTGTCTTCCAGGCCGTGTTCCCGCACGGTCTGTTTCGCGTTCAAAAGCGGCCCCTCACGCAGATCGGACGCCACGGCGCATGGACAGCGCCCCGTTTTCACCAGAAAGACGGGCAGATAGGCGTGGTCGGTGCCGACATCGGCAAGGACGCTTCCGGGCCGCACAAACGACGCGACAAGCGACAGGCGCGGATCAAGCTGGATGGACATGGGGTTCTCCTTTGGAAGAAAACTGCCGCCTGAGCAGGCGGCCGGATCAGGGTTTATTTCGATGCGAGGTATTCGTTGATGGCGGCGATCAGCGCGTCGGGATCCACACCGTGCACCATGCAGGCTTCCTCCACGATTTCGCCGCGCGACGCCGGGCAGCCCAGGCAGTGCATGCCCATTTCAAAGAAAAAGACGGCGGTGCCTCTGTCGGCGTCCAGAATGTCGCCGATCAGCATATCTTTGGTAATCTCTTTCATTTTCATCGATTCCTTCCTTTCTATTTGATTCAGAACATGGATTTCATCACAACGACCACAATCGCGGCGATCAGATAGAGGCAGACGCCCGACATGGTCGCGTCGGCAACGGAATGCTTTTTGCCGGTCTGCCCCTGCTTTGCGCGAATCATGTAGATGATCACGCCGATCAGCGGAAACAAAAAGCAAACGAAGCGGGTGAACTTGCCGGCCTTCTGCACATCGGCCGGGTTCACGTCGGCATAGTCCGCCGGATCACCCGGCGCTGCAACCGGCAGCGGCTGGGCGGTCTCCGCCGACGCGTCGGGCACAGAAACGGGTTCGTCCTGCGGCGCGGGCGCGTCCGCTTCGGCCGCGGCGGCTTTTTGTCCGCAAACGAAGCAATACCCGGCAGCATCCTCGATCTCGTTGCCGCAGAATTTACAAATCATAACATGGCCTCCTCGTTTGCTTCATTCTTTGCTATTATAGCATCTGCTTCCCGTTTTGACAAGAGAAAACACAAACATTTTCGGTTTTTCCCCCGAAAGCCTTGCAACTTTTGCCGCAATGAGATAGAATAGGACAGATCTTTTCGGGAAAGGAGGGCTGCATATGGCCATACTCACCGCGAGCGCGCTTGCCGTCAGCTTCGGCGACAGGACGCTGTCTTCGGGCGTTTCGTTCGATGTCGGCCCGAAGGACAAGATCGGGCTGATCGGCGCCAACGGCACGGGCAAGACCACGCTGCTGCGCCTGCTCACAAAGCAGTATACGCCCTCGCAGGGGACGCTGTTCTTCGGCAGGGACGTTTCTCTCGGTTATATGGAGCAGCATGCCTGCGCTGAAAGCGAAAAAACCGTGTTCGACGAGATGCTCACGGTCTATGGCGATGTGATCGAAGCGGAGCGCGAACTCGAAGAGATTGCCGGGCAGCTGGACGCCCACACGGGCGACACGGCGGCGCTTTTGCACCGCCAAATGGCGCTGCTCGACCTGTATGCGCGCCGCGACGGCACCACCTACCGCAGCCGGGCGCGGTCTGCCCTGCTCGGCCTCGGCTTTGAAGAGCGCGACTTTTCGCTCCCCTGCGCCCTGCTTTCCGGCGGCCAGCGGTCAAAGCTGAGTCTTTGCAAGCTGCTGCTTTCGGGTGCGAATCTGCTGCTTCTGGACGAGCCGACGAACCATCTGGACATTCCCTCCATCGGCTGGCTCGAAGGCTTTATCGCGGAGTTTCCGGGCGCGGTGATCGTGATCTCCCACGACCGCTATTTTCTGGACAAGGTGACGACCCGCACCTTCGAGCTGGAGCACGGCAAGCTCTTTTCCGCCAACGGGAACTACACCCGCTACAGCGCCCTGAAAGAAGAACGGCTGAAGGCCGAAGAACGTGTCTACGATGCGACCATGAAGGAGATTCATCGCATTGAAGGCATCATCGAACAGCAAAAGCGATTCAACCGTGAGCGCAACTATAAGACCATTGCCTCAAAGCAAAAGAGCATCGACCGGCTGGAGAAGGACCTCGTTGCCCCCGAAAAACAGCAGCAGTCGATCCGCTTCAGCTTCAAGCCGGCGCTGCAAAGCGGCAACGACGTTTTGATCTGTTCCGGCCTTGCCAAGTCGTTCGGCGAAAAGAAGCTGTTCGGAAACGCCGACCTGTTTTTGCAGCGCGGGGAGCGTGTGTTCCTGACCGGCGAAAACGGCTGCGGCAAATCGACGCTGCTGAAGATGATTTTGGGCAAAATGACGCGCGACTGCGGCAAAATCCTGCTTGGCGTCGGCGTCAAGGTCGGCTACTTTGACCAGACGCTGGCGGAGCTAAGCTCCGATAAGACAGTGCTCGACGAGGTCTGGGACAGCTATCGCCGGATGAACGAAGTGGACGTGCGCCGGGCGCTGGCCGCGTTTTTGTTCAAGGGCGAAGATGTATTCAAAAACATGAAAGCCCTTTCCGGCGGCGAAAAGGCCCGGGTCGCGCTGCTGAAGCTGATGCTCTCCGGCGCAAATTTTCTGGTCCTGGACGAACCGACAAACCATCTGGATATCCACGCGCGCGAAGCGCTGGAGCACGCGTTCGACACCTTTGACGGCACCATGCTCGCCGTCTCGCACGACCGCTATTTCATCAACCGGCTCGCCACGCGCGTGCTGCGGCTGACCGAAGACGGAATCGAATCGTTCGACGGCAACTACGACACGTTTCACAGCGCCATGGAGGCGCGCAAATCCGCCGCCCCGGCACAAAAGAAAGAGCCCAAGCAAAACGACTATCAGAAGCGCAAAGAGCGCGAAAGCCGTCTGCGGAAGCTCAAGGGACAGATTGCCCGTCTGGAAGCGCAGATTGACGAACTGGACAGCACGGCGGCCGAGCTGCAGTCGCAGCTGAACAGCCCCGAAACCGCCGCCGCGTATGAAACAATTCTCACACTGACCGAGCAGCTCCACGAGACCGCCGCGCAGCAGGAGGCGCTGATGGAGGAATGGCAGACGCTGAACGAAACACTGGAAGCGCTGGAAATGGAAAACTGAGAATGGAGAATGGAGAATTAAACACTGCGCACTGAAAAAGCGTCCCCACGGACGCTTTTTTTCATGTCATCTTTTCCTGCTTGATCTTGTGGTCGATCACGTGGCGGGAGGCAAGCTCCTGCAAAATTTCGTCGAGCGAGATGCCCATTTCGCACATCAGTACCATCACATGATAGGTCAGGTCGGCGATCTCATAAACCGTCTCGCGCTTGTCCTCCGCTTTGGCGGCGATGATGACCTCCGTCGATTCCTCCCCCACCTTTTTGAGAATCTTGTCGAGCCCTTTGTCGAAGAGGTAGCTCGTGTAGGAGCCCTCCTTCTTTTCGGTTTTGCGGCCTTCGATCAGCGCCATCAGGCCCTCCATCGAGAACGGATGCCGCGTGTCGGATTCGTAAACAAGGTCGTTGAAGCACGAGGTCGTCCCCTTGTGGCAGGCCGGACCGTCCGGCTCCACCTCCACCACCAGCGCGTCGCGGTCACAGTCGGCCGTGATCGAAACGATGTGTTGAAAGTTGCCGCTGGTTTCGCCCTTGAGCCAAAGCGTTTGGCGCGACCGGCTGAAGAAGCAGGTCAGCTCTTTTTCAAGCGAGACATGCAGGCTCTCGCGGTTCATATAGGCAAGGGTCAGCACCCGCTTGGTATTCGCGTCCACCACGATGGCGGGAATGAGGCCCTTTTCGTCAAACTTTAACTGGTCGATTGAAAGCATAGTATCACCTTTCTAAAATTTGAAATTTGGAATGTGGAATTGACCAAACATTTATGTATCGTGCATCCATTCATTCTAAATTCCACATTTCACATTCCACATTATAGTCTCGCCGGAATGCCGTTCGCCGCCATGGCAAGCTTCAGGTCGTGAATCTTCACTTCGCCGAAATGGAAGATCGACGCGGCAAGCCCCGCGTCCACGCCGGGCAGCGTTTGGAATAATTTGATAAAGTCGTCGATGCAGCCCGCGCCGCCCGAGGCAATCACGGGGACGTGCACGACCTCGCACACCCGCGCGAGCATTTCAAGGTCGAAGCCCTGTTTCACGCCGTCGGTGTCGATGGAGTTGAGCACGATCTCCCCCGCCCCGCGCTGCACGCCGCTGCGGATCC
>JAEEGL013270883.1_pt1 | contig 17552 bp, 17 predicted proteins | sample 9134231 | NCBI WGS metagenome assembly JAEEGL01 (sample SAMN16246548, study PRJNA631951) | gut metagenome | biome: gut microbiome; feature: rumen; material: fiber-attached | host: Bos | place: Iran: Karaj | collected 2018-10 | reverse complement strand
GTACTGGCCGTTGATAATGGCGGTAAGCGCTTCCTCCAGGTGTTTCGGATCTTCTTCGGTAAGAAAGCCGACTGTCCCGAGATTAATGCCAAGTAAAGGAATATCATATTCCATGGCATACCTTGCTCCGATCAGCAGCGTACCGTCGCCGCCAAAGGTAACGATCAGATCCGGTTTAATCTGACACTCTTCCGTCTGAGGATTAAACGTCAGAATATGATGACGATGAAAAAAAGCGGAAGCTTTCTCAGCATATTTCACCGCATCCTGGTTTTCCACATTCAGAATCAGTCCGGCTGCTTTCAGCATTTGCTTCTTTCCTCCCGCAGGATTTGACAAAATAGTATCACAACCTGTATATATACTCAAGAGATACGGTTTTTTTGTATATTGATGAATATATGCAAAATGCAGAAAGGGATGTATAATGAATGATTCCGGTTCTGTATACTGACAAAGAATTTTTAGTCTGCAGCAAACCCGTCGGTACGCTGTCCGAATCTCCAGGACTGCCCGATATGCTTCAGGAGCAGCTGGGCTGCAGATTTTTTCCTGTTCACCGCCTCGACCAGGGCACCGGAGGCGTATGTGTGCTTGCTGCTTCCGCTTATGCATGTACAGGGCTTCAGAAGCTTATCCAGGAAGGACAAGTGGGGAAAGAATACCTTGCGGTGATATCCGGAAAGCCGGTAGAACAAAACGGATCTTTCCGGGATTATCTCTATCACGATAAAAGATCCAATAAAACCTATGTTGTCAAACAAAAAAGAAAAGGTGTGAAAGAAGCTCTTTGTGACTGGCATATTATCGGTACAGCTGTCTTCAATGATCAGCCTCTGACCCTTGTACGTGTATCGCTGCACACAGGACGCACTCATCAGATCCGTGTACAGTTTGCCTCCCGCGGCTTCCCGCTCGTGGGGGACCGGAAGTACGGCAGCCGTATCAAAGCATCCTCACCGGCATTATGGGCATACAGCCTGTCTTTTCCGCATCCGCGGAATACAGAGAAGCAGGTGGCTGTTTCCTCTCTTCCTGACGAAGCGTTCCCCTGGATGCTTTTTGATTTGTCTGCTTTATGAATGGATCATGCTTTCGTGAGCCTCGTTCACAACAGCATGGATTTTATCAGAAGTGATACTCATTCTGTTTCCGTCCTGTTTTCTGATCTCAGCCAGGAATTCTATATTGCCTTTCGGCCCGGTAATGGGTGAATAATCCAGGTTAACCGTGCACCATCCCATCTGTTCAGTAAAAGCAACTATATTAGAAATAACACTCCTGTGTATCTCAGGATCGCGTACCACTCCGTTTTTACCCACATTCTCCCTGCCTGCTTCAAACTGGGGTTTGATCAGCGTATAAAATACACCCTGATCTCCCATGATTTCTGCAGCTGCCGGCAGGATCAGACGGATTGAGATAAAGCTGACATCCATCACTGTTATCTCGGGTTTATCCGAAAACATGCCGCTTTCCAGAAACCTTGCATTTGTTCTTTCCATTACGGTGACCCGCGGGTCATTACGCAGTTTCCAGTCAAGCTGCCCGTATCCTACGTCAATTGAATAAACAATCCTTGCGCCGTTCCGAAGACAGACATCGGTAAAGCCTCCTGTACTCGATCCGATGTCCATAATCACCCGGTCTTTCAGGTCTGCGTCAAACACACGCACAGCCTTCTCCAGTTTCAGTGCGCCCCTGCTGACATATTCGTTTTCAGAAGATTTCAGAGAAAGAATTTCCTGGCTTCCAATGCATTCGGATGCCTTGTTGATTCTTCTTTCCCCGACAAAAACGCGGCCCTCCATGATTGCGGCCTGTGCCCGTTCCCTGCTTTCACACAGATGCTGCTGTACCAGCGCTATATCCGCTCTGATTTTATCGGCCACCGGCGTTTTCTCCCTTCATTTTGCGGTATATGTCTTCCGCAAGTGATTCTGCATCCAGTTTTGCATCCCTGATCAGTCTCTCATGATCTCCATGCTGAATATAGCAGTCCCTGACTGCATAACAGAAAGCGGGAACATTGTAACCCATGTCCAGACAGTATCTGCTTACATATTCTCCGAATCCTCCTGCCAGCATGTGTTCTTCCATGGTATACACCTGCACATTCTGAGGCATGGAAGCAAGATATTCTTCGTCCAGAGGTTTCACAGTTGAACAGTTCATAACGCAGGTGCTGATTCCATGCTGTTCAAGGATGCATGCAGTATCCATTGCCTTCGGAACCATGGATCCAACCGCCAGCAGGATCACATCCCTGCCCGCCTTCAGTTCCAGCCATTTTCCGGCTTCAAACGGGCGGTCTGTTTTCTGTTGCTGAACCGGTTTGATCGATTTCGGATAACGAATAACACATGGACCGTTCTGCCCGATGCTCCACCGCAGCATACTGATCAGTTCCTGTGAAGATGACGGAGCCAGAACTGTCATGCCGGGAACCGGTATCGTCATGGAAAAATCAAACAAACCGTGATGTGTCTGCCCGTCTTCCCCGCCGATACCGCTTCTGTCCAACAGGAATACCACAGGCAGATTCTGCATACATACATCATGAATCATCTGATCGTAGCACCGCTGGAAAAAGCTTGCATAAACCGCAACATACGGTCTCATACCGCCTGCTGCCAGACCGGCTGCCATTGTCGCCGCATGTTCCTCTGCAATTCCCACATCAATGAGGCGGTCAGGGAAACGTTCCGCAAAATGATCAAGGCCCGTCCCGAGCTTCATGGCTGCGGTGATGGCAACAATTCTCTTATCATTTTCAGACAGGTCAGCCAATGTATCCGCCATGATATGTCCCCAGGACGGAGACTGCGGCTTATCTATCCGATACCCGGTTTCAACATAGAACGGCGGAGTGCCGTGAAAAGCCTCCGGACGCTCTTCTGCCTTATCGTATCCATACCCTTTTTTTGTCAGGACCTGTATAACACAGGGGCCTTTTCTGTATCTGGCCTGCCGGAAAGCCTTCTCCATTTCTTCTATATCGTGTCCGTTGATCGGACCGTAATACTCAAACCCGAGCGCCTCAAAAAATCCGGTTTCATTGTCTCTGACAACCAGTGAACGGAGCACTTTCTTAATGCCGTGAATAACCCTGTACAGCGGTTTACCGATAACAGGAAGCTGATTAAGGTGCCGTACATGCTGTTTGGCGCTTTGCCAGCCCGCACTGATCCGGAGGCGCGTAAGGTACTGAGAAAGTGCGCCGACATTAGGTGCGATGCTCATTTCATTATCATTCAGCACAACAATCATATTCGTTTTGCTGTTTCCGGCATCATTCAGCGCTTCGTAGCACATGCCGCCTGTAAGCGCTCCGTCACCTACAACAGCAATCACATCATAATGCTCGTTCTGATAATCCCTCGCTCTCGCCATACCAAGTGCGGCAGAAATGGCCGTGCTTGCGTGTCCTGTTTCAAAACAATCATACGGACTTTCACATCTTTTGGGGAATCCTGACAATCCTCCGTAAGAACGAAGTGTTGAAAACCGGTCATACCGGCCTGTGATTATCTTGTGTATGTAGCTCTGGTGTCCCACGTCAAAAACAACTTTATCTTCAGGCATATGAAACACACGGTGCAGCGCCAGCGTAAGCTCTACCACACCGAGATTGGACGCCAGATGACCGCCGTTGGAGGAAACAGTGGAAATCAGTAATTTCCGGATCTCCCCAGCAAGCTGTTCCAGCTGTTCATAGCTCATTCCATCCAGATCGCGCGGAGATTTTATTTTTTCCAGCATCTTTGACATGACATCCCTTCGTCACTTAGAGTATTTCATTCCTTTGCATCCTTTGGCGCCTTTAGATCCCAGGGAAACATTTTTCAGAATGTCACTCGAATAGGCATAATTGGATTGGTTTTTGTCAGCATGTGCTTTTTCCGCAAAATTTATCATCCTGTCAATCAGTGCGCTGTAAGGTATACCTGCATTTTCCCACAGATAAAACGCCAGACTGCCCGGAATTGTATTAATCTCCGTTATATACAGTTTCTCGCTGTGTTTATCAAACATATAGTCGATCCGTACCACACCTTTGCAATCCAGCATACGGAAAATGGTCCGGCTCATTTCCTGGATTTCATTTTTCAGTTCATCCTCGATGGGCGCAGGAAGCACTCTGTGCAGGCTCGCCATGCCCTTACTTCCGCCTGATGCAAGATATTTGTCCTTGAAATCAAGAAATTCATCATTGTTCAGCGGCATTTCTATCGGAGAAGCCTCTACAATATCATCATATCCCATTACACTGCAGTTGAGTTCAACGGGTTTATCAAGGCCTTTTTCAACGAGTACCCGTCTGTCGTACTCAAATGCAAGCTCAAGGCTGTCAGCCAGCGATTCTGTATCATCCGCTCTGCTTACGCCGATACTTGATCCCAGATTTGCCGGTTTCACAAAAACCGGAAAGCCGAGCTCCTCTTCAACTTTGTTCAAAACAGCTCCACGTTCCCCGGAAAATTCACTGCGTGTGAAACTCAGGCCCGGCAGAACAGGCAACCCGGCGCCCTGAAAGAACTGCTTCATCATGATCTTGTCCATTCCCAGCGCGCTTCCCGCAACGCCTGTGGAAGTATAAGGAACATTGATCAGTTCCATCAGTCCCTGCAGTGTGCCGTCTTCTCCGTTCAGCCCATGCATTACAATAATATATGCATCTATACGCGCAACGATCTCCGTTTTTTCCCTTGCAAACAATCCTGTATTTTTCCTGATAGTGAGCAGTGCTCCCGATCCGGAGGACAGATCGGGAAAAACCCGGATGATTCCTTTCTGATCAGGGCGAAAAGGTTTATAAGCCTGAATATCTGTCAGTTTATCACCTGTATACCAGTTTCCGTCATCACTGATGTAGACCGGGATAATTTCATATTTTTCCCTGTCGGCATGCCGCATAAGCTGAACTGCACTGATAATGGCCACCTCACGTTCACAGCTTCTGCTTCCGAAAATCACACCGATCTGCTTTTTCATATGTTTTGTCCTCCCAGTTTTCATTCTGTATAATTATCGGGGAGATCATTCTCAAACAGAACCGTATCCCCTGCTCCGGATATTTCTTTCAATATTTCCGTTGCTTCTGTCAGACTGGAGACAATTCTGACAGCTGCCTCCGGAAATCCTTTTTCCTGAAGTCCGTTCCGGATCGCTTCACTTCGCTTTTTACCCACAAGAATTGCAATATCGCAGCAATCAGCCATAGCCTGCCCGAACTCATTGTTCATTTCATTCTCGCGTTCTCCAAGTTCAACCATTCCCGGAGTAACAACAATCCGCTGTTTCGGAAACTGCTTCAGAACATCAAAAGCCTGCCTGGCTCCGCGTATATTGCTGTTGAAGGCATCGTCAATGACATTCAGTCCGCCGGGATGCCTGATCAGCTGAAGCCGGTGTTCAATAGGATTGATTTTCCTGATCCCCCGGGATATCTGCTCCATTGTTAATCCGAGGTCCAACGCAACAGATGCGCACAGCAGAATATTCCGTATATTCAGTTCTCCCAGCAGCTGCGTACAGCACGGAATTTTCCGGTCCGCTGTACAGAGCAGAAAACTGCTGCCTTCCGGTGAATAGGCTATTTCTTCAGCCCACACGTCATCTTTATTACTGTCAAGACCGGAGATGTATTTCCGTTTTTCTGTCTGATTATACAGCTTTCTGCATATTCCGTCGTCATCAGCAAAAAACGCTTTTCCGTCTGCCGGCAGTGCATCAATCAGTTCGTATTTTGTTTTTGTAATTCTTTCCAGTGTCCTGAACGTATCCAGATGCTGCGGACCCACGGAGGTCAGGATGCCGATCTGTGGATGGACCAGCCTGCACATTTCCTTAATATCGCCTACATGCCGGGCCCCCATTTCTGCGATAAAAATACGGTGCCCCGCTTCAAGCCTTGAACGTATAACTTTTGTCACACCCATCGGAGTGTTATAGCTGGCGGGTGTCACCAGTGTCTGATATTTTTCACCGAGGATTGTTCCAAGGATGAATTTAACGCTTGTTTTTCCCCAGCTCCCTGTGATACCGATTCTGAGCAGATCATCACGCTCTTTCAGGATCCTCTGCGCATCCCTGAAATAAAGTTCACTGATAATCTTTTCCAGCGGCCATGCAAGCAGACCGCATAATGCGATCAGCCCCGGAAGCAGTGCGGGAAAAACAAGAATGAGAGCGCTTGCAACTCTCGTTTCCTTGCTTCTCACCCAGAGCATCAGAAGGAAGGTCAGCAAAGAAAGAACGATAAAAGACGTTGCATAAAGCCGTTTTACACGAGGTGTGATCACAAATGCTTTCTTAGCCTTTTTCTCTGAGAAGCTTTTTCCGATAAAGTATCCGCCAGCAATCAGAATTATGGTCTCTGCCAGATACAGGTACCATTGTCTGCTGCTATCGGTCAGATTCAGCGAGATCAGTTGTATTGAAACAGCCAGGAGAATCATCATGCATATTCCCGGCAGCATCGACTTGAGAAGATTCCGCCTGACGGTACGGAAATATCCCGGAAACTGATAGCTTTCCAGCTGAAAATAATGCAGAAGAATTCTGCCTGCCAGCAGGCATCCGGCAGCAATTCCCATGCACAGAAGGACAGATAAAAACATTTGATTAAGCTCCCTTCAGGAACTGACACACGATTGTATTGAATCGCTGCAGCTGTTCCAGATAAGCAAAATGTGTACCGCCTTCAAAGACAACAAGGCCGGCATCCGGAATTCGTTTTTCCATTTCTTTTCCCATCCAGAGCGGTGTTTCCGTATCGGAATCGCCCCAGATGAGCAGTGTGCTTGCGTTGAATTTTTCGTAAAGGTCCGTGAGGTCAAGATTAATAACCTTCACGAACGTTTTTTTCATTTCATCATCCAGCGCGTTGTAATCACGGCTTCCGTACTTTTCCCTGAGTTTTTTCTCGAATTTATCAGCAGCCGCCCTGAGGAAAGGGATATGTCTGAGTCTTTCGCATTGTTTTTTCAGCTTTTTGTATTCCGCGCTGCGTTTTTGAGCTGCTTCTGTCTGTTTTGGTCTGATGCCCGCAGCACCTGTAAAAACAATCCGGTCAAAGAGTTGTGGCTCTTCCGCAGCCAGCCAGGCGGTGATTCTGCATCCAAAGCTGTGCGCTATGACTGAACAGGGGAAAAACCCAAGCCGTTTCAATAGTTCCTTCAGACAGGCAGCGTATTCCGGTACGCCCCATGGTTCCGGAGGCCTGCCGCTTTCACCATGCCCGGGAAAATCCACGAGAAGGACCCGATGCGTCTTCATCAGTGCTTCTGCAACAGGAGCCATCATTTTCATATCACAGCCCCAGCCGTGGAGAAGCATGACTCTGTTTTCACCGTTTCCTTCAAGCCTGTAATGGATTTCCGTGTTTTTAATGATCTCTTTCATCTTTCATCCGTTGATTCAACATGCCAGATATACCGGCATTTGGTATGGCTGATCTCAAATCTGCTGTATATGTCTTCCGGGACATCCGCTATTCTTTCAAAGAAACATCCGAGTTTTATACAGGTTTTCCGGCTTGCCTCATTATCCGGATCGCAGGTAATGACAACAGAACTTTTCCCCGACAGCCTTATCTCCCTTGCCAGAAGCCTGCATGCTCTGTATGCATAATGCTTTCCACGGTATGGCGGATCAATGTGATATCCGATATGTCCGAAATAATATACATTTCTTCCCTCTCCGTCACGATAGCTGATCTGTCCGATTTCCTGTTTCTGATCATGAATTGTAATCTTCCAGATCTGTTCGTGTCCCAGAGCAAGCTCCCTGTTCAGTACACCGATATGGATTGGGATCAGATCGATCACACCGTCTGAATATTCAACCCGGTTGCGCCGAAATAACATGTTTTTTACACTTCCTGTACCTTAACCTGATCAAGCAGCATTTCAAAATCAGATCTTACAATTAACTGCGTTCCTTCTGTCATGACACTGGCTGCTCCTGCCGCAATACCGTACCGGAATGCTTTGGCCATATCTTTCTCTATTTCATATCCGAGAAGCATACCGCCGATCATTGCGTCTCCGGCACCGACAGTGGATTTTGTTTCAACCCGGAGTGCCGGGGCAAAAAGTGTTTTATCTGCAGAAATATACATGGCGCCGATAGCACCCATTGATACCACTGAATGCTGTACCCCAAGCTTTATAAACAGAAGTGCCGCGTCACGAATTGCCCTCATAGTTCTCAGTTCAATCCCAAGCGTTGCTTCCATCTCCCGCAGATTAGGCTTAATCAGAAACGGATGCGCTCCTTTTGCAGCCAGCTCCAGCTCTTTTCCTTCTGTGTCAAGGATAACTTTTTTCCCTTTCAGGGCTGTCATCAGATCCCTGTAAGTGCCTTCAGGGCAGCCCGGAGGCAGACTTCCTGTCAATACGATCATGTCACTGTCAGCCGTAGCCTGTTCCGCCAGCTCCGTAAAGTTACGGATCATTTCAGAAGTCAGAGGTGTACCCGGTTCATTCAGTTCAGTCACTCCCTGGCCATCAAGGCTGTAAACCTTCATATTGGTTCTGACATGTCCAGGCACTGTCAGGAAATGGTGCCGCAGTCCCTCCCTGTCCATCATGGCGGTCAGTTCAGGTGCACCGTTTTCTCCCATAATGCCGATACACTGCACGTCGAGGCCAAGCCGACCGGCAACAACGGCTACGTTGATTCCCTTGCCTCCCAGATCAACACGGGCATCCCGGATTCTGTTCACCTGACCGATCTGAAGGCTCTCAACATTGACAGTTTTGTCAAAACAGGGATTCAGACAAATTGATGTTATCATCGCTTCACCCCATTAAGCATGATTCAGATTATTATATCATTCCCATGCTTCATACGCAACCGATCAATCTGTCCCTGCATAACGCAAAGCCCTTCATTTACATGGTATTCCGGATTGCACGCCTTCGCATCTTCTGATATATTATTTTACAGGAGGCGACAACATGAAAACGATGTCAGATATACTGATTATTGGCGCCGGCATCACAGGCTGCTGTGTTGCCAGAGAACTTGCTGCTTATCATGCTTCCGTTCTCGTACTGGAAAAGGAAAGCGATCTTGCCGAAGGCGCAACCAAAGCAAACAGCGGCATTGTCCACGCCGGTTATGATGCCGTGCCCGGAAGCCTGAAAGCATATTATAACGTACGCGGTGCATCCATGTATTCCGGCCTGTGTGCCTCTCTCGGTCTTCCTTACAAACAGTGCGGAGCCCTGGTTATCGGCATGAATGATCAGGATCGGGAAACCATTGAAAAGCTCAGGCTGCGCGGTGAAAAAAACGGAGTCTCCGGGCTCAGGATTCTGGAACATGACGAGCTTCTTTCCCTGGAACCGGAGCTCAATCCCGCGGTTATATGTGCACTTTACGTTCCATCCAGTGCGATCATCAGTCCGTATGAAACCGCCTTTGCAATTGCGGATCATGCCGCATTGAACGGCGTCTCTTTTCGTTTCAATGAAAACGTCGAAGCAGTTCATGTTCAGCCGGATGGACTGTTCCGTGTTCTGACTTCTTCAGATGAATACCTTTGCCGTGTTCTGGTCAATTGTGCCGGTTCTTACGGTGCGCAGATTCATAATCAGCTCTCGTATACAAAGCTGGAAATGATTCACCGGCGCGGACAGTATTACCTTCTGGACCGTATGGATCACCCGCCTTTTACACACACGATCTTTCAATGCCCGTCATCCATGGGAAAAGGAGTACTTGTCAGCCCTACTGTTCACGGAAACACCCTTCTCGGGCCGACGGCAGAAGATATTGTCGATCCGATGGACACAACCACCACTTCGGAAGGTCTGTCAGAAGTTTTGCGTAAAGCAGCTCTTACCTGGCCGAATATATCAGTACGATCCAATATAACCAATTTCAGCGGAGTACGTGCACATCTTGCCACAGATGATTTTATCGTCGGTCCCTGTGACTCCTGTCCGGGATACTATGAAGCTATCGGGATTGAGAGTCCTGGCCTTTCTTCTGCGCCGGCAATTGCTCAGGATCTGGCAGGGATGATCGTTGATCAGCTGAACCTTTCGGCAAAGTCTGATATGGTTCCCTGCAGCGTTTTGCCCGTTCCTTTCCGTGATATGAATACAGAAGAAAGAGAAAAGGCCGTAGCAGCAGATCCTGCCTGGGGCAATATCATCTGCCGCTGTGAAACGGTCACCGAAGCCGAGATACGCGCCGCCATTCGCCGCCCTGTCGGCGCCCGCACAATCGACGGCGTCAAGCGTCGCACCCGTGCAGGCATGGGAAGATGTCAGGGAGGTTTCTGCATGCCCCGCGTAGCTGATATCATCGCTGAAGAAACTGGTGTCTCTTTACCCGATGTAAAGAAAGGCAGCGGAGACAGTTTCATTCTGGCAGGTTCTGTTGAATCCTTCTTGAAAGGAGATACAGCTTATGACAGATCGGAATATTGATATTCTTGTAATCGGAGCCGGTCCTGCCGGACTGGCTGCTGCCATTGCAGCCAGAGAAGCCGGAATCACTTCCCTCCTGGTCATTGATCGTGAAAAAGAACCGGGAGGCATCCTCCGTCAGTGTATCCACAACGGTTTCGGTCTCCATCGCTTTAAAGAAGAACTGACCGGACCTGAATATGCACAGAGAGATATTGACAAAGCGGCTGAACTGGGTATCCCGATCGAATGCTCCACAATGGTACTTTCAGTCTCCCGTGACCACCTTGTCACATGTGTATCTCCTGTTTACGGAATACAGCGCATTCAGGCAAAAGCGGTTATTCTCGCCATGGGCTGCCGTGAACGTCCGCGCGGTGCTCTCTGCACTCCTGGCACACGATGTGCGGGTATATATTCCGCCGGCACAGCCCAGCGTTTTGTAAATCTTGAAGGTTTTATGCCTGGTAAAAGAGTCATTATCCTCGGTTCCGGTGATATCGGCCTGATCATGGCCAGGCGGATGACTCTTCAGGGGGCCAAAGTGCTGGCCTGTGTGGAAATAATGCCTTACTCCTCCGGTTTGAACCGGAATATCGTACAGTGTCTTCAGGACTACAATATTCCGTTATTGCTCAGTCATACCGTCACAGATATACAGGGGCTTCACCGTCTTGAAGGGATCACAGTCTCCGAAGTGGATCAGAACAGAAAACCTGTTCCTGGAACAGAGAAACATTTTGCCTGCGATACACTCCTGCTTTCCTGCGGTCTTATTCCTGAAAATGAGTTAAGCCTGGGCGCCGGCGTATCGCTTTCTTCCGCCACATCAGGAGCAATTGTGGACGAAACATTTGAAACAAATGTACCCGGTATTTTTGCCTGCGGCAATGTGCTGCACGTACATGATCTTGTGGACCATGTTTCCGCAGAAAGTTATAAAGCAGGATGTTCAGCAGCGTCTTTTGTACTGAACAGACATTCTGAAGATTCGTATTTTTCCGTCATGGATGGTGACGGTGTTCGTGGAACCGTTCCGCAGAGAATCCACAGGAACGTGGATTCACCTGTTGATCTTATGTTCCGCCCTGCAGGCGTATACCGAAACTGCTCTGCTGTAGTGGAATGCGGAAATGTTGAAATCTGCAGGAAGAAAGCTCTGATTTATACCCCCGGTGAAATGGCGCTTATCACACTCAAACCAGAGCATCTACGCAATCTGGACGAAAACATACTTACAGTGCGCATAGAAAGGAACTGAATTTCATGGATCAGGTTATCACATGCATTAATTGTCCCGTTGGATGCCGTATGACCGTTTCTCTTTCAGATACGTGCGAATTTCTTTCCGTCACGGGCAACACCTGCCCCCGCGGAGCTGTTTACGCCCGTCAGGAATGCACACTTCCCAAACGTATTATTACCGCGGTTATTCCCGTTGAAGGATGCCGGATGCCTTTGTCTGTCAAAACATCGGTTCCTGTACCCAAGCAACTGATTCGGAAAGTAATGCATGAACTGGGAAATACTCAGATCCATGCCCCGGTTCGTGCAGGTCAGATCATTATCCATCACGTACTGAATACCGAAGCCGATATCGTTGCGACCCGTACCCTGCCCTGAGTAAACGAAACATTGTTTTTTGTTGTATTCCATTCTATACGTCTTGTAAGCCGTATGTTTGTCTGTTATAATATGTGCTACATGAGCTTGAAAGGAGTTTATTCTGTCATGATTGAAAACATTTTCGGTATCGCTTCAGCTTTTGCTGAAGAAACCGCCGCTGTTGCCGGCGCTGAAGGAGAAGTCCAGCAGGTCAGTTCCATCGCGGCCCTGGCAACCACATTCCTCCCCCTCATCCTGATTTTTGTTGTCTTCTGGTTTATGCTGATTCGTCCGCAGCGCAAAAAGGACAAACAGGTTAAGGAAATGCTGAACAACCTGAAAGCCGGCGACCGCATCTGCACAATCGGCGGTATCTACGGTACCATTACCGGTCTGAAGGATGATACAGTTACTCTTTCCGTCGGAAAGGACAATCTCTCCATGGTTGTGGCACGCTGGGCAATCCGCAATGTTGAAGATGTCACCATTGAGAATGACGCTCAGGAACTGAACTGATCACTCGTACAAGTATCAAAGATCCCGGCTGAAGCTTCAGCCGGGATCTTTTAAATCTCATCCACTATATTCACAGGTTCTTTTCCGAAAGTTTCATAAATCGACTCAAGATATTCATCATCTCCGCTGTTATCAGCCGTTTCGGATGATTTACCCTGAGGCACAGCAGAAAATGAGCATGCCTGTCCGGTTATCTGCTGAAGACATTCACAGATGGTTTTGTTCCTTTCCGGCATATTGAGAACAGTAATAAACTGAACCTCTGCTTCTTTCCTGTCCGCCTGCCAGAGATACCTTCCGTTTTTACAGCCGATCATACGGCCCTGGGAAAGAAAGCTCCAGGCAGTCATATCTTTTCCGCGGATTGTATTCATCAGTTCTTTCCATACCGCAGCATGATTTCCGCTGTTTTCTCTCCCGGCAGCCTGAGGCACCTTTCTTTCTTCCCTGGGCTGCTGTATCCTGGTGGTTTTCGTTTCCTCCACGGGAATTTGTGCAGCAGCTGCTGCCGCAGGATTCCGTATCAATCCGTCTATACGTTTTTCAAGTTCAATAATCCTGTCATTCAGGGCCTGTGAATCCGTTTCTTCGATTCTCAGACAGCTTTTAATACTGGCGTTTTCCAAAGCCATTCTCGGTGTAGAAGCATATCTCATTTCCGTTTCAAGCGCCATGAACAGATCCAGAATTTTCATCAGCCTTGACACTGTCATTGATTCGCTTTGCCGGACATATTCCGCAGCTTCATCCCCGGAAATATCCATAATCATGGATACATCTTCAGGACTGGTTTTGGCAATCAGCAGGGCCCTGATATGTCTGCAGACATCTTTTGCGAAAACGGCCGGATCTTTGCCGTCACGCATGAGCCTGTCAATCATGAGATAAACCTTCGAAGCATCCTGTTCAGAAAGTGCTTTGCTGAATTCGAACAAAAAGGATGTATCGCTCGTTCCAAGTATGTTTCTGACGAGTTCTTCATCAACCTGATCACTGTATCCAAGGCACATGTCCAGGATGCTGAGTGCGTCCCTCATGCCGCCGTCGGCAGCCCTTGCAATCATCATAAGTGCGCCGTCAGATACCTGCGCGCCGCTGCCTTCTGCCGCTTCCTTCAGTCTTCCGGCTATTTCCGTACTGGGAATCCGTCCAAAGTCAAAGCGCTGACATCTGCTCAGGATGGTTTCCGGCAGCTTCTGCGGTTCTGTTGTTGCCAGGATGAAAACAATATGGGCAGGAGGTTCCTCCAATGTTTTCAGCAGTGCATTGAATGCAGATGTGGACAGCATATGCACTTCATCGATAATATATACTTTATATTTACCGTACTGGGGTGGATACTTTACCGTATCCCTCAGTTCCCGCATCTCGTCCACGCCGTTATTGCTGGCTGCGTCGATTTCAATAACATCCAGGGTCTCTTCATTGTCTGCCCGCAGACAGTTCTCACACTTTCCGCATGGATCACCGTTTTCAGGCTGTAAACAGTTAATCGCTTTTGCCAGAATCTTGGCTGTGGAGGTTTTCCCTGTTCCACGGGATCCACAGAACAGGTATGCATGTGCAATTCGGTTTGTGACGACCTGATTTCTCAGCGTTCCGATAATCGGAGCCTGTCCGACAACATGGGAGAAATCCTTGGGTCTCCACTCACGGTACAGTGCACGATATGCCATCTTTTCCTCCCCTTATTCAACCGTCAGATTGATATACTGATACAGCTTTTTCACCGTTCCGTTTCCGATTCCGTGAACTGCCGTCAGATCTTCGGGATAATAAAACGAACCGTTCTTGTTTCTTTCTTCGATCAACTGCAAAGCATAAACCTTCCCGATTCCGGGAAGTGTTTCCAGTTCATCCTCTCCGGCGGTGTTGATTCTGACTATACCGGCTTCTTTTACCGGAATACCGCTGAGCTGCCAGGCGGAACCGCAGCCTGTCCTGTAGACTATCCCGTCATTATGCACAGGTGCCAGAATATGGGCCAGACTCAGTACGACTCCTGTCAGAACAAGCAAAACACCAGTCATACGTTTTTCTTTATCAGACATCTTTCCTGACTTTCTGTCCCTGTTTAGTATCCTCCAGAATATACCCGGCCTGAATGATCCTGTTGCGAAGCTCATCACTCTTTGCCCAGTCTTTATTCTTCCTGGCTTCAGCCCGTTCATTTACAAGTGCGGCAATTTCGGGCGGGAGTTCTTCTTCCTTTTTGCTGAGAATTCCCAGCACATCGCAGATTGATTCCAGGCTGTTCAGCGCGGCCTGAGCAGCTTCCCTTGAAGCGCCCTGAACCACCGTAACATTTGCGTCCTTAACCAGTTCAAAAATGGCGCCCAGTGCATCTGCCGTATTCATATCATCATCCATTGCGTCATCAAAGCGTTTTTCGTATCCTTTCAGACGCTCGATGAATTCTTTCTCCTTGTCGTTCAGCGGCCTGTCTTCTCCGTTTTCAAGCTGGAACTTCAGAGAATTCCGCGCGGTATACAAACGATTCAGGCTGGCATTTGCAGAATCAATCTGATCCCGGCTGAAATTAATTGGACTGCGGTAATGTGCACTGAGCATAAAGAGACGTACAGCTTCCAGATCATATTCCTTTGCGATATCCCTGACGGTAAAGAAATTGTTCAGGCTTTTGCTCATCTTCTGGTTGTCCACATTGATGAAGCCGTTATGCATCCAGTAATTGACATACTTCTTTCCTGTGGCTCCTTCGCTCTGGGCAATTTCATTTTCATGGTGAGGAAACAGCAGGTCTTTTCCGCCGCAGTGTATGTCAAAAGTTTCTCCGAGATACTTCATGCTCATTGCTGAGCACTCAACATGCCACCCCGGTCTGCCCTTTCCCCAGGGGCTGTCCCATGCAGGTTCTCCGGGTTTCTGTGCCTTCCACAAAGCGAAGTCTTCAGGCGATTCCTTATCTGTATCAACATTCAGTCTTTCACTTGCGCCGTTTTCCCTGTCGTCCGCATTCTGGCCGGACAGTTTACCGTAACCGAGGAAAGCGGATACGCGATAATAAACATCACCGGAGGGCGATGCATAAGCATGACCGTTTTCAATCAGTTTTGTAATCAGCGCGATGATTTCTGGAATATGTTCTGTTGCTTTGGGGTGAACCGTGGCCGGACGGATTCCCAGCGCTTTGGCATCCTTGTAATACTCATTGATAAATCTGTCGGCAAGTTCCTTTACAGTAATGCCTTCTTCATTGGCTCTTCTGATCATTTTGTCATCGATATCTGTGAAATTCTGGACAAAAGTAACCTCATAGCCTTCCCGCTCCAGCTGCCTTCTCAGCACGTCAAACGTGATGAAAGGCCGGGCATTGCCGATATGGAAATAATTATACACAGTAGGGCCGCATGCATAGATACCCACTTTTCCATCATGGATCGGCTTAAAAGTTTCTTTTTTACGGGTCATGCTGTTATAGATCTGCATAATGATTATCTCCTATACTTTTTCTTAATAAAGTCTCTGAGCAGTACAACCGCCCAGACTAAAGCAGCGGCTGCGGTAATAATCCAAATGATCGTTCTGATATCGTATGGAATGTAAAAGGTTCCGTTCTCCCTGCCTGCGGCATTGTCTCCGGAACTGATGGTATCCTGAAGATTCATCAGTTCCGTACCGTTTTCGTCAACAATTCTGAAATCCAGCCTTATACTGCGCACATGACCTTTCTCAGGGAGCTTGATACTGGCTGAAAAATCAAATGCAGGGTTTTCCGTATCAGGTGTGAAGACAGCCGAGCTTTTTTGTTTCAGCATCGTAATACGATGCCCGTTAACAACTGTAAACAACGGATTGTGATCCTCTTCCGGGGCTCCGCCGTATGAAAGATCAGTGGATATTCTGATCGTTAATTCTTTTCCGCAAAACTCCGCTAGGTCGATCCGGCCTGAAAACTGATTGTACGCACCGGGATCCCATGACCATTCTTCGTTGTCGGCAGTGATCTGTATCTGCGCTGTATGCTCACATACAGCGTTTGCACAGCAGATCAGGAGTATAGCAAAAAGGATAAGGTTCAATACGCGTAGTTTCATTCCCGCTTCATTCCTGCCTTTGATCATCGTCTTTGCTGTCCTGGGGAAAACTGTGTATTCTTTCACTCATCTGATTAAGTGTGGAATTTACTTTCTCTGCCATTTTTCCCACTGAAACCGTATTATCAAACAAGCCGTTTATTTCAGCGCTTACAGATGAATTATCTTCTGATACAGGTAATTCGTCATCCTCTTCTTCCTCTGTGCCGTCATCGCTGCCTTCATTGTCCTGTTCAGCCGGAGCTGCAGCTGTTCCGGTAAGGGAAGCGGCATATTTTTCAGCTCTGATATCATTGAGCTGTTCATCAAGCTGTTTCAGTTCCTGAAGCATCCTGGTCATTGGTTCAGGAAATGTTTCTCCCTTCAGCCATAAAGCATAGGCTTTATTGGCCAGGTCACCAAGCACTTCCCTCCTGCGGTTCTGGATGGTAACTTCGTCCACTTTGTATCGTGTATTATTTGCGATACTGGCAGCAGTATTGCCGATCGCTTTCATCCCTTTGATCCACAGGTTTTTCGCCTTGTCCCGAATATCTTTTCTGACTGCCAACGCATTGTCCTCCTTTAGCCTGCAAAATGGCGTCTGAGCCTGAGAGCAGGCTTTTACCGAATAAGCATCAATGAACCTGGATTGATTCTGAATTCGACGCTGTTCATCGGACTGATATCTCCGTCCACATTGATTCGCAGACTGTTTCCCTCTATCAGGATATCGGAAGCTCTGAAATGCTTCGTTATTCTGAATTTCAGATCTTTGGAAAGCATCAGGCCCGGCAGGTAAAACGGAATCTGCCACCTGTGAACACTGCGGATCATAACAAGATCAAGCTTTCCGTCTTCAATATCAGCTTTCGGACATATGGGGATACCACCGCCGATGAAACGGCCGTTCGCCACAGAACAGATAAGATACTCTCCTTCCTGTTCTTTTCCGTCAGCGGTTATC
>JAEEGL010777499.1_pt1 | contig 17553 bp, 15 predicted proteins | sample 9134231 | NCBI WGS metagenome assembly JAEEGL01 (sample SAMN16246548, study PRJNA631951) | gut metagenome | biome: gut microbiome; feature: rumen; material: fiber-attached | host: Bos | place: Iran: Karaj | collected 2018-10 | reverse complement strand
TCGAAGCCCGACTACCGTGCCGGACTGGAGAAGGAACTGGAGGCTATGCGCAACCAGGAGATGTGGCGTGCCGGCGAGACTGTGCGTAAGCTGCGTCCCGAATATCAAGAGGATTAATATGCAGAACCTTGAACAGATAACCCGCCTCGTGTGTGATATTGCCCGCGAGGCGGGTTCTTATATAAGAAAGGAACGCGCGAACTTCTCGGTTGAGAAGGTCGAGCGCAAGCATGCCCATGACTATGTGTCGTATGTGGACAAGGGCTCGGAGCAGATGATTGTCAGCAGACTTCGCCAGATACTGCCTGAAGCGGGGTTTATTACCGAAGAAGGCCTGGCTACGCATAGCGACGAGCAGATGCTTTGGGTGGTAGATCCATTGGACGGCACGACGAACTTCATTCATGGCTTTGCTCCCTATGCTGTGTCGATAGCCCTCATTCGGGGCAAAGAGATACTTGCGGGCGTGGTCTATGAGATTTGTGCCGACGAGTGTTTCTTTGCCTGGCAACACGGAGGGGCCTTTGTTGAAACGAGAAGTGAGCAGGGGGGAACAAGAAGCGTCTCTCTTCACGTGGGCAGTAGCGAAATTGGCGATGCGCTCATCTGTCTGCAGTATCCCTATAACAGCGATGCCTACAAGCCAGTTATCAAGCGTCTGATAGAACGCTACTATGGGCATGCAGCTAGCATCCGCAGCATAGGCTCGGCGGCTATGGCGCTATGCTATGTTGCAGCAGGCCGGCTCGATGCCTACGTGGAGCGATACATTGGCCAGTGGGACTATATGGCCGGGGCGCTGATAGTCATGGAGGCAGGAGGCAGGGTGACCGACTTCGATGGTAGCGACTGCTTCATGACGGGCGACAGCGTGGTGGCTACCAACGGCGTGGTGCATGAGGCGCTGCTCAAAGGGGTCTGCCAAGCTCAATGAGACCGTCTTCCTGATAAATGTATTCTTCGTGTATGAGGTAATACAATGCAGCGTGGAGCTCTTCATTTGGCAATTTCAGGCGGAGGAGCTCTGTAACGTAGTGCTGCTTGCCGTCTGCAAGTAGGGCGACAATCTTTTCACGTGCAACCTTCTGGCCTTCCTTTGTTACCAGTTTGCCTTCGTCGGACAGGCAGACGTCGCACTGGTGGCAGTTGGCTGACTTCGTCTCGCCGAAATATGCCAGCAGTTGGCGCGAACGGCAGCGGTTGTTTGACTGGACATAGTGCAGCATGGCTTCGATGCGCTGGCGGTACTGCTGCTTGCGGTCTTCGTAAATCTCGCGTGGCAGCTGTATGTGCTCCTTCTCCTCTCGGCGCTGCAGGTAGCGGATGTAGGGAATCTGCTTACGGGGAATGTAGCTGATGAGACGACGCTCGGAGAGTCCCTTCAGGATGTCGTACGTCTGGGGACGCGTCATTCCTGCCCGCAAGGCTACCAGACTCTCGTCGATATAGCCGTAGTCGGCAAACAGCCCACCGTAGTGGCGAAGGATGGCGACGATGACGCGGTCTTCTTCAGGCGACACTTGGTCGAGGCGGTAGAGGTCATCGCGTCCCACGAGGAACTTCACGCGTGTCTGGTTGTCTGCTTCCTCGTCGTATTCCAGATAACCTGCCCGCTCGAGTAAGTGGAGTGACGAGCGCACACGGATGGGGTGGTGCCCGAAGCGGCGGCTGAACTCGTCGATATTGAACTCATGGCTGACGCCATAGCCGTCGCCTGTAGCTATCTGGTAGTAATAGGCTAGGTGCTCGTACACTTCTTTGATGTATTCGCGCGGGGGATAGGTGTCTTCGATGCGCTTCATCAGCTTGGCATGGTCGCTGTTGTTATAGAGCAGGATGGCCTGCGCAGGCTGTCCGTCGCGTCCGGCACGTCCTGCCTCCTGAAAGTAGGCCTCGATGGAGTCAGGACAGTCGAAATGCACGACGAAGCGAACGTCGGGTTTGTCAATACCCATGCCGAAGGCGTTCGTGGCCACCATGATGCGTACACGGTCGTGCTGCCAGTCACGCTGGCGCCTGTCTTTGTCGGCATGCTCGAGCCCGGCATGATAGAAAGTAGCGCTGAGTCCGGCGTCGGTCAGATGCTGGGCAATATCACGGGCATGTCGACGGCTGCGCACATAGACGATGGCACAGCCTTTCACACTCTCGAGGATATGGATGAGCTCCTGCCGTTGATCGGTGTCACGCCGCACAACATAGCCGAGGGTCTTGCGCTCGAAGCTCATCTTGAAGACATTGAAGCCGCTCTTTACAGATTTCCCGGATGTTTTTGTCTTTTCAGACTCTATGGCGAGCTTTTCGCAGATGTCTTCGACTACGCGGGGAGTGGCGGTGGCGGTAAGCGCTAGCAGGGGTGCGTTGGGCAGCAGGTGGCGTATTTGTGCTATCTCAAGGTAGCTCGGACGGAAGTCGTAGCCCCATTGTGATATGCAGTGGGCCTCGTCGACGGTGATGAACGACACCTGCATGTGGGAGAGTTTCTTTTGGAAGAGTTGTGACGACAGCCGCTCGGGTGAGACGTAGAGTAGCTTCGTGCTGCCAAGGATGCAGTTCTCGAGGACGCGAAGGATGTCGTCGTGCTGCAGACCGCTGTAGATGGCGTCTGCGCGGATTCCCAGCTGCCGAAGGTGATGAACCTGGTCCTTCATCAGGGCAATGAGTGGCGTGATGACGATGCATACGCCCTCCATAGCCATTGCTGGCACCTGGAAGGTAATGCTCTTGCCGCCTCCCGTAGGCATTAACCCCAGCGTGTCGTGACCGCTGCATATAGACTCGATAATATCACGCTGAATGCCGCGGAAGTCATCGTAGCCCCAGTAGCGCTTTAGTAAATGAGATAAATCCTCATTTCCCATTTCTCATTCCTCGTTTGCCGAAGGCATAATGTCTTCAATCTGCAACTGAACCTCGCCACGCTTGTAGGTGTTCTCCTCGATGGTGTAGACGATGTCGAACGAGCGCTTGCTTTTGATATAGCGGGCTGCGGCAGACTGACCAAAGGCTATGCCGTTCATAACCACAGCCGACTTGGAGTCGACCAGTTCGAGCTTAATGTGCTCCTGATGACGCCCCACCACTTTTGACGTGCCATAGTCGTAGACGTTACGCGTGATGAACAGAGGCTTTTCGTTCCCAGGACCGTGAGGTGCCAGCTTCTTCAGCTCGTTCATCAAACGCTTGTTGATGTTATGGAAGTCAATCTCCATGTCAATGTCCAGTGTCTGTTGCGTCTGCTCAGGCAGAATATGGTGGCTGACGTACTCCTGGAAACGGCGGCGGAACTCGGGGATGTTCTCCTGCTTCAGCGTCAGTCCAACGGCATAGGTGTGCCCGCCGAAGTTCTCAAGAAGGTCGCGGCACGACTTGATAGCGTCGTAGATGTCGAAGCCCGCTACCGAGCGGGCAGAGCCCGAAGCCATGCCGTTGATGATGGTCAGCACTACCGTAGGGCGGAAATAGAGTTCCGTCAGTCGGGAGGCAACAATACCCACTACGCCCTTCTTCCAGCCTTCGTCATAGAGCACAATGCTCTGCATGTGCTGCTGACTTTCCAAACGCTCCACAATCTCGTTGGCCTCTTCTGTCATCTGCTTGTCAACGTCGCGGCGCTGGTCGTTGTACTCGTTGATGCGTGTCGCCTCAATGAGTGCTTTCTTTAGGTCTTTCTCAACTAATAGGGTGACTGTCTCAGTGCCGTTCTGCATACGTCCCGAGGCGTTAATGCGCGGTCCAATCTTGAACATAATGTCACTCATGGTAAGTTCACGGTTTGTCAACCCGCATATCTCAATGATGGCTTTCAGACCTACCGAAGGCGCTTGGTTCAACTGCTTAAGTCCATGGAACGCCAACGTGCGGTTTTCGCCGTCGATGGGCACCAGGTCGGCAGCTATGCTTAGCGCACAGAAGTCGAGTAGGGGAATCAGCCGCGAGAAGGGTATACCGTTGTTCTTGGCAAAAGCCTGCATGAACTTAAAGCCCACACCGCAGCCGGAGAGGTGGTGGTAGGGATAGGTAGAATCTTCACGCTTGGGGTTGAGGATAGCCACTGCGGGAGGCATTACCTCGTCAGGAACGTGGTGGTCACAGATAATGAAGTCTATGCCACGCTCCTTTGCGTATGCTATTTCTTCGATTGCCTTGATACCGCAATCGAGGACGATAATGAGTTTAACACCTGTCTCTGCTGCATAGTCTATTCCCTTAATGCTGACACCATATCCCTCCTCGTAGCGGTCGGGGATATAGTATTCAATGTTAGAATAAAACTGCTGCAGAAACTTATATACCAAAGCCACTGCCGTACAACCATCTACATCGTAGTCGCCATATACCATAATGCGCTCCTTGCGACCCATGGCATCGTTCAAGCGGTCTACTGCCACGTCCATGTCGTTCATCAAGAACGGGTCTATCAGCTCGTTAAGCATCGGACGAAAGAAGCGTTTGGCTGCACTTTCAGTCCGGATGCCGCGCTGAATGAGAAGACTGGCGAGTGTCGGACTCATCCCAATCTTCTCGGCCAGCTCCTTAGCCGCTTGCTGTCTTTCTGGTGTAGGTGGTTCGTAATTCCATTTAAACTGCATTTATAATTTGTTTTTATTTCTTTCGCTTTGGCGGGTGAACCTCAGACGCACCTAGTTCATTTTGGCGACGCATAAAGAAGGCTCATGTATATAATACGCCCCAAAGTTACGAAAAAAAACAAGAAAACGGAACATTCTGCTTTAAAATTTAACAGATATTCCGTTTTTTTTACCCTTTGTTGGTTCTATTACTCTATATAGTCCATCTTCACCACAATGACTCTGATATTTTGGTCTTCCTGCCGGGTCTGAACCTTGGCAATATGCCAATCGCTGGGGAAGAAGATAACAAACTGACCAGCATCGACGTCAAAGAAATTTGCCTTCTGCTTGTCGTAGTCATAGCGCATGACGTCCTTCTCTTCATTGTATGGCTGAGCAACGGAACTGCTTTCGTGGTCGAGCAGGGCAAAGCCCTCTGTGCCACGCACCACCAGCTGGAAGTCAATCTTTTTCTTATGGCTCTCTGTGTTGCGCTTCTCCAATGGTTGGTTCTTCGAATCCTCTACGCTGGCCATCAGCGTCGAGTTCGGAATGGGGTGCTTACCCTTGGGTATGCTGTCCAAATCGGTGCTCTGCAGCCATTTGAACAATGTCTGCCATTGCTCGGTGTTCTTTTGGTACTGGTCGTAGAACACCTTTTTATTGACACTGCTGTGGGCGTTGGCCTTCTGGAATCCATTACGCCACTCGCCGTTCATCACCCATTGGCACTTCTTGCAATGACCATCAGCAGTCTTATGCTGTGCACCGGTTTTTCCACATTGCTCTTTGGCAGCCTCGTGACTTGTTCCAGCTACCTCACACTGAGCCTCTGCTGTGTTGGGAGAAAATAGAATGAGGCTGAAGAGCAATACGCCCTTCAGCCCCGAGTGTCCTTTGTTCATAGGCCAAGCTTCTTGCGGATGTCCTTGGGAATGGCATTCTTGTTCACCGTATAGTCCATCGTGTTGGCAGCAATAAAGGTCTTGGTCATGTACCAGATGCCCTTGTAGTCCCCGGTCTCACCCCACGAGTTCTTCACCATATAGTACTCCTTGCCGTTCTGATCCTTGGCAATACCAAAGATGAGCATGCCGTGGTCGTCAGTCAGCTCCCAGTTATCGTAGCGCTCTTGACGCTGCTCCTGAGTGGGGATAATCTCGGGCACGGTGCAGCCCAGCGAGTCGATGATGTCGCGTTTCTTAGCGTCGGCCATCTTCAGCCATTTGGCCATGTCGCTGCCGCGCAGACTCTGTGTGGCTTTGTCGTCGACGGCATAGGCCAGTCCCTTACGTGTGAATCCTGGCTCAGAGACGTCACCGCCCCAGGCTACGGTATAGCCATTCATAACAGCATTGTCTATAACCTGCATCATCTCGTCCATTGGCAGGTTGTACGACAGCGGATTTCTCCAGTTGTCCTGAACCTCAACGGCAAAGGCTGTATAGAAGGGATGGTGGGTGTAGCTCGTGATGCTGACGTAGTCGTTCCAGTCAAGTCCTAAACTGGAAGCGAAGGTCTGCGGGGTGTATGTCTTACCCTCGTAAGTGAAGGTCTCGGGGCACTTGCCCAGATAGGCGTCAAGGATGCCCTGCAAGCCCACCTTCCACTGCGTAGAAAGTTTCTTTGCCTTATTCCTGGCTACGGCATTCACGTACGGCTCGAGCAGCGAGAAGAACTCATTGAAGTTGTTCAGCGAGTCGCCATATAGCGAGCCTGGGAAGGGCATGGCATCGTCGGGACAAATGCCATAGTGCTGCAGTACATAGTGTACGTCGTAGGCCGAACCACCCTGAGCAAACTGACAGTCTCCATGCAGACGCACCACCTGAATGGCACGGTCCATGTATGTCTTGTTGGCTACAAAGCTCTCGCAGAGGTCGTAGGTCTTACCGGTCTTCTTCAGTATTTCAGCCTCGAAGAAGGAGAGGGTAGAGTAGTCCCAGCACGTGCCGGAACGGTTCTGGTCCTTAATGCCGGTAATAGGATTCTCCTTAATAACCGTGAATACGGGCTTGTTCTTGTTGACGGAATCGTTCTTCTCTTCCGCCTGCGCCCCGGCAGCGAAGCACGCGAGCAGGGCTAGAGTTAAAATCTTCTTCATTGTAATCGTATTTTAATTGTTACTCATAAAATCTTCCAGTTCTTTAGGATGGTAGGGAATGCGCTTGCTGCCCAGGAAACGGCATCCTTCACTGGTTATCAGCACGTCGTCCTCAATGCGTATTCCACCGAAGTCCTTGTATGTCTCCAACTTGTCGAAGTCCAGGAACTCCTTGCAGTGACCGTTGGCCTTCCACTCGTCAATGAGTGCGGGTATGAAGTAAATGCCGGGCTCGTCAGTAACCACGAAACCTTCCTCCAGTCGCCTGCCCATTCGCAGACAGTTTGTGCCGAACTGCTCTAAGTTGGGGCGCGTCTCATGGTCAAATCCAACATAGATTTGTCCAAGACCTTCCATGTCGTGCACGTCCATGCCCATCATGTGTCCCAATCCGTGAGGCAGGAACATGGCATGGGCTCCGGCGCGGACGGCCTCCTCAGTGTCTCCCTTCATCAATCCGAGCTCCTTCAGCCTGTCAGTCATCATCTTGCACACGGCGAAGTGTACGTCCATGTACTTCACGCCGGGCTTGGCCACCTCAAGCACATAGTCGTGGCAGGCCACTACGATGGAGTAAATCTCCAGCTGTCGTTGGCTAAACGTTCCGTTCACCGGCATCGTGCGCGTATGGTCTGAACAGTATTCGTTTAGTTCGCATCCAGCGTCGCATAGCACGAGACGTCCATTCTCCAGCTTATTCTCTGAGGGTGCTCCGTGCATAATCTCACCGTGTTGTGAGAAAATGGTGGCGAAACTAGTGCCGCTGGACAGTGAGCGGGCAATGCCGTCCACCTGACCACCCACGAAGCGCTCCGTCACCCCGGGCTTGATGAGCAGCTGGGCGGTTGTATGCATGGCATAACCCACGTCGCAAGCGCGGTCGATGGCTTCAATTTCCTGCGATTCCTTCGTTGAGCGCATCTTTACAACAGCCTGAATAAGAGCGAGTGACGCTGCCTCTTTCTGTTTTGACGGGTGTATGCCCAGCAAGTCCATAATCTGCACTTTTGTGTCGTAGCGGTACGGCGGCAGGAAGTGCACTCTTGATTTAAGCTTTGAGAGTAGAGCGTTAAGCTTTGAGAGCGGTGCTGTATGGGTGACACCCACCTCTGCGGCTAGGTCGGCCACTGAGGGCGTGAAGCCCATCCAGACGATGTCCTCCACGTCGATGTCGTCGCCGAAGAGCCATTCCTCGTCGTTGTCAATATCTATCACACCTACCAAGCCGTCGCGGTGCTGTCCGAAGTAGTACAGGAATGACGAGTCCTGACGCATCGGTGCATACGCATTGGCAGGGTAGTTGTAGGGTGCCTCATTGTTGCCGAAGAGCACGATGACGCCATCTCCTACCAGTCTTTTTAGTTCTGTCCGTCGCCGGATATAGGTATGTCTGTCAAACATAACGTATAGGTATTGTTTAAAGCTATAATGTTCCTTTGGTAGAGGGCAGCTCGAAGTGGTATACATCACGCCTTACGGCCATCTTTAGCGCACGTGCAAGAGCCTTGAAGATGCCCTCTATCTTGTGGTGCTCATTGTCGCCTTCAGCCTTGATGTTCAGATTCATCCTTGCCGTGTCGCTCAGACTCTTGAAGAAGTGGAGGAACATCTCCGTAGGCATCTCGCCTATCTTCTCACGGTGGAACTCTGCATCCCACACCAGCCAGGGGCGGCCTCCGAAGTCCAGCGCCACCTGACAGAGACAGTCGTCCATTGGGAGGCAATAGCCGTATCGTTCAATGCCGCGCTTGTTGCCCAACGCCTTCAGCAGACATTCGCCCAAAGCTAGGGCTGTGTCTTCTATTGTGTGATGCTCGTCTACCTCCAGGTCACCCTTCGTGTGAATGGTCAGGTCCATCATGCCGTGCTTGCCTATCTGCTCCAGCATGTGGTCAAAGAACCCCAGTCCTGTCGAGATGTCGCAGCGCCCGTTGCCGTCGAGATCCAGCCTGACGTATATGTCCGTCTCCTTGGTTGTTCGCTGCACCTCTGCCGTGCGCTCACCCCCGTAGGCAATGGCTGCCGCCTGGTCCCAGTCGCCAATCTGCAGAAACTTGCAGCCTATGTTCTCGGCGAACTTCCTGTCCGTTTCCCTGTCTCCAATGACGTACGAGTTCCTGATATCGTACTCCGGCGAGTTCATGTACTTCTCTACCAGTCCCGTGTTGGGCTTACGCGTCGAAGCGTTGTCCTCAGGGAAGTGTGGATCGATGAGAATGTCGTCAAACTCCACCCCTTCGCCCTTCAGCGTGTCGAGGATAAAGTTCTGTACCGGCCAGAAAGTGTCCTCCGGGAAAGCCTCTGTCCCCAGCCCGTCCTGATTGCTCACCATGACGAACAGGTAGTCCGTATGCTGGCGCAGGAATACGAGGTTGCTGATGGCACGCGGCACAAACTGTAACTTCTCGAAAGCATCAATCTGCTCATCATCAGGCTCACGGATGATAGTGCCGTCCCGGTCTATAAAAAGTATCTTCTTCATTCTATGTTCATTTGGTGTTTCTTACGGTCTTCCTCCTTGGCATCAATCGAGCCACAGGCAAAGTAATGGTGTACCAGCATGACCTGACTGACGTAGAACTGCATGAATGCCGTCAGCACGAAGGTAAAGAAAGTCATGCCTGTCATGTACGAGGGCATACCGGACGGGTCTCCCATCAGCATGCCCTGCAGTGCCGACAGGTTGGCCAGACACAGGATGCCGGCAGGTATGAGGATGATGCTGCTTGCCAGTAGTACAACCAGCGCACTGGTAAAGAGCACCAGCAAAATCAGTCCACAGTGCCGCAGCCGTACCTTGAAGTTGCCGCGCGGTGCCGTCCAGTAGTCGCGGTGCAGCCTAAGCAGTCGGCGTATGACGGCATAGAGGCAGGGTAGCACCAACGGCATGACCGCCAGCAGTAGCAGCGCCAGCAGGGTGTCAGGGAACCTGATGAGTGCCAATGCCCCCATGATGCCGTAGAGCACGGCCAGCACGAGGGCTGTTATCCACGACGCCTTGAAAAATTTGCGGAACCTTTCCGTGTAGTGTCTAAAGCCCACAGCCAGCACGCTCCGGTAGCTGCGAGCCTTCATCAGTGTGGTATCTTGTTGCTTTTCCATTTGCGCTTGTTTCTAAATCGTCTGCAAAGATACGAAATATTTCTTAATTCCTATCTCCCTATTCCGTTTTTTTTAGTACCTTTGCACCGAATTATGAAAATCATCAAGTGGGGCTTCATCGGATGTGGTGAGGTAACAGAGAAGAAAAGCGGACCCGCCTTCTCGGAAGTAGAGGGCTCCAGGGTTGTCGCCGTCATGAGTCGAGATGAGCGCAAAGCTCGCAGCTATGCTGTGCGCCATGGCGTGCCGCGCTGGTATACCGACCCGCAGGAGCTCATCGACGACCCCGAGGTCAACGCCGTCTATATTGCCACGCCGCCTTCCAGCCACGCCACCTATGCCATCATGTCCATGAAGGCCGGCAAACCCGTCTATGTCGAAAAGCCGCTTGCCGCCTCGTACGAGGACTGTGCCCGCGTCAACAGAATCAGCGAAGAGACCGGCATCCCCTGCTTTGTCGCCTATTACCGCCGCTATCTGCCTTACTTTCTCAAGGTGAAAGAGATTGTCGAGCATGGTATTATCGGCAAGGTAGTCAACGTCCAGGTTCGCTTTGCCGTACCACCCCGTGAACTCGACTATACCAACCCCGAGCAGTTGCCTTGGCGCCTGCAGCCCGAGATAGCCGGTGGCGGCTACTTCTACGACCTTGCTCCCCACCAGCTTGACTTCCTGCAGCAGCTCTTCGGCGTCATCATAGAGGCCCGCGGAATCCGTGCAAACCGCGGCGGACTCTACAACGCCGAGGACTCCGTCAGTGCATGCTTCGAGTTCGAGAACGGACTGCCCGGGTCAGGCTCGTGGTGCTTTGTGGCACATGAGTCAGCGCGCGAAGACCGCATCGACCTTGTCGGCGACCGGGGCTCCGTCAGCTTCTCTGTCTTCGACTACCAGCCCATCCGCCTGCACACCTCACATGGCGAGGAGAGCATTGCCGTGCCCAATCCTCCATATGTGCAGTTCCCTATCATCAAGAATGTCATCGAACACCTGCAAGGCATCAGTCTCTGCGAGTGTACCAGTGTGTCAGCCACGCCCGTCAACTGGGCCCTCGACCGAATCTTAGGCAAGTTCTGACTATGCGGAAGTCCCTGACCATACTGCTACTGATGCTGATCATGGCTCTGACGGCCCAGGCTGCCGACACGCTCAGTGTCGTGCACCCCGAGGAACAGCCCCACAAGCAAGGATGGCTGGCCAGGCTTATCAGTTCCTTCAGCGATCAGGACACCGCATACGTGGAGCCCCAGCACTATAACTGGTCTCTGATGCTACAGTCCATCACCACCTACGACTACTACCGTCTGAGCACGACAGGGCCCAACGGCCAGTCGGTGTCGTTCTCGCCGCAGCTCGACATGCGCTTCGGTCCTTACTTTGGCTGGCGCTGGATATTCCTGGGCTACACCTTCGACCTGCGCAAGCTTAACGCCTTTAACGGGTCGAACAAGTTCGAGCTCGACGCCAGTATCTACAGTGCCCGCTTTGGTGCCGACGTATACTTCCGCCGAACCGTGAACGACTACAAGATACGCAGCGTCGACATGGGTCCTGACATAGACACATCCCCCCTGAAAGGCATGTCCTTCGATGGTCTGAAAGTCAGCATAACGGGCTTCAACCTCTATTACATTTTTAATTATAAGCACTTCTCCTATCCGGCGGCCTTTGCCCAGAGCTCCTGCCAGAAAATCAGCTGCGGCAGCTGGATGGCCGGACTCGGCTATCTCAACAGCAGCATCGACTTCGACTACGACAAGCTGGCCTCGCTGGCCAGGCAGCACCTCGGACAGGAGATAGAGCTCGACAGCAGCTTCAACTTCAACAGCATCAAGTACCGCGACATCAGCGCCTCAGTGGGCTACGCCTACAATTGGGTCTTCGCACGCAACTGGCTCTTCTGCAGCAGTCTCTCCCTGGCCCTGGCCTATAAGAAGTCGTACAGTGAGGACGAGCAGAAGAACGCCGAGGGATTTAACTTCGACAACTTCAACATCGACGGCATAGGCCGCTTCGGCATCGTGTGGAACAACACCCGCTGGTATGCCGGCGCCTCGGCCATCGTCCGAGCCTATAACTACCGGAAGTCGCGCTTCGCTGCCAACAATATCTTCGGCGACCTCAACATCTACGTGGGTCTGAACTTCGGCCCCCGGGGTCCCTATAAGAAAAGAAATAAGTCAAACAACTAATGCAAAAGGAATGAACAAACGTAACCGACATCTGACACGCCTGCAGACCAAGGGCATCTTGCTCCTTGGACTTTTGGCATTCATGCCTATAACGACACGGGCACAGGTGACCTATGAGCGCCAGGACAGCCTGACCATCAGCCGACTACTGAAGGAGTCAGCCCCTCAGACCGACGTGCTCACCCTGGCCCGCAGCTTCCTGAACGTGCCCTACGTGGCCCATACCCTCGAGGTCAACGACCGTGAACAGCTGGTGGTCAACACCCGTCAGCTCGACTGCACCACGCTGGTCGAGACTGTTGCCGCCCTGAAACTCTGTCTGCAGCAGGGCCGCCGCACGTGGGACGACTATGTGGACATGCTGCGTACCCTGCGCTACCGCGGCGGCAAGATAGACGGCTACCCCTCGCGACTGCATTATTTCTCTGACTGGATACGTGACAAGGCGCGCATGCAGCTCGTCGAGGACGTGCAGTTGCCTAACCCGCCTTTCTCAGCCGAACAGCACATTGCCGTCAGCTATATGAGCGAGCACCCGCAGGCCTACAAGGCCCTGCGCAACGACCCTGACCTGGTGCCCGTCATCCGGCAGCAGGAGCAGGCGCTGACCGGCCTGACCGCTCGTTTCATTCCCAAGACCGAGGTTACCAACACCGCCCTGATGCGCCGCACGGTCAAGGACGGCGACATCATTGCCATCACCTGCAACAAGCCCGGCCTCGACATCGCACACCTGGGCTTTGCTGTCTGGCGAGCCAATGGTCTCCACCTGCTCAATGCCTCCCAGATTCGGCACAAGGTGGTCGAAGAGCCCATGTCGCTGCGCTATTACCTGTCGAAGCATCCCACCTTCACCGGCATCCGCATCGTCCGTATCAACAGCAAGCTCTCAAAACTCTAAACACTAAACTCTAAACTAAATTATATTCATATGGAACTACCTGATTTCATGAACTATGCCAACAAGTTCTCCAAGCGTGAATTTGTGGAAAAGATTGCCCGCATAGCCAAGGGCGCGGGGGCAAAGCTGGTCTATGCTGCCCTCATCCTGTACTACACCCTGCAGAGCGACAAGGTCAGTGCCACCAACAAGGCCATGATAATCGGGGCCCTGGGCTATCTGATCAGCCCCCTCGACGTGGTGCCCGACGCCATTCCCATAGCCGGACTGGCCGACGACCTCGGCGTACTGGTCTTCGTGCTCAAGAAGGTCTGGACCGATATTGACCCCGACATCCAGGTCAAGGCACGCCAGCGTCTGGCCAAGTGGTTCGACGAGGACGAGATAGAGGAAATCAACGACCTCTTCAAGGGAGAGTAGACGCCTCTGTAGGGCAAGGAGCCGGCAGCCCCGGCGCAGCCCGTCCACTAAGCATGTCACACCATGGTTAACGAGTATCAGATTCGCGTGCAGCCCCACGTGGCCGCCAACGAACAGGCCTTGCGGAATCTTGTGGCCGAAGAGTACGGATTCGACGTCCGCACACTGACGGCCTTGCGTATTCTGCGGCGCAGCATCGACGCCCGCCAGCGCACCATCTTCGTCAACCTGAAGGTACGCTGCTACATTAACGAGATGCCCCAGGACGACGAGTTCGTCCGTACCGACTACCCCGACGTCAGCAGTGCCCCGCAGGTCATCGTCGTGGGGGCTGGCCCCGGAGGCCTGTTTGCCGCCCTGCGCCTCATAGAACTGGGTCTGCGCCCCGTCGTTCTGGAGCGCGGCAAGGACGTGCACGAACGCAAGAAGGACCTCGCCCTGATCAGCAAGACCCAGCAGGTGGACCCCGAGAGCAACTACTGCTTCGGCGAGGGTGGGGCAGGCGCCTACTCTGACGGCAAGCTCTATACGCGCTCAAAGAAAAGGGGCAGCATAGAGAAGATTCTCAACGTCTTCTGCCAGCACGGCGCCCCGACGAGCATCCTGGCCGATGCCCACCCGCACATCGGCACCGACCGCCTGCCGCGCGTCATCGAGAACATGCGTAACACCATCCTGCACAGCGGCGGCGAGGTTCATTTCAAGACCTGCATGAACCACCTGCTCATGCAGGGCCACACCGTCATCGGCGTCGAGGCCGGAGGCAGGGAATTCCTCGGACCCGTCATTCTGGCTACCGGCCACTCAGCGCGTGACGTATACCGCTACCTCGCCGGCGCCAGCATCGAGATGGAGGCCAAGGGCATTGCCGTGGGCGTGCGACTGGAGCACCCCGCCGAACTCATTGACCAGATACAATACCACAGCCGGCAGGGCCGCGGACGTTACCTGCCGGCCGCCGAGTATGCATTCGTCACACAGGTCGAGGGCCGCGGCGTCTACTCCTTCTGCATGTGCCCGGGCGGCTTCGTCATACCCGCGGCAACAGGCCCGGAGCAGGTCGTGGTGAACGGCATGAGCCCCAGCAACCGTGCCGGCCGATGGTCGAACTCGGGCATGGTCGTAGAGATTCGCCCCGAGGACGTCAACACACAGGACTTCCCCATGACCGCCGACCTGCCGCCGCAGTCACCCCTGCGCGTGCTGGCACTGCAAGAACAGCTGGAGCGCGACTGCTGGCAACAGGGCAACCGCCGCCAGACGGCACCGGCACAGCGAATGGCGGACTTCGTCAACGGCCGTCTGAGCTACGACCTGCCGCGCTCATCGTACGCCCCCGGACTGGTATCGTCGCCACTGCACTTCTGGCTGCCACGAAGCATCAGCCACCGCCTGCAGGAAGGCTTCAGGGTCTTCGGCTGTCAGAGCCACGGCTTCCTGACAAACGAGGCCACCATGATTGGCGTGGAAACCCGAACCTCGTCGCCCGTACGCATCCTGCGCGACCCGGCGACGCTCATGCACATCCGCGTGGAAGGACTCTTCCCCTGCGGCGAGGGTGCCGGCTATGCCGGCGGCATCGTCTCGGCCGCCGTCGACGGCGAGCGCTGTGCCGAACAGTGCGCAGCATGGCAATCCCAACCTCTTAACAAACATTAACAAACAAGCGCTCTTTTAGCCCCCAAAAAGCGCCTACCTCCCGAGCTGCTCCCATTTAGCTCCCATTCTGCTCCCAATTCAGGAATGGGATGTAAATGGGAGCTAAATGGGAGCAGCTCGGGAGCAGAGCGGGTGTTAAGCGGGTGTCAGGAAACAATTTTTCGAGAAAAACACAATTTTCTTTGGCTCTTTCAAAGTAAATGAGTATCTTTGCAGATTAGAACGACATTCTATCTAAAAACTATTTATTATTATGTTATCACAGCGAGACTTAGAACAGTTGCAGCAGAAAGGTATTTCTGAGGCGCAAATCGAGAGACAGTTAGGAGAGTTCAAAACAGGATTCCCGTTCCTGAAGCTTGAGGCCGCAGCCGCCATTGGCAAGGGCATCGTGGCTCCCACGGCCGACCAGGGCAAGGCTTACGTCGAGGCATGGCAGCAGTATAAGGCTGCCGGACGCAAGGTGGTGAAGTTCGTGCCTGCATCGGGCGCCGCCAGCCGTATGTTCAAGGACATGTTTGCGTTCGTTGACGCCGACTACGACGTGCCGACGACAGACTTTGAGAAGAAGTACTTCGACAACATTGAGAAGTTTGCCTTCTACGGCGAGCTCGATGAAGCATGCAAGAAGAACGAGGGCAAGGGCATCAAGGCACTCATAGGCGAGGGGAACTACAAAGCCGTGGCAGCCAACATGCTGAAGGCCGAGGGACTCAACTACGGCCAGCTGCCCAAGGGACTGCTGCTCTTCCACAACTATGCCGAGGGGCCCCGTACTCCCATGGAGGAGCATCTGGTCGAGGGCGCACTCTATGCTGCATCGAACGGCGAGGCGCACGTACACTTCACGGTGAGCCATGAGCACATGGAGCTCTTCAAGGCGAAGGTCGCTCAGAAGGCCGACATCTACGCTAAGAAGTACGGTATCAGGTACGACATCAGCTTCTCGGAGCAGAAGCCGTCGACTGACACCATCGCAGCCAACCCGGACGGCACGCCGTTCCGAAACGCCGACGGCAGCTTGTTGTTCCGTCCCGGAGGGCACGGCGCGCTGATAGAAAACCTTAACGAGATCGACGCTGACGTTATCTTCGTCAAGAACATCGATAACGTCGTGCCTGACCGGCTGAAGGGTGACACTGTCGAGTGGAAACAGATCATCGCTGGCGTCCTGGTGACACTGCAGAAGAAGGCCTTTGGATACCTGCAGCTGCTGGATACCGGCAAGTATACCCACGAGCAGGTGGAGGAGATGATACGCTTCGTGCAGCAGGACCTGTGCTGTCGCAAGGCGGACATCAAGAACCTTGAGGACGCTGACCTCGTTATCTATCTGCGCAGCAAGCTGAATCGTCCGATGCGCGTCTGCGGCGTCGTGAAGAATGTCGGCGAGCCTGGCGGAGGACCGTTCCTCACGTACAACCAGGACGGCACCGTGAGCCTGCAGATTCTCGAGAGCTCACAGATAGACAAGTCAAACAAGGAGTACATAGAGATGTTTACCAAGGGAACGCACTTTAACCCTGTGGACCTCGTTTGTGCGGTGAAGGACTTCAAGGGACAGCCCTTTGACCTGCCGAAGTATGTAGACCCGAGCACCGGTTTCATCTCGCAGAAGTCAAAGTCGGGCAAAGAGCTTCAGGCGCTCGAGCTGCCGGGTCTGTGGAACGGCGCCATGAGCGACTGGTCGACGGTGTTCGTTGAGGTGCCGCTCTCGACCTTCAATCCGGTCAAGACCGTGAACGACTTGCTGCGTGACCAGCACCAGTAAAAGAAAGTGGAGCTCTATACGAGCTCCACTTTGTTGATGTCCTGTTCCTTCTCGCAGTAGTGGCACGTGAGGGTGCCGTTCTCTACGTGGAAGTGGGTGCGCATGGGCTCGTTGTTGGTGATGCACTTGGGGTTGTTGCACTTCACGATGCCGCGAATCTCCTTCGGCGTGGTAACGGTCTTCTTCTCAGTCACCTCGTAGTCGTGGATGATGTTGAGCACGATGTTGGGCGCCACCACCGACAGGCGCGAGATCTCCTCGTCGGTGAAGAAACGGTTCTCTACTTTGATGATGCCTTTGCTGCCCAGCTTCTTGGAGCGGAAGTTGTAGCCGATGGTCACTGGAGTGTCCAGCTTGTCGAGTCGGAGCAGCTGTGCCACTTGGTAGGCTTTTTCAGAGGGGATGTGGTCTATGACGGTGCCGTTCTCAATGGCGGCAACTAACATTTCGTTCTTTTGCATAGCGGGGAATGGTTTGTTTTTGTCAGACGGTAAGAGTTAAAGAATGGTCTTGTCGCGGCGCACTTCGTCGAGGCTGATGCCAAGGACGTCGCAAAAGATGGCCTCGCGGGCGAACAGTCCGTTGCCGGCCTGCTGGATGTAGTAGGCGTGGGGGTTCTCGTCGACGTCGTACGCTATCTCATTGACGCGGGGCAGGGGGTGCAGCACGCGCATGTTGGGTTTGGCCAGACGCAGCATGTCGTTGTTCAGGATGTAGACGTTCTTCACGCGCTCGTACTCCATGAGGTCGCTGAAACGCTCCTTCTGGACGCGCGGCATATAGAGAATGTCGGCATCGGCAATGACCGTTTCGTTGAAGTCGGTATGCTC
>JAEEGL010507534.1_pt1 | contig 17553 bp, 16 predicted proteins | sample 9134231 | NCBI WGS metagenome assembly JAEEGL01 (sample SAMN16246548, study PRJNA631951) | gut metagenome | biome: gut microbiome; feature: rumen; material: fiber-attached | host: Bos | place: Iran: Karaj | collected 2018-10 | reverse complement strand
CTCTTCTATTGCCATGATCATGTCGACACGCCTCTGGTGGCGGCCGCCCTCAAACTCGGTGGACAGCCAGGTGTCAACAATCATCTTCGCCAGATCGAGTCCGACCACCCGCGCTCCGAAGCAGAGCACGTTGCAGTTGTTGTGCATCCTGGACATCCGGGCTGTGTAGGGTTCACTGCAGACGCAGGCACGGATCCCCTTCACCTTGTTGGCCGCCAGGGAAATACCCAGGCCGGTCCCGCAGATGGCAATGCCGAGATCCGCTTCGCCGGACGCTACCATGCGGGCGACCTTCTCGCCGTAAACAGGGTAGTCGACACTCTCCGAAGTGTCGGTGCCTACGTTGATAATTTCGTAACCCTTCTCTTCCAGATACGCACTGATGTCCTGCTTCATGGTGACAGCTGCATGGTCATTCCCGATGACAATTTTCATGTAGATTCCTTCCTGCAGAATTCTTCTGCCCTGAACAATTATTACTTCTTTTCCGGCCGGTATGCCTTCCACATCGCAAAGGCAACGAACAGGCCTCCGAGGATATTACCTATTGTAACAGGCAGCAGGTTCGCTGTAAAGAAATTTCCCCAGGTCAGGGCGTCCGTATTCACGCCAAGCTCCGCCGCTTTTGCCGCGTAAGCCGGCACCTGCATGGCAAACAGGCCCGCGGGAATATAGTACATATTGGCGACACAGTGCTCAAAACCGCAGATGACAAAGAAAGCGATGGGGAAGAACACGCCCAGGATCTTGCCCGCAACGTCCTTCGCCTCCGACGCCGCAAGAACGGCAAAGCAGACCGCCAGGTTGCAGAAGAATCCCAGCACGACGGCATTGCCGAAAGGCAGGGCGCATTTGGCTGCCGCCGTCTTGATGCATGCCGCGCCGAAGGCGCCGCCGCCCAGGTTCATCTGACCGAAGAAGGCGCAGCCCGCAGCCACGATAAGGCTGCCGATAAAATTGCCCAGGTAGACGAACACCCAGTTCTTTACCATCTGTCCGGCGGATACGGCGCCGTCCAGCACACCGATAAAGATCAGGCAGTTGCCGGTGAACAGCTCCGCGCCCATCAGCACCACCATCGCCAGGCCGCCCGGGAACAGGACGCCGCTCAGGGCCTTCGCCAGCCCCGCATCCGCGACACTGTGGCTGGCCGCGCCGGACGACACGCCGCCCAGGGCGATAAACATGCCGGCAAGAACGCCCAGCAGAAGCATTTTCCAGGTATCAAGACCGGCTTTTTTCTTTGCTGTCCCGACAAAATTGGCAACAGCCTCCGCCGCCGAAAAACAGTTCATGATGATTCCTCCTGAATAACAATAAGAGCCGCCTGCTATAAGTATTCATGGATAATACACGCTTCCGGGAACCGTTCGCACTTAGTCCTCGCGTTGAGGAGGGCTCACTACGTGAGCCTTGATAGCTCAAAGCCGCGTGGCTCTCGCCCGTACACGGGCGAGCGGTGCATCGGCACTAAGGCTTGTGCAGGCACTCGCCAAGTGCCGGCGCTGCGGATGTTCCCTTCAGAGTGTATTATCCATTCCTACTCATAATCAGACAGCTTTATTATATGCTCAAATTAGAACAGGCCTGTGATCTTGCCGTCATCGGTAACGTCGATGTTGTTTGCGGACGGAACCTTCGGCAGGCCCGGCATGGTCATGATGTCGCCGGTCAGGGCTACGATGAAGCCTGCGCCTGCGGAAACCTTCAGGTTCCGGATGGTGATCTTGAAGCCTCTCGGAGCTCCGAGCAGGTGCTGGTCATCGGAGAAGCTGTACTGGGTCTTCGCCATGCAGATGGGATAGCTTCCGAAGCCGAGCTCGGTGAGCTGCTTCAGCTGCTTTCTGGCCTCGGTGGTCAGCTCTACGCCGTCAGCGCGGTAAATCTTTGTTGCGATCTTGTTGAGCTTCTCCTCGATGGAGTCCTCATCGCTGTAGGTGAACTGGAAGTTGTTCTCCTTCTCGCAGAGACGGACAACCTCTTCTGCCAGGTCCTTGCCGCCTTCGCCGCCCTTGGCCCATACTTCGGACAGGCAGACGTTGACGCCGAGCTCGTGGCACTTGTCCTCGATGAGCTTAAGCTCTGTCTCGGAGTCGAACGGGAAGCGGTTGATGGCAACTACGCAGGGAAGACCGAAGTTCTTTGTAACGTTCTCCACGTGCTGCAGAAGGTTCGGAAGACCCTTCTCCAGAGCTTCCAGGTTCTCCTTGTTGAGGTCAGCCTTGGCCACGCCGCCGTGATGCTTCAGGGCGCGGACGGTAGCTACGATAACAACAGCGCTCGGACGAAGGCCGGTCATGCGGCACTTGATGTCGATGAACTTCTCTGCGCCCAGGTCAGCACCGAAGCCTGCCTCGGTAACAACATAGTCGTTCAGCTTCAGAGCCATGGTGGTTGCAAGAACGGAGTTGCAGCCGTGAGCGATATTAGCGAAGGGGCCGCCGTGAATGAAGGCCGGTGTGTGCTCCAGGGTCTGGACCAGGTTCGGCTTCAGGGCGTCCTTCAGAAGGGCTGCCATAGCGCCTGCGGCGTTCAGCTCGCCTGCGGTTACAGGCTGGTTGTCATAGTTGTAGCCGATGATAATCTTCGCAAGACGCTCCTTCAGGTCCTTGATGTCGGTTGCCAGGCAGAAGCATGCCATGATCTCGCTGGCCACGGTGATATCGAAGCCGTCTACACGGGTTGCGCCGTCGGTTCTCTTGCCAAGGCCGTCAACCACGTTTCTCAGCTGGCGGTCGTTCATATCCACAACGCGCTTCCAGGTGATTCTCTTCGGGTCGATTCTGAGAGCATTGCCCTGGTAAATGTGGTTGTCGATCATAGCTGCCAGCAGGTTGTTTGCTGCGCCGATGGCGTGGAAGTCACCGGTGAAGTGAAGGTTGATATCCTCCATCGGGATAACCTGTGCATAGCCGCCGCCTGCAGCGCCGCCCTTTACGCCGAATACCGGTCCAAGGGAGGGCTCACGGAGAGCAACCGCAACCTTCTTGCCAATCTTGTGAAGACCGTCGGTCAGACCTACGGAAGTGGTGGTCTTTCCTTCGCCAGCCGGTGTCGGAGTGATAGCGGTGACAAGAACAAGCTTGCCGTTCGGCTTGTCAGCCATATCCTTCAGAAGGGTATAGTTGATTTTTGCCTTGTTTGTGCCGTACTGCTCGATGTACTTCTCATCGATGCCTTCTGCCTTTGCGATCTCCAGAATGTTAAGGCCCTGCGCCTCCTGAGCGATCTCGATATCAGTTTTCATGGGATTTTTCCTCCTAAATACTTATATAATCTTTGATATTCTGTTCGGATTAATACAGCTTATCGGAAAGCTCCGACATCTTCAGGATCTTCTGCTCGCAGGCGACAGCTTCCTTGTCCAGCGCGTCGCACTTTGCGGAGAGCTCTGCCACGAAGGCCTCATCCTTGATGGAGCCGAGGTTGATCTTGACGTTGAGCAGTGCGCCCAGGACAGCGGTTCTCGCCATCATGGAAGCGACCAGTCCGTCGGTAACGGCATTGGTGTTGCCCTTCGCGATGACTGCTTCGGCGATGGGGAAGATCTTTACTGCGGTCTCAGCGCAGGAGAGCGGAACCTGTGCGGCGGCCTTCAGGCCTTCCTGCATCTTCGCCCTTCTGGCGGCCTTCTGCTCCTCGGTATCCTTCGGCATGCCGATGGCATCCATGTAGATGTTGAAGGAGGTGCTGTCCTTGTCAATGTCAGCGATGAGTTCCTTCTGGAGCTCTTCAGCCTGCGCTGCCAGCTCCTTCATCTCATCCTGCACGTCCTCATACTTCTTCTTGCCGATTGTCAGGTTTGCGACCATGCCGGCCAGGGCTGCGCCGAGGGCGCCCGCCAGGGCGGATACACTGCCGCCGCCCGGCGCCGGGGCGTCGGACAGGGTGATTTCGGCAAAACCTTCACAGGTTAAATCCTTCAGTAATTCAGCCATAATTATTCCTCTCCTTCAAGCAGTCTGCTCTCCATAACCTGCTTGTCCATATCAAAGTCCTCAGTTACCTGCAGATAGTAGCAAGCTGTATCGACAAGCGCCTCCATGGGAAGAAGGCCTACGATCTCGCTCTCTACCGGAACAACGCCGTATCTCTTGGCCTCCATCTTGATGGCCTCGAATGCGCGGTACATAGCTGTCTTCTGGTAGTTGACCAGGTTCATGGAAACCTGCGCCATGTGTCTGTCGGAAAGGTCTACGCCGATGGACTTGATGAAGCGGTAGCCGCCGCTCAGGTGACGGATTCTCTTCGCGATCTTGTTTGCGATCTCAACATCCGGTGTGTTCAGGTTGACGTTGAAGGCAACCAGCGGCATTCTCGCGCCGATAGCGGTTACGCCGGCAGTCGGGTGAATGCGGCCGACCGGTCCGAAGTCCGGAGTCCACTTCTCGGTATCCTTCAGCTTCTCCGGCATACCCTCAAACTGGCCCTTGCGGACGGAAGCGAGGTTCTGTCTGTGGGGAGCGGTTGCGGAATCCTCATACAGGAATACCGGAATCTCGTACTTCTCGCCGACAGCCTTCGCGACTTCCTTCGCGCACTTGTCAGCATCTTCCACAGTTGTGTTGCGGCACGGGATAAACGGAACTACGTCCACGGCGCCCATTCTCGGATGCTGTCCCTCATGCTTTGTCATATCGATCAGTTCAACAGCTTTGCCGAAGGATTCAACAACAGCGTCGCGCAGCGGCTCCGGCTCACCGATAACGGTGACAACCATACGGTTGTGGTTCGGGTCGGTCTGGTAGTCCAGAAGTCTTACGCCCTTCTTGCCGCGGAAGCAGTCGCAGATTTTCTCGACCTTTTCCATATCGCGTCCTTCGCTGTAATTCGGCACACACTCAAGTAACTTTGCCATGGTAGGTTCCTCCTTGTTTTATAAACACAATTATTACACGTAATGTACTGTGGCAGCCACAGCCGCCACGCCGTCCAGGGCCTTCACGGTCCAGGTTTTCCCGGCCAGGTCTCCCTCTATCCGGAGGGTATCCCCCGGCGCCAGGTGGCTGACTTCGCCGCCGGCTTCCTCCACATCCAGATGTCCCTTGGGACAGTAAATCAGGATCTCGTCAAACTGCGGCATGTCCTGGTTCAGGATGCTGTGGAGATCGACCGTCTCATTATCCATCATCCGGAGGGGAATCACCGCGCCGGTGCATTTTCCCTTGCGGAGCATCAGGTTGAAATCCACTACCTTGCCGATGCTCTGGGTATCATCCGCACCGTCGAAGGAATAGGGCGTGTACTCCGGCAGCTCCATCCAGCCGCCGCCGTTATGGCGAAGCTCGATGCTGCCCTCCAGCGTCATGATGATCCGGTCATAATCCGGAAGACTGGTAAAGTCGCTCTCCTCGAGCTCCACGGTGGCGGAGCTGAGCCTCCAGAGGAAATTCCTGTCTGCATAGATGCTGTCTCTCGGTTCAATGGAAAGCTCTGTCGTCGTGCCGCCGCTCCACGCGGTTACACGGTAATCTTCCCTGTGAAGAACCTCCGCTCTGTAAGCCTTCATACGGTCTCCTTTCTTCCGTTCCGGATGATACCAGTATAGACGGGAGCGCCCGTCAAAGTAAACAAATATCCGATGGTCATCCGCTCTTTTCTCTTTATAAAATAAGCCAGTTGAAGGTTTGCACTTAACACTTTACCTTTACCGTTTTTTGGAAATATGATATAATGAAGGGTGATATTTTTATGAGGTGAGTTCTATGGATAATACAGACATCCGAATCATCAACATTCTCCAGGAAAACTGTAAAGCTTCCACCCGCGAGATAGGAAAAGAAGTGGGACTGACGGCCCCGGCCGTCGCCGAACGCATCAACCGGCTGAAGGACGCCGGCGTAATTGAAGGGTTTCACGCGAAGATCAACGAAACCCTGCTGGACAACCATATATCCGCCTATATCATGGTCAATGTCCCGCCTCGTGACTACGCAGCATTCTGCAGATTCTGCGAGGAGAGCCCTTCCATCTCGGAACATCACCATATTGTGGGACTGAACAATGTTCTCCTCCGCATCCGGACTGAGAATTCCCACACGCTGGACCAGCTTCTGGAAAGCCTGCGCAAGTTCGGCCTGTCCAACACCTCCGTGCTGCTTTCCAGTTATTTCGATTACAAGGCATTTCCCCTGAAAGAAGACTGAGGCAACCGTTCCTGAATGCCCGGCGCACGACACCCGGTTAACCGCTAAGAACAGGAGGACCGCATGCACTTTGATCTGAGCATCATCATGGCAGACCTGGCAGGAAGCCTGGCCGCCCTTGTCGAAACCCCTGTCGACCCGCTCTATCATTCTCTCATCGGTATGGAACTGTTGCGGGATCACGACCTCGGCGCGGAACAGGTCGGTTTTCTCTGTCCTCCCATATTCGGCGGCGATGTCCGTCTGGAAATGTGCGGCGGCGAATTCAGCAGCAACGCTGCCCGCGGCGCCGCGCTCATCGCCCGGAACCGCTCCGGCAGGGAAGCGGATACCCATCTTTTCGCGGAAGTTTCCGGCTGTCCTGCCCTGCTGAACGTCGAGTTCCGCGAGGACGGTCCCTGGATCGAGATGCCCCTGGCTTTCTCCATTGAAGCCCTGGAGGTTTCCATCCCGGGGCGGCACTGGCCCGCCAGCTTTCCGACCATCCATCTTGACGGCATCACGCATGTCATCGCCTGCAATGAGAAACCGAATGAAGCTCTCGCGGACGATATCATCCATCTCATCGCGAAAAACAGCGACGCGGAAGCTGCCGGCGTCATGTTCCTGAACGGGTCCGACATGTGCCCCTGCGTGTGGGTGCGCAGCACGGACTGCCTGGTCTGGGAGGGAAGCTGCTGCAGCGGCACACTGGCCGCCGCCATATGGCTTTCCCTCGATTCCGACGTATCCCCGTTCCACGCGACGCTCTACCAGCCCGGCGGGATCCTGAAGGCGGAGCTGCTGAAGGTCGGGTCCGACATCATCAGCGCCCGCATCGGCGGTTCCGTGACGATCGCGCCCGCCGTGGAGCGCCATCTGGATATTTCCTTATAACCTTTGCCATTTTTATACGACATGTTCCGGCGTTTTTCCCGCCATCACATCCAGTATCTGGCGGACGCAGGCCATGCCGACTTCATAGAGTGCCTCGTCCGTGTTCGCCCCGATATGGGGCGTCACAATGAAATTGGGCAGCGCAAGAAGGGGGTTTTCCGATTCCGGGAAATCCCCTTTCAGCACGTCGCAGGCCGCCGATCCCAGGCGTCCTTCTTTCAGGCTCTCATAAAGAGCTTCCTCTTCCACCAGGCCGCCCCTGGCCACATTCACCAGCACCGCCCCCGGCTTCATCCGCGAGATCCTCTCCCGGTTCATGAAATTCCGGTTTTCTTCCGTTAAGGGCATGGCCAGCAGGACCGCGTCGGACTGCGAAAGCAGCTGTTCCGGGCTCTCCGCGCACATACAGCCGTATTTTCCCGCCCTCTCCCGGGTCAGGCGCGGCGTCCAGGCGATACAGCGCATCCCGAACCCTTTTCCCAGGATCTCCGCAATCCGGGTGCCGATGGCGCCGAAGCCGAAAATTCCCGCCGTTTTCCCCCTGAGCTCCGACCCCCTGAGGATCGCGAGGGCCTCCGAGAATTTTTCCGACGCCGTGCGGCCGCTTTTTCCCGATCCCCGCGGCAAGTCCCCGGCGGATGCATTTTCCAGTTCTATCACTTCCCGCGCACAGACGATTTTCCGGGCAGCCGCAAGCAGGAGGGCGGCAGCCATCTCCGCGACGGCGTTCGCGTTCAGGTGCGGCGCGTTGACCACGGTGATTCCGCGGCGGTGCGCTTCCTCCAGGTCGGTCCCGTCCGTTCCCGTCCCGTGAACGGCAATCACTTTAAGGCCCGGCATCCTGTCCATCTCCGCGGCGCCGACGGTGAGCGCGCGGCTTATCAGCGCGTCGGCCTCCCCGCACACCTCCCACGAATCCAGGATCTCCGCGTGCTCCGCCAGAAGCCTGTACGCTTCCGGATGTATGGTTTCGCAAAGGAATACTTTCATCTGATCTTCCCCCTGTCCCGCCTTCCGGGTGTGTCTCCTTCCCCGGGTTTACTTCCTGTACCGGTCCATAATCTCAAATACCCGCCTCATTGCCGCCACCGCGTTGTCATGGTCCTGGGAGAAATTGATGCGGAACTGGTGCAGGAACTGCGGCCCGAACTCCGTGCCCGGGGTGAGGGTAACGCCCGCCAGCTCGCGCACAATACGGATAAACTGGTGGAGGGATACCTCCAGCTCCGGAATCTCGACAAACAGGTAGCTGCCGCCGTCCGTCGGCCTTGCGGAAACCCCCGGGACCGCGTCTATGACGCCCAGGATATCGTCGCGGATTCTTTTGTGCTCCGCCACGCGGGCCGCCATCCAGCCTTCCGGCTCATGGAACCAGGTTTTAAATACAGCCTGGTTATACCCGCTGCAGCGGAGAGCCATGATGGCCTGGAGCTTCTCCATTCTCTCAATAATCTCCGCAGTGCCGAAAGCCGCGCCGAGACGGTATCCGGAGAGGGACTCCGTCTTGGAAGGCCCCATGATGGTGATCAGGCTGTCCGGAACCTCTTCCAGGCTGCGGAGATGTGTGTGTATAACTCCCGGATATACCTGGCGGGAGTACAGCTCGTCGACAATCAGCGTGACATCATGCTTTTTCGCCAGCTTCGCGATGGCCGCAGTCTCCTCCGGAGAGTAAATGCAGCCCACCGGGTTGTTCGGATTGGAGAAGAGGAACAGTTTTACGCCGTCCGCAAAAGCCTTCTCCAGCGCCGGAAGGTCAATGCCGGAACCGGTCTCTGCACTCCTGTAATCCATCCGGACAGGGACCATTTCGCCCCCGAAAAATTCGACCATCTTGCGGTTTGCGAAATAATCGGGCTCCACGATGGCCACCCTGTCCCCCGGCATGATATTGGCGCCCATGGCCAGGAACAGCGCTCCCTGGGTTCCCGGGGTGAGAATAATCTCAGAAGCCGGGTCGATGGGAGCCCCTGTGAACGCGGCGAGGTCCGCCGCGACAGACTCCAGGATGTCCTTTTTCCCGCGGTACGGGGTGTAGGCCTGCGGGCCGCCCTCCAGGAATCCTTCCACAAATACGCCGAGGCTTCCCGGGGTCGGCTTATGGGCGTCAACATCGCCGTGGGAAAAGTCCACCGCGGCCCCCTCCAGCTTTTCACCCCTTAAATCCAGCGCCATGTTTTTCTGCAGGCTTTCCTGTCCAGGCGCGTTGTCAATCCCCAGAAGATCGAATTTCTCCCTGATATTCATACGGTTTCCTCCTTATATCAGCTGCCCGCCGTTATTTTTTACGGCGGGCAGCTTTTTTCGCTTTACATCGCATTGTCATAAGAGGCTGCATTCGTCTGCAGCCGGTCGTCAAAGTTATTGCCGGAGCTCTCCGGGGCGATCTCCAGCCCTTCGAATCTGTTCTCAATAAGGATGCTTGCGCCGGCATTTCCCCTGTCGCTCCAGGCATGATTGCCGATCAGCCTGACCGTGAGATGCGTGCTTTCCGGAAGCCACCTGTCCTCGGTCTGGAAGATGCTCAGGGAGTTTGCCCCGTTTTTCGAGTAAATCCGGCAGTTTTCCAGAGTGAGCACTGCCTGTCCGCCCCCCGGCATATCCGAGTGGACGTAAAAGGCCCCGAAATCCGTGAGCCACGTATAAATGTCCCTCTCATCGCCGAAGAACTGCTTCATGGGTTCCCCCATTCCGGAAAACTCGCAGTTCGTAAACGTAATCTCTTCGCCGGCGCTGATCCCGGCCCCGATGGCGGGAGCCTGGTAACTTGTAAAGGCGCAGTTGTCAAAAAGCACCTTCTGTGTCCCGAAATCCATGTGCACCGCGTAGGATTTCCTGTATTCCGGCGCGCGGCTCAGCCGGGGCGGCGCGCTGTCATGGGTCGCGATAAACTGAAGGTTTTTCACCGTCCCGTTCAGGCAGATCTCGGCGGGCGGCGTGAGGTACTCCCCGCTGCCGTCCTTCACGATACACAGCTCCCTGTCTGTTCCGGCAATGCTTAAATACCTGGGATCCCAGAACCCGGTCCTCGCGTTTTTCGTCGTAAACCGCGGATACGTTCCGGGCAGCACCTGGATGATCCAGGGACTCTCCTTCCTGTCCAGCCGGTGATAGGCCAGGTAATCGACGGCTCCCTGGATGGTGGGCACATCGCCGCCTTCCCCGACGGTAATGATATGCTCCGCGCTGCGCGCCGGGGCCTGCGCCGTCCCGGCATACTGCCCGCCGTCCCCGACAATCCTGTCATCCGGCGTGACGGTGTTCTCCAGAAGCCAGCCGTCTTTGTCAAAACAGTACATTGCGCCGTCTATCTCAAACCATCCGTCCTTACAGTAAGTCTCGCCGGTTTCGTCAGCCGAATACCACCAGAGATCCCCGGTCTGATTCCAGCCGGCAGCCGTAAGTTCCGGGACTGCCGCTGTTCTCTCCGGTGTCCCGGCCCGGACCGGGCAGGAAAAAACCGCGGCCGGAAGGAACACGGACAGAACGGTTATCCAAAGCTTCAAAAGTCTTTTCTTATCCATATCTCTCCTGTATACCGGCAGCTATGCTTCCGTATACATCTTCATCTTCTCCTCAAACGCTTTATAGTTTTCCGTCTCATACCCTTTGCACCAGACGGCAAATTCCACCACGGAAAACCATTCCAGGTATTCCTCCAGGGCATCCCGGTACGCCGCGGCCACATAGTGGGGGTCATTGGCAAATGCCCCGCATCCGAAAGCCCCCAGCACCAGGATCTCCGCCCCGTTCGCCGCCGCCACATGCAGGATGTGCCGGGCTCTCTGCAGATGCAGCCGGTACAGTTCCTCCGGCTCCATGCGGACCGCCTTCCCGGTCTCGGGATTCATCCCGCCCGCCGGTTCATTCCTGAGATTCGGCGCCGCGCAGGAAATCACATCCACCTGCACGAACTCCTCCGGGTCCATCCTGGCCGGGATGTCCTCGTCTGTCTTGCAGATGAGCACCTTCGGCGAATAGATGCAGGCGTCCGTGTGCCTCACATCCTTCATGACGCGGTTGACATCATAGAAACACTGCCAGAGCCACCGTCTGTCCAGCGTCGGAAACAGGGTGGAGCAGCGGCAGAGGCTCTCTTCCTGGGCGCTGCTTCCCATCTTCACACCGCCCCCGGGCCGGATGGCGGAGGCAAAGTTCAGCACCGCAATCCTCTTCCCGGGGAACTCGGCGTGCAGTTTTTCGGCCGCCTCAAATGTCCTGTATTTTGTCACCCGGATTTCCGCCTTCCGGCTTTTTCCGGGCATCTCTTCCGGCACGGTTCCGGCAGCTCCGGCGGCTTCCTTTCCCTTCTTTTTCTTTTTCTTCCCGGTTGCAGTCCCGGATATAGCGCCGCCCCGCTCCGGAAGCTTCGGATAATCGTCATCATCGTAAAACCTGGTATTTACCCTTCCGTACGCCACTGCCGCCCGGAGCTCCGGCTCCTCCCGCAGAAACTGTACGGTATCCTCAAATACCTCTATCAGCCGGGAACGTCTGTCTGCCACTGTTCTGCCTCCTTTTGGCCCTTTTCCGGGCCGGTGTCCTCTCCGTACAGTCCCCTGTCAGGGCATGCCGTTTGCGCCCCCGTAGGACGGCCGCGCAAACAGGTTCGGTATCCGCCCGTCCAGGATATGGGTCCTCTGCACCGCCGGCAGGTTTTCTCTCGCAATCTGCTCCTTTTCCGGGTATCCGGTGGAGTGATAGATATACTCTGTATCTTCCGTGACCATGCCCACATGGGCAATGGCCCGGAACGCGCCGTGGGCCAGATAGTAGGGCGCGGCCTCCGGCGGCGCCGCGTAGAATACCAGGTCCCCCGCCTGGAGCTTTTTCCTGTCTTCAAAAGCCCGTCCCATCAGGAAATAGTATTCCGCCAGGCCGAAGGCCCGCCGCAGCGGGGCGTCCGCCCGGATAGCCTCCGCAAAGCTCTTCTCCCGCCATTCGCACCGGGAACAGAAGGCGCTCTCAGCCTCACCGGAAGCATACGGGCTCTCTTCATACGGGATCCCCTGCAGGACAAGGTGCATATAGGTGGAACAGTCAATGTTCCCGCGGCCGCCGTACCGCCCGTCAAAAAGCGGCGCGCCGCTCAGGAACGTCTTCCCGGCATAGGAATAAATCAGCCGGTCTGTGTTGTCATAATAACTCCGCGCAGCCGCAAGAACTTCGCTGATGATGCCGCAGTCTCCCATCCCGGCCTCCTTTCCGGATCTGACCGTACTTCTTCCGCGCGGGCAATCCCCGCCGGCTGTACCTGTTATCAATTATATTTTCTTTGCTCGCCATTTGCAAGAAAGAGCCCCATTGTCCGGTGCCGTTTTCCCGTTTTCCTCCTTTTCGGTTTGACAGCATATCCTCCCCTGCTCTATACTTTCTCATGAGCCCCGTTTTTCTTTACGGAGATAAGGAGAATGACTATGGAATTCCTGGAACTTGCAAAAAACAGATACTCCGAGCGCTTTTTCGACAGCAGGCCCGTGGAGCGGGAAAAGCTCGAAAAGATCCTGGAAGCGGGACGAATCTGCCCGACGGCCTGCAACAACCAGCCGCAGCGCTTTTATGTCCTCTCCAGCGAAGAAGCCCGCGCAGCCGCGAAGGAAATCACCCCGTATACCTTCAACGCCCCGGTGATGATCCTCGTCTGCTATGACAGCCGGGAAGCCTGGCGCACGGACATTGATGAATACTACGAGAGCTACAGCTCCGGGGAGCAGGATGCCGCCATCGCGGCCGCGACCATGATGTATGAGGCGGAGAGCCTCGGCGTCCACACGCTCTGGATCCGCGGATTCAATTCCAAGGCATTTGTCAAGCGCTTCGATCTCCCCATCCGCGTGATACCCGTGATGCTCCTTGCCCTGGGATATCCCTCCGCGGACTCCAGGCCCGCAAAGCTGCACGGGATGAGGAAACCCATCCAGGAAATCGCCTTCGAACTGTAATTCGACAGGCCATTCTGATAAATACCCACGGCACAAAAAAGCCGTTGCACACCGGTGCAGCGGCTTTTTCTCATATTCCGGCTTCCGCCGGTCTTATATCCGGATTTCCGGCTTCCGCCGGCTTCACAGTCAGACTTCCACTTCCACCGGCCTGTCGATGATGACATCGCCGCCGATAAAGGCCTGTGTCACTTTGCCGTCCATGCGGACAACCTCAGCGCGCACGGTGCCGGCCGGCTGGAGCAGGTCTTTCGCGTAGTTCCCGTCCGGGCAGCCCTCAGTCTCAGCGATAACGGTGGCAAGGCTGCCGCTGCCGCAGCTGCCTTCCCAGTAAAGGGAGTTTGCCGCAGGCACTTTTACCAGAGGAGTAAGCTTCCCGGAAGCCTGGTCCCGGAACATGACGCCGTAGGCGTCCAACTCTGTCATGGGAGCAAAAATCTCTTTCTCGGCTTCCTCAAAAAACTCCACGGAGGGTTTTACCCCGCTCACCACAAAATGGGCGATTCCGCCCAGATGGACAAGGATTCCCTGAACGCCTCCGGCACTTTCCGGGCGTACAAACCTGGGAAGGGGCATCTGCGCCCTGGCAGTTCCCGCTTCCACGTCCAGATCCACCCCTACCGGCTCTTCACAGCCGCTGACCCGGAGCGTCAGGTGCTGTTTTCCGGAAAGGCCTTTCTCCAGCGCAGTGAGCATTCCGTAAGCCCTGGTCGCGTTACCGCAGAATTCCCCGCCGGCCATCTCCATATGCCCGTCGAGGCCATCTTCCGTCTCACAGCGGTAACCTACCTGCTCCGCCGCGAATTCCCCCATGGCCAGAAGCTTTTCCGCAAGGGAGCCTCTCTCTTCCTTCGCCACCGGCGTCAGTACATACAGTGTGATATTCCCAGCGGGGTTCGCCCGCACTACTTCAAGCTTCATTTCTTCTTTTTTCCCTTCTGCTGTTTCATCTGCTGCTGTTTCTTATAGTTTTCCATATACTGGGTCCCGTCGTACACGCGGACCTTGCTGTTTTTCTTCTTCGCCAGCTTCAGGATCTCCCGGGCATCCTTCTCCTCAAAGAAGACGCGCCGTGTGCGCACATCCTTCGTAAAGTACATCTGTACCTTTCCCGGAAACTGGCTGAGCTTCTCATGGGTCAGGGCATCGATCTCTTCCCATTTCCAGAGTTCCTGCTGGGAAGTGATGCGCATTTCCATGAAGCTCTCCAAGCCGCGCTCCGTCACCATGACCGTCTTTTTGGAAATCAGGGTCAGCGCCAGCAGGGCAGCAAACACAAACGCGATTTTAAACCTGGTGGTAAAACCGCCGGCAATCAGCACGGCAACCAGGATCCAGCTGCAGACAATCACCCATTTTTTATGGGTTTTCACCTCAACGGCCTGATACATGGGACTTGTCAGTCCCTCCCATGGAAATGCGTGGTTCATCGTATTCTCCCTTCCCGGCTGCCGGGCCTCAAGAAGACGCGGACAGACTCTTGTAAAAAGATGCTACAGGAACCCCCGGAGGAATCCCTGTAGCGTAGTCATTACTGTTAGATTCTGAGATTAAGGCAGTAAAGATCAGTTGACCTTCGGAGCCTTGCCGGTAGCGCGGCGTGCCTCGAGGGCTGCGAGAGCAACCTTCTTTGCCTCCTCCGGGCATGCGCACGGTGTTCCGGCTTTGGTTCTGCCAAGCAGGTCGGTGTAGGAACCGTCAGCCCAGAAAATGTTGCGGCCGAGCCATACGGTGATAGCTGCAAAGATCGGGTTGATCAGGTTAACAAATGCGAACGGGAAATAGGTGAACGGGCTCATGCCGAGGATTGCGCTCTGGTAAGCACCGCATCCTGTCCACGGGAACATCGGGGACCAAAGGGTTCCTGCGTCCTCCAGGGTTCTGGAAAGGGTGTTTCTTGCAAGGCCGAGTTCATCATACTTGTCTGCGTAGAGCGGAGCCGGTACGGAGATACCAAGGAACTGGTCGCACATGGTAGCATCGCAGAATACAGAGGTAAGCAGTGTAGCGGTAACCAGGGAACCCGGGTTGTTGAGCTTCTCCTTGAGGCCGCCGAAAAGCTTCTCGATGCAGCCGCAGCGCTCCAGAGCGCCGCCGTAAGCTACAGCAAGGAGTACCAGGTTGATGGTCCACATGGTGCCGTCCATACCGCCGGCCTTGCCGAGGATGGAGTCTACAACTTCGTTGCCGGTCTCAACAGTGCTCAGGCCGTAGTGAAGCAGGTCGAAGATGTGTCCGATGGAAACGCCGTCAGTCCAGACGTGACCGCCCTGGAATGCGATAGATACGATAATAGCTACGGTAACGGAAGCCATAATGCCCGGAAGAGCCGGTGCCTTCATAACGCAGATAACGATGATGACAAGCAGCGGAATCAGGACGAGCGGGCTTACGTTGAAGTTCTCAACGATAGCTGCGCGGATACCCTCCGCAACAGTCGGATCGTACACGCTGGCATCGACGTTCGCGCCGAGGATTGCATAGAGCACCAGGGCGATGATGAAGGTCGGGCCGGTGGTGGAGATCATGGCACGCACATGGTCGAACAGGCCGGTATTGGAAACGGCTGCAGCCAGGTTGGTGGTATCAGACAGCGGGGAGAACTTATCGCCGACATACGCGCCGGAGATAATCATACCGGCGGTCAGAGCCGGGTTGATGCCAAGGCCTGCGCCGATTCCGACGAACGCAAGACCTACGGTTGCCGTTGTGGTCCAGGAAGAACCGCAGGCAAGACCGGTGATGGCGCAGAGGACGCAGCCGACCGGAAGGAACAGCTTCGGTGTCAGCAGGCCCAGGCCGTAATAAATCATAGCCGGGATGGTTCCAGCCGCCATGAAGGAGGATACAAGGAAACCAACCGTGCACAGGATCAGGAGAGCTTCAAGTGTGTTGTAGATTCGGTCAATCATACCGGCCAGCATGTCGGAAAAGCTGTGGCCGCAGAGGATACCGATAAAGCAGGCAACGCACATGGATACAACCAGAGGCATATGAGCGTCCTCATAGGCTTTATCCATGTTCAGGCAGTAAAGCATGAGGCCTGCCATGGTAATGATCGGGATCAGAGCTTCAATGGTATTCGGAAGTCTGACTTGTTTTTCGTTTGCCATTAATTTTACCCCTCTTTCTTAAATTAAAATGATGTTTGCCCGGAACGTTACCGGCGCTCCGGAAGCAGCATTTATACTCCTCGGGCACCGGTGCCTTCCCCAAAGCGCCGGTGCCGCAATTCATATCTTGAATTATATCACAGTCCGGAATTAATTATAATTCCAGTTCTCCGCCGATGGCTGCCTCAACTGCGTTGATGAGGGAGTCATCCTTCAGGATCTGCTCGCAGTACTCGATATCCTCATACAGCGGTCTGTCATACTCAAGTGTGGCAACGCCCTTGCGGACAAGGTCGTAAGCAGCCTGGGTGCCCTTGCCGAGACCCTTGTTGCCTCTCATATCGATACCCTGGCATGCAACCATCAGCTCCATAGCGAGAACTCTTCTCACGTTGCGGCCGATCTCAGCAGCCTGTCTCGCAGCGATGGTACCCAGGGATACATGGTCCTCCTGGCCTGCGGAAGACGGGATGGAGTCAACGGATGCCGGATGAGCGAGAACCTTATTCTCGGAAACCAGGGCGGCTGCGGAGTACTGTACAATCATGAAACCGGAGTTTACGCCGCCGTGCTGGGTAAGGAATGCCGGAAGGCCGCTGTATGCCGGGTTCACGAGACGCTCGATGCGGCGCTCGGAAACATTTGCCAGCTCAGCCTCAGCGATCTTCAGGAAGTCGAACGGAAGAGCCATCGGCTGGCCGTGGAAGTTTCCGCCGGAGATGCCTGCCCTGTCCTCTTTGAAGATCAGCGGGTTGTCGGTTACGGAGTTGATCTCGATATCAACATGCTCTTTCACGTAGTTGATAGCATCCTTGGATGCGCCGTGAATCTGCGGTGTGCAGCGCAGGGAGTAGGCATCCTGCACGCGGAGCTCACCCTGGCGGGTGGTATTCTTGCTGCCCTCAAGCAGACGAAGAAGGTTCTTTGCGGTAATGCCCTGGCCGTGGTGCGGACGAATCTCGTGTACTCTCGGCTGAAGTGCATCGGTAACGCCGTTCTGTGCCTCGAAGCAGAGAGCATCGGCAATATCAGCAATCTTTGCCAGCTTGATGGCATCATACAGTGCCAGGGAACCGACGGAGGTCATAGCCTGTGTGCCGTTGTTCAGCGCAAGGCCTTCCTTAGCCTGCAGCTCAATGATCGGGATGCCGGCCTTCTTCATGGCCTCAGCGCCGTCCATGAGCTCGCCCTGATACCAGGCCTTGCCTCTGCCGATCATGACCAGTACCATGTGGGACAGCGGAGCCAGGTCGCCGGATGCGCCAAGGGAACCCTTCTCCGGAATGAACGGGGTAACGCCCTTGTTCAGCATGTCAATCATGGTCTGCACGGTCTCAAGACGGATGCCGGAAAAGCCCTTGGACAGGTTGTTTGTTCTCAGCAGCAGCATGCCTCTCGCTACGTCCTCCGGGAACGGATCGCCGGCGCCGACAGAGTGGGTGATGATCAGGTTCTCCTGCAGGTGCTTGCACTGCT
>JAEEGL014516481.1_pt1 | contig 17554 bp, 15 predicted proteins | sample 9134231 | NCBI WGS metagenome assembly JAEEGL01 (sample SAMN16246548, study PRJNA631951) | gut metagenome | biome: gut microbiome; feature: rumen; material: fiber-attached | host: Bos | place: Iran: Karaj | collected 2018-10 | reverse complement strand
TTTAGAGTTTTGTCACAAGCCGACTGCATAGATAAATGAAAATGGTCACAAAAATTTAGCATACCACTCATCACCTTGATTAATTCATCAGTTACAATGTTCATTTCAAAAGAGCTAAGCCTAATGCGCGCATTCAAAGTAGAAAGAGAGGATAGTAACACTCCCAAATCAGCCTGAATGTCTTTTCCCCAATCACTTAGATTAATCCCAGTTAACGCAAATTCGTCGTGAGATTATACTAACTTAAAACATTCAACTATTATACTTTCCAAATCCCTACTTCTGCTTCGTCCGCGAATGTAAGGAATCAAACAATATGAACAAAAGTTGTTACACCCATCTTGCACTTTGATGTATGCTCGAGTTCGTTTTGTGGATAAATTCTCTGGCTTTTGATTTTGCTCAAAATTTTCATATTCGCACGCAGGGTCAACGACATAGTTTCCTTTTTCTTCTAGAAGTTCAGGAATCCAATTCTTCCCTGCTGTCCCCACAACCACCGTAACATTGGGCTTATCCACAAATTTAGAAGCATCATTTTGACTAGCACACCCACACACAATGATTTTTGCTTTAGGAGACAATTTTTCTAATTTACTTATCATCTGTCTCGACTTGCGCTCTGCTTCATTTGTAACAGCACAAGTTGATAATATGAAACAATCAGCAGGTTCAAGTTCATTACTAACCTCATGCCCACGACTCTTTAAAACTCGAGCAATTTCATCTGCTTCATATTGATTTACTTTACATCCCAAAGTTAACAATGATATTTTCATTTATTCTTTCTCCTTTGTCCAAAAACCTAATTGATACATAATCACGCTAGTTAAAGCAACTGCAGCTGTTTCTGCACGCAAAATATTTTTACCAAGCGAAATGCACTTTGCTCCAGCTTTTACCAATGCTGTCACCTCGCTTTCGGTAAATCCACCTTCACTACCAATGATTAACGCCGTATTTTTATCTTGCAACGATGAAATAACCGACTTGGCAGAAGTGTCATCATTTTCATAGGCTAAAATTGTTTGATTTTCTTTCACTCTATTAATTAATTCATCAAATGAAATTGTGGAGCTTATCACAGGCAAATAAGCTCGTCCACTTTGTTTGCACGCAGAAATGGCAATGCGATTTAGCCTATCAAGTTTATTTCCCTTATCTTTTGCTGTGCAAAACTTACTTTCAAATGGAATAATGTGAGTGACACCTAATTCCGTGCATTTTTGCACTGCCCAATCCATACGTTCTGACTTTGTGATTGCCATGAAAAGTGTTACATTAACTTTAAACTTCTGCTCTTGTGTAACTGATATAATCTTAGCCACACTTTCTTTTTTATCCACACTAATTAGCTCACAAGTAAAAATCTCTCCTTGGCCAAAACAAAGCTCAATTTCATCTCCAACTTTTAACCTAAGCACCGAACGAAGATGAATATTTTCATCATCTTTTATAAAAATTTTATCACCTATTCGATTACCTGTATCGACAAAAAAACGTGGCCTATCCATTGTTTCGCTCCTTTTCGAGTGTGTACATGTCAGCATAAATTTTACAAGCCTTCATTAATTCATCATGTGTTCCGCTAGCCACAATCTTGTGATCATCCAACACCAAAATTTTATCACAATTTACCACCGTGCTTAATCTGTGAGCAACGATAATAAATGAACGCTCGTTTTTCATTTCTTCAATGACTTGTTTAATTCCATCTTGAGTTTTGTTATCTAGCGCACTTGTCGCTTCATCTAGCATCACTAACTTGCTGCCGGATAAAAATGCTCTTGCTAAAGCCAACCGTTGACGCTGTCCACCACTAAGAACAACTCCACTTTCGCCAACGACTGTGTCGAGTCCTTTTTCTGCACTCATCACAAAGTCATATAGCTGAGCCTGTTTAAGCACCAAGTAAAGTTCATCTTCACTAGCTTCCGGCTTTACATAAAGAAGATTTTGTCTAATTGTTGTGTTAAAAATATATGGGCTTTGTGGCACTAAGCTTACATTTGCCCTCAAAGATTTTTCTGTAAGTTCAGTATTCTTCACTTTGTCTAACAAAATTTCACCAGACTCGCAGTCAACCAACCGATTTACAAGAGAAAGCAATGTACTTTTACCTTCTCCTGACTTACCCACAATAGCCACAGATTGATTGGGAGCAACTTTAAATGAAACGTTGTCTAACACTTTTTCCTTATCATAACTAAAGCAAACCTTTTTAAATTCAACATTCCCTTTAAACACATCTAACTCTTGTTTACCAAACTTTTCTTGCTTATAGTAGTCTTCATTAAAAAGTTTCGCCATACGAGTAGCATAAACTCCACACATCTGCGCATAGTCATACACTCGAGTGATGCTATTCGACACATTAACTGGTGCATTTCGATACATAAGCAGCACTGTTAAAGTTCCAATTGTGATTACGTCAATTGATGTTAAATAAATGCCTAAAATCACCATTCCCCAAACCATTTCTTGGATTAAAGCTGAGTTAAATTCAGCCGTGGCTATTGAAAAGCGAGCAGAATTAATGTTTGTTATTTTTCTAAATCCTGTAAATGTTTTGAAGCTAGAAAACAAACTTTCCTTTAAGTTTAGACTTTTCACATCATCACTTCCACGCACAATTTCATTTAACTGACTGTTACTTTTTTCAGCTAACAACGATTTTGCTTGCTCATAGACTTTTTTCTTATGAACTTGGATAAATGCAAGAACATAGTGCACCACGATAATTCCAACAGCACAACAAATTAAGCTATAGTGCATTACAGCGAAATATGTCATAAAGCTGATTTGCGTGATAATGTTTGCTACATTATCCCAAATAGTAAGAAACATGTTTGAAAACGATTGAGGATCTCCGTTTACTCGTTGCAACACCTCACCAGACGAAAGCTTTTTATAAGCTCCGCTCGTGGTGTTGATTGCTTGCCGTGCCATATCAATTCTAATTTGTTCCACAACAGAAAAACTCAATCTTCGTAGCCACACATCTCTTATTCCACCAAACACACAAAGTAAAGCGTAGATTATGATTAAGTTCACACAATTTAAAATTGCTAGAGTGTAGTCGCCTGTGCTTACGTAGTTGATCATAGCCTCAGTTACGGGCATCATAAGAAAAGTGCCCACAATTTGAGTGATAGTCAAAAATATAATAGCAATCACTTTAAGTGGTGATTTAAAATAGTAAGCGAGCATTTTTTTTGTCAGTGCACGGGAAACTTCCTTACCTTTTTTACCACCATCTTTAATCTCTTCTAACGAAACTCCATACTTAAGTTTAAAACGTTCCGATTTTTCTTTAAATCTTAATTCTTTCTTTTCCTCTTTCGTCATTTATCTTCCCTTATAAAGTTTTTTCTAAATCAAACTCATGAATATGCTTTTCATTATCAACTTCACTATGTCTTATAATTCGACCCATTATAACACGTTATCGCAAAAAAATCAATAAAAAATAAAAAAGTTGAATTTTCTTCAACTTTTAATCTCGGCTTTAACTTGTCTTACTTTCCATTGGTCATACTTTCGTCATCAACCATAATTTCTTTTATCGTCTCATCATTAGCTTGCTTAGGTTTGATTGCATTGGTAACACTCGCATTGTAAGCTTCATCTGTCATTTCTAATCCACCTGCATCGAAGCAATCTTGTCCAGTTGGGTATTCATAAGTGGTATTACCAAAATCCTCCCCTATTTTTTTAGTGCTGTCATCCTCATTTAAACTTGCTAAAGCAACATTTGATATAGCACCTTGTGCTAAATCAGCTTTTTTATCTTCCTCTAATGATTTAAGATAATCTAACATTTTGTTGGCAACGATGCCACCAAAAAACTCTCTTCTGACTTTTGTATTTTCATTCCATATTTTAAATTTCATTTTAACTCTTTGTAATCGAGAAAATTTACCAAGCTCTGCTTTTAATTCTGGATTATCAAACACCGATTTATAGGCCTTATAACCATTGTAAGTCCCTGCAATGGTTATAATCGATGTAGCCACGTAAATAATAGTCATAGGAATACTACTTTGCGCAAAATCAAAAAATGTTGCCCCAAGTTGACCAACTGTCATACCATCCCAAAGAGGTATGCTAGCAAGCTCATTAAGCCTAGACCCAATAACGGTGTCTACTCCTCTCATAATATCTTCCATAACTCTTCCCTTCCCTTTATATGTGGGTATATTATACCACAATTTGCCGTTATTGTCAATACTTAGCTTTTATATTATACACGTGTAGAATAGCTAAAGAAAATTAAGTATTTAAGCCACTTTTATAAGCACAAAACTCTAACTTTTTTACTACTTTATCAAACATGGGTATATGACAATTTTTGTCCTAATCTACACTTGTAGATTAACTATAAAATAAAAAACCTACTCTGCATTTTGAGTAGGTAAAACAAAATCAGGATTTTTAGCTAAAAAATCATCAACTTGACCACGAGCTAAGCTATCACACAAATTGTTTAATTCATTATCACTATGCCCTTTCACTTTGTGCCATGTAACCTTATGGCGTTCAACTAAACCAATCATTTTCTGCCACACATCAAGATTTTTTACAGGTTTATTCTGCGATGTGCGCCAATTATTCTTCTTCCAAGATTCAATCCAGCCCGCATTAAAAGCATTGATAACATAAGCTGAATCACTATACAAATCGACCTCACACGGTTCATTTAATCTAGCAAGGGCTTCAATTACAGCCTGCATTTCCATTTGATTGTTTGTAGTATTCAATTCAAATCCACTAAATGAACGTTGAATTTCATTATAGATTAACACGCATCCCCATCCTCCTGGACCAGGATTATAGCTACACGCTCCATCAGTGTAGATAACAACATGCTTCATACATTCCTCCTAACAAAAAAGCACTGCTTTGCAGTACTATTATTTGGCAGGGGAGCAGAGAATCGAACTCTGACCAATGGTTTTGGAGACCACTACTCTACCGTTAAGCCACTCCCCTAAAAGCAAAGATAGTTTACTAAATTTTTGTCACTTTGTCAACTATTTTGCTTTAAAATTCTATTTAGCATAGTCTACAGAACGGGTTTCTCTAATCACACTAACCTTAATCTGACCAGGATATTCCATCTCTGCTTCAATTTTCTTTGCTATATCACGAGCCAAAATTGTGGCAGTGTTATCATCCACTTCTTCAGGTTTGACAATTATACGCACTTCACGCCCTGCCTGAATTGCATATGCTTTTTCAACGCCAGCAAATCCAGATGCAATCGTCTCAAGTTTTTCCAATCGCTTTACGTAATTTTCAATTGCTTCGCGCCTTGCTCCTGGGCGAGCACTTGAAATAACATCGGCAGCTTGCACAAGCACAGCCTCTGGACAAGCAAATTCGACATCACCATGATGAGCTTCAATACAATTGATAACCTTGTCATTTTCCTTGTATTTCTTAGCTAATTGCACTCCAATGCTTACGTGTGTGCCTTCCACTTCGTGGTCCATTGCTTTTCCAATATCATGTAGCAACCCACCACGCTTTGCCACTAATTCATCACAACCTAACTCTGCAGCAAGCATTCCAGCAATAAACGACACTTCAATCGAATGTTTCAATACGTTTTGGCCATAACTTGTCCTATATTTAAGCCTTCCCAAAACCTTTATTAATTCTGGATGAAGCCCCATAATACCCGTTTCAAGCACGGCATTTTCACCAGCTTCTTTGATTTCATGTTCGATATCTTTTCGGGTTTTTGCAACAGTTTCCTCAATTCTTGCTGGTTGAATTCGCCCATCTTGAATCAACTTACTGATTGCAATTCGTGCCACCTCACGCCTAATTGGATCGAATCCCGAAAGCACGATTGCTTCTGGCGTGTCATCGATAATAATATCAATTCCTGTAGCACTCTCCAAAGCTTTGATGTTACGCCCCTCCCTTCCGATAAGACGACCTTTCATATCGTCGTTTGGAAGATTAATTGTTGTGACCGTAGCTTCACTAGTTAAATCAGCAGAATATTTTTGAATAGCATTTGTGATTATCTCAGTTGCAAGTTTTTGCTCATTATCACGATATTCTTGCTCGATCTCACGCAATTTTGTCGCAGCATCATACTTTGCTTCATTTGTGATTTGTTCAATTAATCTTTCTTTAGCCTGTTCTTTACTTAACCCAGCAATCTTCTGTAATTCATTTTGTGCTTGAGTTAATTTTTCTTCTAGAAGTTTTTGATCTTCATTAAGTTTTTTATCACTTTCTTCAAGTTTTGCCTTCAAACTATCCAACGCATCGTTTTTCTTCTCCAAATTTTGTTCTCTGGCATTTATAAATTCTTCACGTTGAATGAAAGCATTATTTAATTTTTCGATTTCTGCCCGTCTATCCTTTAACTCATTTTCAGCATTAGTTTTTAACTTTAATGCCTCTTCTTGAGCTGAAAGCCGAGCCTCCTTTATGATTGTCTTGGCTTCAGTTTGCGCTTCTTCAACAATCGACTTAGCTGTCAGTGTAGCTTTTGCTTTCTTACTACGCAAATACATACGCACAAAAAGCATACCCAAAGCAACTCCTACGCCCACAGCGAGAAGTAAACACAGCACTAAAACAGCTATTTGCATATCGAAACCAAGCAACCCAACAAATGAGTTGTTCACGGTTTTACCTCACTTTTGTTATTTTGCGTAAATCAACTAAGACTTACACAAAGTAAATTGTAGAATAATTCTACCAAAAAGTCAAGGCATTTCCTAAGAAAAATATTTTTTTAATAAAATTTTATGCAATTAATTCCAAAAGACGAGGTAAAACCTTTTTATTAGCCTGCTCGACATCATATTGGAATCGAACAAAATTACCTGGCTCAGTCACATCTTTTTTAGCCACATCCAAAAGACTCATATGTAATTCTTCCATCAATAAAATGCTATAATTTTGTGCCACGAAATCAGTAACTGTGTTTTCATCTAAATCGTTCTTGACTAAAATGTTTTCTAATGCGCCATCAGCCTTTAAGCAATAATCATAAAGTGGCTCATAAAATAATCTGAGCCTCTCTGAAGCAAGCTTACTTCCATTACTTACAGCAACAATTCCCCATTCATGTGCGCGATGTAGGTCTGAAGGAAGCACTCCTTCTACTCCTTTTTTGTAGATGTAACACAAAAAATCTTGAGCAGGCACTGCGCCACCTGCAGCCATTTCAACAATATCATTTAATGCTTGAATGCACTGATCGCGAAACATGTTCTTAGGCAAATCATCTTGTTGTTTGCTAAGTTCATTAAACTGGTCGCGAACAATGTTGAAAAACACTCTTTGATTTTCATAATACACCTTAGACAAATCCGCCACAAAAAAATCATCAGGGTTAAAATCTTTTGTCTTTGACAAATCCATATCTATTCTCCTCCTTCACTGTCTTCCATTAGAATTAATCTCAATTGAACAGGGATTTCAAATTCACCTACCATCCTAAAACTTTCATTTACATAAGTTCCTCGTCGCACGTTTACTTTCAAATTAATTGTACCTAACAAACAAACTTGTTCATCAATTGTTCCTAATTCATAACCGTTTTTTAACTGCAATACATATACATAGTTAATATTATCAAAAGTAATATTATTTCCACTAGCACAATTACTTTGTAATAATTCATCTCCGATTGCCCTTAAATCCAAGTCTAGATAAACTTCTAATCCTAAGGTTGTGTGAACATTTACACCAGCAATATTAACTTGGTATAGGTTCTCTGAATTAAACCAGCAATACCAACTATCCCCTTCTTCATCCTCATTGTATACTGAGTACTTATCTAATTGAACCTTTTTATTAGTTTCTAATGTGTTTACATTTATTTCCATAAAAGCAATTTTACCAGGTCCTAAATCATCTATATCTTCAAAAGCTACGCAATATAACTTGTAAGTACCAGTGTTAATCATATTCAAAACTTCTTCATCTATGCTATATATAACTCCATTTTTAGTTTGGATCTTATCAGTTACATTAGAATTTAGCTCTCTCCCTCTTAATACTGTTGCCAAACCACCATTAGGTCCATAAAGCCCATAATCTGGGTCAATTACATAAAAACCATCATCTAACTCAATTTTAGCTTGATTTAATTCCCCATCAATTAATAAACCACTTCCAGAACCATCACTATTACCCGGTTCCCATTCTATAGTATGTTCACCGTCTTCATCACTCAATGCTAAACTACCATTAACATATAATTCCATTAATTGCTCTCGTGTTAACCATAGTCTATCATCTTCCTCTTTAGTACTTTCTTCAAATACGTAGGTTGGAGAGTTATCCAATAGCAAATATTCAGTTTTTATATTACTTGAATGCCAATAAACATCATCTTTCCCAGACTGTGTTCCCTTATAATACGGACGAATCTTTTCTGCATTTTCATAGTAGATATCTAGATTATCCACAAGTGAATTGCTGCCGACTACACTTTCACTTATATCTATTGTAGCATTATTAGAGTAACTATTTGCGTTATCTTTAAATACAATCGATTTGCTATACCCTCTCACATCAACTACACCAATTTCTGCGGTAATACTACCTTTGCTAATTGAAATTGAATTCAAACTATTAACCCAATTTGATAATTGAAAATACTTCACAGCGCCAGAATCCGCAAAAGAAAACACACCTCCAGCAAATTCAAAACCAGCAGTATCAGCAAATTGAGAAAGGGCCAATGATGAATTTCCTAACACAAATAGTGGTGAAGATCCATCATAATAGTATGTGGATATATTTTCTGAAAAAGATGCTGAGTCGTAAAATTTAAAACCAGTCAATTCTTCTGTTATGATAACGGTTAACTTATCTAATTCATACTTTTTTTGGTTATTCAAATCAGAAACAGGCAATATAATATAGTGATTATCGTAGTTAATTCCGTTGGTTAAGTCCTCACTCTTTACGACTCCTTCTCCATTTTCGATGACACGATAATGCCAATCAATTGGTTCTCCGTTTAAATTTGTTTTCACAATGAAAGGATAGATATCCACAGCCCCTGCTCCAACAGGATTGAGTTGATACTGTAAGCTTCCATCAACTTCGGTAGAAACAAGCATATTATAAGTGTCACCACCAAAATAAATTGATGTCGGCTCTGCCATCACTTTCATACAACCAACTGAATTATAATTTAGATTATAATCAGCAATCTGTCCGGTTCCGCCACCCTGATGTGTTTTTACTAAATAGATTAGTCGAGTGTAGGTGGCATCGCTATCAAGTTTATATTTAAGCGGAATTGAGATTGGATTTTGAACATTTGTTGCTAAATCGCCATCTTTTTCTATAGCACAAGCATAAGTTGTCGTGTTACCACTTTCATTAAATGTTATCTCAGAGTCTAATACTAAATTTTTCCAACCGACATTAGTTTGATTAACTGGCTTAGTTCGCACATTAACCGCCCATGGTTTGTTTATGTCCGTGTCGTCATCTATTCTTAATTTAAAAATTATATTTGCTCTTTCTTTTTCTTCCAACTCACGCTCAACGTATACAAACCATACAGATGGGTCAGTATCTGCACTTCCCAAAGCTAGTTTTTCAATTCTTATGGGTGATTTTAAATCTACATTATTCACAATCCAATCTGGAGAAGCAATTACCTTACCTTCGTCATCATCATAAAAATAACTCTGCGGACTTATGTTAAATCCAGATACTAAACTCTGTAAACACTGTGGATAGAGCGTATTAAAACTTGCCCGTGGATAATCAACGCCATCCTCACTACCACCCGCACTAATTTTCACATCAAGATTGACAACTTTTTCCTTGTTTAATAGGTCTATGTAGGTTGTTAAATTATCATTGCCATTAGTAATGTCATTTACATCAAATTCGCTACTAATAAGGCAAAGCGTTGGCTCCGTTTGTGGAACGTGCAAGTCAACATTTAAAATAGATGCTTCCTCATCAAAAGGACTGCTAAAACTCATCACGAAGTCTTTCATCTTAGGTGTTAGAATTTTCTCGAATTTTATTACTCTATTTTGTCGAACAAAAGATGAGTCTGATTCACTATAAATTGAATTGACGTAAACTGTTACAAATGCTTGATTACTTCCACTTGTAACGTTTTTTAAAAATTTAATTTTATTGTCTGCACCAACATTAAAGATTTCACTATCCGATACTGTGTCGCGTATCGATTTGGGTGGAACGTGACTATCTGAGTCCACTACTAAATACTTATCAGCAGTGTGTGGTTGTAATGCACGAGCAGGACAAACTTCAATTTCTAATTCAATTTGATCATCAACATACATATTCGATTTGACTGCGTCAAAACTTGTGTTCGTATCATCATGAACAATCACATCAGTTCCAGTGTTAACCACGGGCTTAGCACGAACGGATTTAATTTTTTTAATTGGGACATCGACAAAAACGTGAAGCGGATTTTTGGTTAAATAAATTTTCCCTTCATTATCGACAACCTTAGCAACCAAATAACAATCTCCACCGATATTTCCAGCCTCATCACCATTCCCCGTTATTTTATTTGCTTCAATGGTGAAAGGTTTTCCCATATGGATCTCACTCATGTTTGGCAACTTGATTGGAGATTCATTAGGATTCAACACTTTTCCTTTATCATCCTGCACGGTAATTTCAATCGTTTCTACTTTATAAACTGCTGTCTTCACATTCTCTTCGTTGTTATTTGCAGCATCCTCAGCAATCCTTTCTTGTAAAATACCATCAGGACTAAACAAAGTGACTTCAGCTGTCCCTCCTTCAGTAAAAATTGTTATATCACTCTCTTGATCTTTAAACTGCACTCCAGTTAAGTCTATATTGGCACGATTAAAGACACCAAATAGAAATGAAACCCCAAGATATAAGGAAAATGCCAGCACAAAACCAACAACTACATAACCAATAATAGTGGTTACATATAATCCAGTGACAATTTTTTTAGGTTTATTCTCCATTTTGCACTCCTTTCACAACATTCAATGTAATTAAAGCAGAACACAACTCATCCGTGTTAATAATATTTCCATCATCATCCTTTGCCACAAATTTTATGTAATAAGTTTCGTCAAATGTGCCCACATCACTTTTTAAATTTAAATTCACATTAAATTTGCCGCCGTTGGATGTAATTCCGTAATCAAAAATCGCATTCACATCTTCTAAAGTAAGCTGTTCTCCATTCTCTATAGTATAAACCATCAATGCGTAAGCAAATCCTGAAACATATTTTTCAATCAAGTCAAATTGTAAATTCTCTTGTTCGTGAATTTGCAATTCTGTTACAGAATTTTCACCCTGCACCACATCCACAAAATTCCCTTCAAAACTCTCTATCAACCGAAATTTGTATACAAAGTTTTGTTTTTCATTGGTTGAATTCTTATTCTTGACGGTAATTGTGTAGAGTTTGTTTAAATACTCACCATTCGGAGTTATGGTTACCATTCCGGTTGTGTTATCAAAAGAACAATTAATTCCATTTTCAGGTTCACAACTAAGTTCAATTTCAGATAAATTTTCCCAATTCACTTTGAATGAAATGTTTTCATTTTCACTAAATAACACATCTTCACCATCATGACCCGTTATAAACGTAGATGGTTTATCTTCAAAATTACAAGTTATTGGCGTTTGTGAATCTGTGTATATAACTTTAATCGTATTAGATGTAAGCACTTGACTAGTGTTGTTTAGCGCTGCTTCATCTTTATACTGTCTGTACAAATAAAAACTAGTTTTAGGAACAAATGCCAATTTAGCTACTGTGCTTCCATGGGCAACGAATTGGTCATACTCATCCTCAACTTGATAGTTTTCGATACAAGAATTCATGCCTAAGTTATTATTTGATTCATCAACAAAATAGTTGACAAAATAGTTAACAAGCCCGCTAATGTTCCCATCAGTTATTGAATATAAAATATACCACTTATCACTCTCAAGTCGATAAGTTTTTATTCCACTAGATTCCACGAAGTCTACTTCACTAGCTATTTTGGAATCGTTACGTTCAATGACTTCATAAATCGCAAGAGAAAGTGTTGAGCATGGCTTTTTTACATTAATTTTTATTCTTTGAGTGTCATAATAGTATTCGCCATTGCTTATACCTTTCACAACCTTAATTTCCACTTCTTGCGTTCCTTCACTAAGAGGTGTAACCTCTCCGGACTTTTCATCCACAGTAAGGCAATCTCCTGTGGTAGAAAACGTGTAGCCCATGTTATATTTATTTAGGCTTGGATAACTATTTTTTAGAGCTGAAAGCAAATCAAAAGGAGCATTATTTAGATTTCTAATCATGTAAGAAGCTGATTGATTAATTGAAAAACCAGTCACGAAGTTGTTTTTTGCTACATTCACCTCCACACTTGCTTGCGTGCCATCTGCCTTTGCTTTTAAAAATGTTTGCCCCTCACCAACGGCAATAATTTTTCCACTTTGCGCATCGTAATTTATGATTGACTTATTGTAAGAAATATCAATATTTTCTAAATCGATGTTACTAACTAATTTTACAATAGTGGTCTCATTATTCAATGAATTCAGCACTAAATTAATTGTAGGTTCACTATCAAAACGTATTATGGTTGAATTACATCCACAACCATAAGTCCAAAAGCAAACACACATTAAAATTGGCATTGCCCAAAACCATATTTTTTTCATTTGCTAACTCCCAAATCCAATATAAATTATATATTAAAGCGAAATTAAAGTCAATCAAATTAATTACTTTACCAAAATAAAAAAATGTAGCCTAAAGCTACATTTAGATTATGTAAAATATTATTTTTTATCTTACTTTTTCATTTTTTTCACAAAAGCAGGAATATCTGCCTCATCAAAGTCAACTGACATTCGACTAGTCCCTGAACTTGATTTTTCTTCGTCTTCATCTAACGAATATCGACTACTTGCATGTGCTGATAAGAAATCAGCATATTTTTGATTCTCCGCCTCGACTTGTTCACTATTTTCAAGCATCGCATTTCCACCATCTCTAAAACCAGTGGCAATAACAGTTATCTCCACCGTATCATCAAGTGATTCATCAATACTTGCACCAAAAATAATGTTACAATTAGGGTCTACTATCTCACGCATCAAGTCGGCTGCTTCATGCACTTGGTCAATTGGTAAACTGTTGCCGCCCTTGACATTGAAGATAATCCCCGTGGCACCTTCTATTGTGGTCTCAAGCAACGGACTAGACACAGCTTGGCTTAATGCCTCAAAAATTCTGCGCTCACCTTTAGCTCGACCAATTCCCATATGAGCCAAGCCTTTTCCTTTCATCGTAGCACGAACATCAGCAAAATCAAGGTTTATTAAGGAATTCTCTATAATCAAATTTGAAATACCTTGCACACCTTGACGCAACACGTCATCGGCACATTTAAAAGTTTCTACAATACTTGTCCCTTTAGGAACTAATTTAAACACTTTCTCATTTGGAATAATAACAAGAGAATCCACAACCTTACGCAACGCTTCAATACCCTTTTCAGCATTTTCCATACGATGTCTACCCTCAAAATTAAAAGGTTTTGTTACCACAGCAATTGTAAGAATTTCTTTATCACGAGTGAGCCCTGCAATCATTGGAGCTGCTCCAGTTCCTGTGCCGCCACCCATTCCTGCAGTGATAAACACAAGGTCAGCATCGCTGATTGCTTGAGTTAACTCTTCCAAATTTTCTTCTGCTGCTTGACAGCCTACAGAAGGGTCTGCACCAGCCCCCCAACCTTTGGTTAATTTTGAACCTATTTGAATACGATAATCGGCCTTACTTATTTGCAAAGCTTGCTTGTCCGTGTTTACTGCGATAAATTCAACCCCGCTAACTCCTGCATCAATCATTCTGTTCACAGCATTGTTGCCACCGCCACCAACACCAATTACTTTTATCTTTACCACAGGATTAATTTCTCCACGAGTTGACCCCATTCCAAAGTTTCCATATGTTTCCATTTATTTTCTCCTAATTACTAAATATTCTTATCCAAAAAGAGCTTTCTGCCTTATTTTTTTTCAATGCAAAATCTAAAAGTCCTAAAATGGCACTATTAACTGGTTCTGACATTTGTGGCACATCAGGTCCAATTATCTCCACACTTTGATCCAAAACAGATTCCAAAACGTTAGTCACGCCTTTTAAGTAGCTTATTCCACCGCCGGTAAGATAAATCGACATAGTCTCAAGATCGTTTATACTACAATCTTCCAAACATTTTTGAATCATCTTCCCAATTTGTCGAACTTTTGCTGTAGCTATCTCATAACATTCTTGAGTGTCGATAGTTACGTCATTATCTTTCACACTGACAACCAATTTTTCACTATTAGCAGGCTTTCCTGTTAACAGCAGTTGCTTTTTTACTGAATCAGCCACAGCAAAAGGAATTTTCAAATACTCTGCAATATCCTGTGAAATGTGACCGCCACCCAAAGAAAAACTTCGCAGATGAACGATTCCATCTCCCACCACCACAGACACAGATGTGGTTAGATAACCACAATCCACCAAAACCACACTGTTATCACGTTTTCTTGGTTCAATCAAATATAAAGCTTCAGCCAATGGCTCACAAACAAACTCAATGTTATGAATCCGCAATTTGTCAATTGCTTTTAACACAAGCCCTATAAAGCGCCTTTCACACAAAGTAAAGGAAATTGTAGCGCGAAGCGTGGATGAAACGCATCCAACAGCATCAATCACCTGTTCACCATTATCAAGCTCAAAACAAATCGCACTAGTTTGCAATACTTTATGAGTTGGATTGCTGTAATAATCATTTGTTTTGTTAAAAATTGATTGGATATCACGCTCTGTAATCCTCTTTCTTCGAGAAAACTTTATAGTTTTTGTGCAAACTTCACAAACACAAAATTCAGCTGGCGCCCCAACATAAAGGTGAGTGATACGTGTGTGAGCATTACTCTCAGCTGTTGAAATAGTCTTACACAATACTTCTTCAAGTTCATCTGGCTCTAATATCTCCCCATCTAAAAAACCAGCATAAAAGCTTTTTGAATAGCCTTTAACGGAAAATGTGTCGTTTACACTTTTCTCTCCAATTAGCACTGCAATATGATTTGAACCAAAATCAAGCACTGCCACATTCCGCTTTGCCACTATGAACCTCCTTTTATTTACCCGATTTTTATTATATTATATTACTAAAATATAATAAAGTCAAATATTTTTGCACAAAATTTGAAAATTTAAGCTATCTTTTTCACGTTTTTAACAAAAAAATAAAATTTAAAATTGGCAAATTTTTTTTTGAATTAAAAAATAAAAGTATGCAAGTATCTGCACACTAATTTCATGGCTTAAAAATACAAAATTTAGCAGCTCCCCAAAAATGTCTTGCCCTATTGTGAGAAGCGTTATACATTCCAAAGAATATTCCCAAAACATGGCAAATGATTATTATGAGCAAAAAGAACACATGAACTGAAATTAAGGCGAATAGAATATAAAATGCAGATACGATAAGCCACAACACTAGCGATTGATTAGCATGAAAAATTGCATATGGCTCATGCCTACAAAAAATCAAAGGTATGAAAAATAACAAATAAGCAAGCGTGGACACAATCTTTATACCAATCACGCTAGTTACAATGCTTGAAGTGTGTGCTTTATCATTTTTTAGTTTTACATTCTTAGGTTTTTTAATCAATCCCTTCTGTTCTTGTTTTGTTTGCAAAAGTAAGTCAGTTTTCTTCGTTTCGTTATCGTTACTTAATTGATTTTGCGATACCTCTTTTTCTTCTAAATCTTTTTTCATCAACTATCTCCTATTGAGAATAGTATAGCGAATTTAATTCATTTTAGCAACTAAAATTAAGCAAGTTTCAAAATTGATATCGAAACATTTTGTGTAAACACTTCTTGTGAACTTAAATTTTTAATAGCCAATGTAGCCATACTTCCAACTGAAATGATTGTGTTTGAGCCACAGCTAACTAAACTCTTTGTTTCGTTTTGAATGATTGTTTGAGAATTAGAATCCACCTCATTGTTTATAGCTAAGGCAAACATAACTTGCACTCCATTCGCCTTGGCGTTTAAGTTGTAATTTACTAAATAAGCTCCACCTTCCAAATTGATTACGCCATTAGTTAACTTAATCCTATTCCCACTTTGAGTGATTACGTTATTTAGTAAAATACTTGAATTTGATGTTACAGTCTGAGTTTGAGGAAACGAAAAACTTGCAAAACTGATGAGCGGACTCACCCCAGGCAATCCTTGGGGCCCGCGTGGCCCAGTAAAACCTCTAGGTCCACGCAACACATAAGTTCTAAGCCGGGGACAAAAAAATGGCTCAAGTCCTACACAACTATTTTGCATTTGAATTTGATTGCAACAAGGACAACATTGCTTACTTTGTTTTGAGCATCGACAATCTGAATCTTCAAAAAAATTTTTAATCACAATTATGACTCCTTTTTCTGTCTAAATCATTGTATGCAAATTATTCTTTATTTGACAAAACAAATTAATTAAAACAGTTGAAATATTTTTTAAACTATGCTACAATAAATTCATCAGCAACTACTTATGCTGGTGTGGCTCAGTTGGTAGAGCAGTTGATTCGTAATCAACAGATCGTGGGTTCGAGTCCCATCACCAGCTCCAAAATAGCGTTTTGCGAATAGTTTTATCCGTAAAATGCTATTTTTATTTATTAAATTACAATCAATTCTTCTTTAAAACACTACGTTATTTCATAAAACGCTCGATTTTGTGCAAAAAACACCATGCGTAAAATCGAAAGAACTATGCGCAAAATTTAAATCAAACTATATTTTACTTCCTATATATATTATATATATAAATAAAAGAGTGGGCATTCCCCACTCTTTTACATTTTTGCTACTTTCTCTTTTAGTTTTTGCTTTCCTTTCTCCACTGCTTCTCGAACTGGTTTACATGTTTGAACTAAAATTGCGCCAGCTACAGCACCAAGAAGCATTCCAATGATAATACCATCACTCATATTTAAGCCTCCTAATGTTATCATACCCCAAATAATAAATAATAGTGATGGAAAAAATTACCAATTAATTTTTACGATAACTAATTAAAGCATTCGCCAAAGCTGTTTGAACCATTGTCAAACAGTATCGACTATATTCAGCAATATCCCCTAACTCGTCTTCAATCAATTTAGTGTTAAATTCTTCTAAAATTGAAGTTGGCTTTCCTTTTATTAATTGCGTAGTCACCGAAGCTACAGCAATAAGAGTAGAACTGCCCATAGCTTTAAATTTTGCATCAACAATTTTGTTTTTATCAATTTTCAAATAAAAACTTAGCATGTCGTTACGTTCATCACAAACCGCCTTACCTATCGCATTTGCACCTTTAAGTACTCCTACATTTTTGGGATTTTGAAAAATCTTCATTATTTTTTCATTATAAAAATCACTCATTTTCTACCTACCTGTTTTTTTGTTTTTGGAGAAATCTTTCTCAATTTAGAAACACATTCAATAAGCTTTA
>JAEEGL013898671.1_pt1 | contig 17555 bp, 13 predicted proteins | sample 9134231 | NCBI WGS metagenome assembly JAEEGL01 (sample SAMN16246548, study PRJNA631951) | gut metagenome | biome: gut microbiome; feature: rumen; material: fiber-attached | host: Bos | place: Iran: Karaj | collected 2018-10 | reverse complement strand
TCGGGGATGAAACGCTCTTTCGTTTTACCCACCCCGCCGTTGAAGGAGACTACTGTTTAAGTCTGACGGAAGACGGGGCATACCTCCGTATTAAAGGAAGCTGCAGTGAGAAGCGCTTCACTCGTTTTTGGCTTCGTCTTCCCGCGGAAGAAAAAGAGCATGTAACAGGCGGCGGCGAACAGTTTTCCGCTCTTGACCTCCGTGGACGGCTTTGGCCGATCTGGACACGTGAACAGGGCGTCGGCCGCAACAAGCTGACAGAAATTACCCGCCTTGCCGATGCTGCAGACGGAAGCGGCGGAGATTATCATACTACCTTTTTCCCCCAGCCTACGATAGTCTCCTCCCGTATGTACTTCGCCCATGTGGAAAACTATGAATACTGCGAACTGGATTTGCGGGAAAGCAGTTACCATGAAATAGCTCTCTGGAACACGGAACTGCGCCTCGTGCTATGCTGTGCAGAGAGTTATTCCGCTCTTCTGGAAAAGCTTACAGCTCTGCTCGGCCGTCAGCCTACTCTTCCTGAATGGGCCATGCGCGGGCTTTGGCTCGGTGTACAGGGCGGCACGGACCGCGCTGTTGCTATGAAAAAGCGCTGCCGGGATGCAGAACTTGATATTTCTGCCGTCTGGATACAGGACTGGGAAGGAAAGCGCGTCACTTCGTTTGGTTCTCGTCTGCAGTGGGATTGGCACTGGAATCAGGAATTATATCCAAATTTGGATAAAATCATTGCATCTGATACTGAAACTGCCTGGCTGGGATATATCAATCCCTATTTGGTAGAGGGCGGTAAGCTTTTTCAGGAAGCAGAGGAAAAGCACTACTTTGTCCGTCGTGAAGATGGTTCCGACTATCTTTTTGACTTCGGAGAATACGACTGCGGAGTCGTTGATCTGTCAGATCCGGCTGCTTTTTCCTGGTATAAAAACGTTATTAAAAACAATCTTATTGGGCTCGGCTTCCGTGGCTGGATGGCTGACTTTGGGGAGTATCTGCCGGCAGACGCCGTCTGCCGCGGAGGAAGTGGCCTTGCGTTGCATAATCAATGGCCTGCATTATGGGCAGAATGCAACCGGGAGGCTGTCGAAGAAAGCGGAAAACTGGGAGAATGCGTCTTCTTTATGCGTGCCGGTGCTGCCGGCAGCCAGAACAGCGCAACACTGATATGGGCGGGCGACCAATGTGTCGACTGGTCGGAGGACGACGGTCTTCCGTCAGTTATCACTGCTGCGCTCAGCCTTGGGATGAGCGGCTTTGGCCTGCATACCTGTGATATCGGCGGTTATACTACACTGTTCCATCTGAAGCGGGATAAGGAACTGATGCTTCGCTGGCTGGAGTTCGCCTGCTTTACACCGGTCATGCGCACCCATGAAGGGAATAGACCCGCAACCAATGTCCAGCTTTATGATAGCAATGATATCCTTGCATCTTCTGCCAGACTGACAAAACTGCATACCGCATTACTTCCGTATCTGAAACACTGTGTAGAACAAAACAGCCTCTGCGGTCTCCCGGTGATGCGCCCACTCTTTTTTGAAGCGCCGGAAGAAGATATTGCTTATTCTCATAGGCTGTACAGTTATATGCTGGGAGATGATCTGCTTGTAGCCCCCGTTGTTCAGCCCGGAAAGGAAAACCGTGAGCTATGGCTGCCTAAAGGAAGCTGGCGACTTTTATGGAGCGGAGAACCGTTTTCAGGTGGTAGACTCAGTATTACTGCACCTCTCGGCTACCCGCCCGTCTTTTTCAAAACCTCCTCCTCTTTCTGTCCCCTGTTTGAAAAACTCGGTTCAGAGTTTGGCTAATCTGCACAAAAACCGGCTCTGATTTTTGTTTAATACAAACAAAAATCTATTTTGATTCTTTAAAACCCTTTACAACCCCTGCTTCATTCTTTATAATTGTGGTATCAATCGCAAGGGTTTGCGGCAATTAATTAAAAATGTTAATCAAAGGAGAAACAACATGAAAAAGCTTTTCGCACTTGTCCTGGCATTCGCGATGTGCCTGTCTCTGATGGCCATTGCACAGCCCGCATTCGCAGACGATGAAATCGTCATCAATTTCCCCTGCATCTGGGTAGGCACAGACTCCAAAGCGGCCTATCTCGCAGAAATGATTGAGGCTTTCAATGCTGAAAACGCCGGCTCAATCCGCATTGTTGTTGAAGAGCAGACTGACTATCAGGCTTACCGTGATAAAATCCGCACGACAATAACTACCGGCAGTGCTCCAGACCTCTGCATTCTGGACACAGCCTTCGAGATTAAAGAGCTTTCTGCTTCCGGAAAATTTATGGATCTGAAGCCGTATCTGGACGCAGGCTGGGGCGACAGTTTCGCGGCAGGCACAGCAGAAGCCTGGAATGCCGATGGTGTTGTAACGATTCTCCCGTTTGAAGCGGCCGTCTTTACCCCGATTTACAACAAAGAGATTTTCGCCGCAGCAGGCTGGGATCACTTCCCCGCGACCTATGAAGAGTTCTTCCGGATGGCAGACGATGTGAAAGCAGCCGGCTTTAACGTCATGGGTCAGATGGCAGGAGAAAACGCCTGGTCATCCATGCTGTGGTACTCCCTGCTGGTCGAAGCAATTGGCGGCAAGGATGTCTATGCGGAAGGTCTTGCTAATCCCGCTTTTGTCGAAGCTGCCGAAGTTCTGAAAAAAATGTATGATTACACCTTTGAAGGTGCTGTTTCCGCCGGTGCTCCGGATGTAAACGGTCACTGGATCAAACGTGATACCGCTATTTATCTCAATGGTCCGTGGTGGATTGCCAACCTGTATAAGGAAGACAATGCCATTGACGGTGTTCTTCTCGCTGATGTCTGCGAAGTTGCCAAGAACCCGATCTATGAAGGTGGCAAGGGTGAGGGTGGCCTTGTAACCACCGTTCAGGCATTCCTGGCTGCTGGAAAGCAGACTGATCCTGCCAAAGAAGCGGCTGTAGTGAAGTTCCTTCAGTACATTTCCGAGCCCGAGCGTGTTTCCCAGTGGGCTCTGAGCTCCGGTTCCATGTTCTTTGTCAAGTATGAAGCTGCTCCTGAAACGAATCTAATTTCCCAGAAAGTAACAGAAGTTGCCTCTACTGCTCCTTACACTATTATGCATGTTCAGGCTGCTTTCCCGCCCGCTTTCATCGCTGAATTCCCCGCTGCAGTTTCCGCACTGGTACTCGGCGAAGTTGACGCACAGGGGTTTGTAGACATGCTTCAGCTTGCCATCGACATGGCATAACTGATTCCTGCACTTCCGCTTACAGGCTGCGGTTTACTCCGCAGCCTGTTTTCCTAAAGATTCCCTGTTAAGGAGGTTTATCAGGTGAAACCTACACGCTCTGACAGAAGCGCTTTGGTTGCCTTTATGGCTCCTGCCATCATTGTGATGGTGATATTTTTTGTAATTCCTGTTATTTATGTTATTGTTGTCAGTTTTCTGAAATGGAACGGAATCGCGTCGCCTGCCTTTAACAATATAAAGAATTATATACTCCTCTATAAAGACAAATCATTTTCCCGTTCGGTGCTCAATAACATAATATGGGCATTGGTTGCCGGTTTTATACAGGTTCCTCTGGCTATGGTCATGGCTATCATTCTTTCCCGCAAGCCGAAAGGCTGGAAGTTCTTCCGGACAGTTTACTTCTTCCCTCAGGTTATTTCCGGTATTGCACTTGCTACCCTCTGGAGAGCCATCTATAACGCTGAACATGGTATGCTCAACGGACTACTTCGCGCAATAGGTCTTGGGAATCTTGCTGTTGACTGGCTCGGCACCATCAGGACTGCTTTTCCTGCCGTTTTGATCTACTGGGTCTTTTATGTGGGATACTACATGGTTATTATGATGGCAGATATCACCACAATCGATACCTCTTACTATGAAGCAGCAACGATAGACGGTGCAACGGATTTCCAGCAGGCAATCTACATTACAATTCCTCTGATCAGGAAAACATCTCTCCTTACCTGTGTTACACTGGCCAGTGTCATGGGCCTTCGTCAGTTCGAGCAGGTATATATGCTCACAAATGGTCAGCCCGCAAATACCACTTCTACTATTGTTCTGTACATGTATAAAAAGATGCAAAGTTCCAACTACGGTATAGCCAGTGCTTCAGCTGTCATTCTGATTATAGTCGGAATTGTCTTTATTGTATGTATCCGGGTTCTCTTCCAGGGTAGAAATGAAGAAGCTTTAGCACTAAAGAAAGCAAGGAGGGCTGCAAGATGAGCGAAACACGGCTCCGTCCTTCTTTACGCGGTAAGGAACTGGTTCTTTTTATCATCCGATGGGTTCTGATAATCTTTTTTGCCATTTACACGCTTTTCCCTTTGGTCTGGCTGATTATTTCCTCCCTGAAAACCAATTTTGAATTTCTCGCCAACTCGCCTTTCTCCCTTCCTGCAAAACCACAGTGGTCCAACTACACCAATGCTCTTACTGTGGCAGGTCTCGGAAGAATGCTGCTTAACTCGGTCATTGTCGGTCTTTCCGCCACGTTGCTGAATGTCGTCATTGCCAGTATGAGTGCTTACTGTATTTCCCGTTTTCGTTTTAAAGGAAGAGAGCACATCTTTACCCTCTTTACAGCAGGAATTCTTGTACCGCTGAATGCGCTGATGGTGCCCTATTTTGTCATCATCAATAAGCTGGGCTTATATAACACCTACGGCGGTATGATTCTTCTTTACAGCGCAATCGGTATTCCGATGTCAACCTTTCTGATCCGCGGTTTGATGGATTCCATTCCGATGGAAGTAGAGGAAGCTGCCTATATCGACGGATGCGGTTTCTTCGGCAGATTCTTTCATATTCTTCTTCCGCTTAGCCGAACCGGTATTGTGACGGCGGCAACTTTTGAATTTCTCACCTGCTGGAATGAATTCGTTTTTGCAAATCTGATTGTCTCCTCGGAAAAACTCCGTACCATTCAGGTCGGCATCCGTTATTTTACTAACCAGTTCTCTACGGATTACGTCTCCATGTACGCGGCTATCGTTATCTCCATTGTTCCGTCCATTCTCGGCTATATTCTTTTTCAGGAGCAGATTATCGCCGGTATGACCAGCGGTGCTGTAAAAGGCTGATTATATCGGTATTTAATCATAGCGCAGCAACTTCTCTCTGCGTTATGATTTCCATAATTGATTAACAGTGTTAAATAATTAGGAATCAAACATTTCGGCTTTAGGCAGAATTTATCTGATTTCAAAAACAGTTGGATAGTTCTGTTTGAATCAATACAACTTCTATTTATGAAAGGAGCATATTCATGAAAAAACGGCGTAACACTCTTTTGGCAGCAGTTTTGGCTTTTTGCCTACTGTTTACTATCCTCCCGTTCGCTTTTGCGGACGATGCACTCCCTGCTGTTGACTACAGCTCTCAGTACATAGATCTGTCCGGTGACTGGAATTTCAAAGTATACCGCAAGTACAGCAATATGTACCAGTACATGCCCTATGACATGTGTGAAGTAACCTGGGAAGATGCAGAAACTGCATTGGTTCCGACCGCCGCACTCTATTCACAGTGGGAAACGGTTCAGAGTCCTGCAGCAGATTATTCTACCGGTGGTTTGCTGCAGATGTATCGCGGCGAGGCGCCTGCGGAAAATGACCGCAGCACTCTCAGCGAAAACGAACTGTTCCCGAACTGGAGTGAAGCCTGGTTCTGCAAAACAGTATCCATTCCTGAAGGTTTCCTGAAGGAGGAGACCGTTACACTTCTCCTTGGCGTAATTGATGATCTGGATGTCGTCTATGTTAACGGGACGCCTGTCGCTGCCAGCGGTTTCATTAACGAAGACGGGCAGAAAGCCGCGCCGGAAAACGTCCCTGCAGACGGTGGATTTCTGAATCATGGCGCTTTTAGTTTCGAGAAGTCCTATTGGGAGGTTTCGAGAGAATATCAGGTTCCTGCGGAACTATTCAAAGAAGGTGACAATGAACTCTGCATCCGTATCTACAACAACAATTCCTTCGGCGGTTTTTATGATCGCACACTGGCAGTTTCAGCAACCCGCAACTGTGTAAATTTCCTGAAGAATCTGCCTATCGAAAAGTTAGAGAATACAGCCGTTTATGAAGCGACAGTCAATGCACAGATAAAGGCACTGGAAGGAAAGGATCTTGAAACCTATTCCGCGACTCTCTGTGAAGATTTCCAGGAAAATGAACTTGACAAAAGTGAAAAAGTCGCTCAGGTCAGCAACTTATTTGAAGCCTACAATAGCATTACAGTCACCGATACAAACGGGGCATTCTATTTTTATGACGGACGTCCTGTTTACTTTGCTTCCCGTACAATAACCGGTGAAAAAGACGGTGAAACCGTCACGATTTCTGCTCTTCCGGAAATGATTGAATACTTCGATGCAGATACGGGCCTTGAGCAGGGTAATATGAGCCATTGCTACAAAGTGAAATATGTTTCTCACATTGACGCTATGAACGGAAAGGTTCTTGAATACAGCATTTATCTGCCTCCTACTTATTATGAAGAGACAGACAGAAGGTACCCTGTAGTTTATCTGCTTCACGGAATCAATTCTACCGGTGATTCCTTTGTCAACGTTGACCACATTGAAGAACATATGAACGAATGGATTGCTTCCGGTGACGTGGCAGAAATGATTGTAGTCATGCCAAATTCAGGGAAAAGCAGTTTCTATGAGGACAGAGAAGTTCCGGCTGATGGCTCGATCGGAGACAGTGTCGGCCCGTGGGCAAGCCATATCTATGTAGATATGATTGAAGAGATTGATGGCAATTACAGAACTCTCCCTCAGGCAGAATTCCGAGGAATCAGCGGTATATCCATGGGCGGCGGTGGCGTCTTTAAAGTCGGTGTGGTGCATCCCGAAATCTATACTTCATTCGCCAGCCATATGGGCGCTGTACCGGAAGATATCTCAGAATATCTGCCGGAAGACCTTAATGGTCTTGACTTCTATCTTGACTGCGGTCTCTCCGATCAGATGGTTAATCCGGACAACACAAGAATAGCTGGCGAATACCTTGAAAGTCTCGGTGCAAATGTGATCTGGGAGCTGCGTGAAGGTGCTCATAACAGTGCTTTCTACATGGCAGGCATGCCTGTTTCCATGAAAATGCACAGTGATCATTTTCTGGCAAACGGGCTTGAAGAATAATACCATCCAATAATCATTCGGCAATTGTTTACATAATATAGTTAATTAAATTGCGTAGACATAAAATATGTCTACGCAATTTTTTTATACATATGGATTACGGATTCTTTTGATAGTACATTCTTCCGATACTGCATACAACACGGTATAAAGCAGGACATTCATTTATTTCAGATTTTAAGGTGTGGCTCACTGTCTGAATCCGGAAGGGCAAACCCTTCCGGCAAACTTTCCGGATCAACGTCCTCAAAATCGTCAAAGTCTGTATCTTCCGTACTATCTGCCGGATTCTCGTCCGTAGCTTCCATCAGAGCAAGAATCAGATCAATCATGAATTCCTCATCAACGTCTTCATCCGCTTCAGGCAGATTCAATACAGTCACCAACGCCTGCTGCCCGACTTTTTGGGTAAACGAATTCATCTCCAGAAAACTCAGCGTGTCTTTCTCGGCGTCAACGATCATCATGCTGGAATTGTACGGTCTGGTAACCGGAAAAATGTCTCTGTCCTCCAGCTTTATGATTGTGTATTCAATGTCTTCGTATTCGAGCTCAGTAAGCAGTTCACTCAGGAAAGGCATAATTCCGGCAACGCTGCATAAGGGATATCCCCGCTGTTAACATAGTAGAACTTCATTTCCTTCTCTGACAGTTCTTCTTCATCCGAAAACTGCTGAATATAGGGATAACTCACTCCCTCAATAGTGATGGTCTCTGTATCCTTCACAGGATCTCCTGCAAAAGCAAAGACGCTGTTTATGCTGAAAGCAAAGATGCTGAATATCATTGCAGCTGCAAGCGTCATACAAATAGTTTTTTCATTTCTTCGCCTTTGCTTTATTATCACTGTTTTCAGGGCTTTATACCAAATTGTTAATGTAATCTGTCAGCATATTGCGGTCATAGAAACTTGTAAGGTTGTTGAGATAATAATCGGGTTCAATGCCTTTATCTATATCATAAAATGAACCGTTTTTCAGGAAAGACATCCGCATGGCACTTGAGATCTGGAACACCGTGCCGTAAGCAGTGGAGAGTGGCTGGATAATGCAGCTTCCGCCTCCGCTTGTGCGTCCGAGCAGGGTTACCTTCTGTGAGGACTTCAGCGCTGCAGGAACCAGATTACCGCAGGAAAAACTTACCGGCGAAATCAGACAGTACAGCTTTTTATCCTGAACAGTATCTTTTTCATCAAAACTGCGGTCAAGATTGACATCAGCGCGATAAACAGAAGTAGACATTGCTCCCGTAGCCATGTCTTTAACGCTGAAAGGAACGTCACCCAAAAGCCAGCCGAGTACAAAAATCGCTGCGTCTACTGCGCCTCCTGTATTGTTGCTCAAGTCCAGCACAACATTCTCTATCGGGCTTCCTTCCCGTGTAATCTGTGCATGTGCATAGATAATCAGACCAAGTGTATCGTTTGGAATATTTCCCGTTTCGAGGCTGTTATAAAAAGCTTCGCCACTGTAGGCAGAAGTAAACAAATCAAAAGTGATATAGGCTGTATTACCTATTTCCTCATACCGGGGACATCCTTCCGGATAAAACTGTTGTCTAGCCTCCTCATATAGCCGGCTGTGTTCTGAAATCTTGCGGTTCGAAAAGCCGGCACTGTTCGGGATATTATCCAGCCCCGACATCCAGGAATACTCATTAAAAACAGAGTGCAGATCATCCAGATAATAGTCGATAAATAATTTCAGAGCCCAGTCCGCATCCTCCGGATCGTTACCGCTGAGCGCCTCGTCGTAGCCGATCTGCCAGAAAAGCTTACGGAAGCTTTGAATGTCATGCGGCTCTTTCAAACCGTAAAAGGTGTCCAGGACCAGGCACAGTTCGTTGTAACTGTACTCTGCAAGCGCATCGCTCCGCTGTGTCCGGGGAACATCATAGTAAAAATCTGCCAGCTCTGTGTATGCGCCTTCATCGTAGTCAAACAGATTCTTGTCATTTGCGAGGATCAGCGCGTTACCGTTGAAAAGAAAGCTCGTCCCCATCGGTGCAATAAGGAAATCATTCATTGTCTGCAGCGGCAAATAGTATTTACCGTCCTGCGCAATCATGCAGATTCCGTAGTCTGCCAGATCAAGCGTCATGGCATCGCCGTAGCGGTCGAAAGAAGCCTTTTTGTCCCGGTAAAACAGCTGCGCCTCTCCGTTTTCGTTGTAGCCGGTTTCAGACAGCAGGTCTATCAGCGTCGTTTCATTGGAATTATGAACGAAAGCGTCATAATCATTGAAAACGAGCCTCTCATTTCTGAAATCAAACTTCAGCGTATAGCCGCTCTCGCGTTCAAAAATAACGCTGTCGTCATTCTCATAGATTGTAAGTTCATAACCGGGATCGCCGACGTATTCCCGATTCATAAACCAGAGCAGCTCCGCCCATGCATAAAGTTCAACAAATGGCAGGTCGTTGACGCCGTTTATAAAATACAGCGGGTAGAGCTGCGTCAGCTTAGCATCAGTTCTTCCGATATAGACCGGATAGCTGTGTTCTTCTATTGCATATGCTGCTCCTTCGGCACATACCGTACAACGGAATGCAGGCAGGCCGACACCCGTCAGAATCAGGCAGGCAAGAAGTATGGCTGTTGCACGTAAGCTGATTTTATTTTTCATGATAGTCCTCACCTTCATAATCATTTCTGTTTGTTATAGTTGTTATTATAATTTTATTCTGTTCTTACGTCAATGTGTTTCCTGTTTTTATTGACAAGTTCTTTTGATAACCGTATAATCTTCCCGGGAATGCGCCGCAATTGCGCATTCTCCTTCCCGGGGAATTGCCCCGGTTTATATAAGCGGGTACAGTAATCGTGCCCGCTCATTTATGTAAAAAGCAGGCACAGAACATGAGTTTTTCTTCACGCCACGAACAATCCGATCTTGCCAGAAGACTTCTGGATCTGGCTTCACGCTGTGAAAAGAGCTGTTGTGTTACCAACAGCAATTTTCTCACACCTGCCGAATGCATGGAAGCTGAAAGGTTCAGGCTTCCTTCAGATGAATTCAGGCTTTTTCTCTTCGGAGGCTTCCCGGAATGTGAGAGAAAGATAGCCTTTTTCCTGCCGTTTTTCATGTCTGAAGAGGATTTGGATACGGGAGAAACTCTCAAAGCGGTACGGATAAAAAGCTTTTTCGGAGAACCCGGCCACAGAGATTATCTTGGGGCAATACTCGCTCTCGGAATAGAACGCAACAGAATCGGCGACATTCTTGTCAGCGGGGATACGGCTGTTGTTTTCTGCATGGCATCCGTTGTGCCGCTGCTTCTTCAGGAGCTGGAAAAAGTCGGGCGCTTCGGTGTGAAAGCCGAACAGGTTCCGCTCTCTGAAATCACCCTCCCCGAAAAGAAGGTCAGAATAAAATCATTCACTGTAAAAAGCCTGCGTCTTGACGCCGTGACCGGCGACATGTTCGGTGTTTCCCGCAGCATGGCTGCAGAGCTGATCCGGTTCGGTGCCGTATCTCTTAATTACTCAGTCTGCGAAAAAACAGATGCCCCGGTAAAAGAGAATGATGTGATTTCGGTGCGTGGAAAAGGCAAGGGAAAAATCGCAGCCGTTGGCGGACGGTCAAAAAAAGACCGCCTCTTTATCGAGGCGGAAATCTATCTCAATTGAATCTCACTACTCTGTGAGCCAAACGATAGGCAGCGCTGACAAAGCGCTGTCCTTTTTTACCAGGAAGGCATGTTAGCCGGAGAATTGTATGGTAACGGAAATAATCCGCCCACTTCCGATCAAATTCCCTGCAGTTGCTCCACATTTGTTCAATATCGCTGTCAGCCTGTTCGGTGCAGTTTAACCTTGTAAAAAGGATTGCAATGCCAAACATAATAAACATCTCATGCTTCAGATACTCTTTTTTGCGTTTATCCTTAATCTCGTCAAAATGCAGAGCTTTGAAGCAAAGTTCGGTCGCCTTAATCTGATGAGTATACCGGCGCATCATAACACTCTGCTGAACCGACTGGTCTTCTCTTCCGATTGCGTAATTATACAGGTCACAGTTCATGTAATACATACGTTCTACATAGCGCAGATTGCCGTATACCATGTAGTTATCTTCATAAAATGTATGTTTCGGCATCTCCAGCCCGGTTTCGCGAAGCAGATCAGTCCGGAAAGTAACTGTGTGAATCATCAGGATCTGATCAACCCGGAACGGTTTTGTTTCCTTCCAGGTAAAAATACGTCCCTCCGGCAGCGCATTTGAAAAGACTATGGAACGGTCTCCTTTTCCGTCCGCGTGAACATAATGGTAGTTGGTGATAAAGAGATCGACGCCTCCCTGCCTGTCGCACACTTCCAGCTCATCCAGGAAATGGACAAAGTCTCCGCTCAGGGTATCATCGCTGTCTACCGTTTTGAAGTACTTCCCGGATGCATGCTTCAGCCCCTGGTTGATTCCCTCACCGTGTCCTCCGTTTTCCTGATGGATTACCCGGATGATCGAGGGGTACTTTTCTGCCAGTTCATCCGCAATATGCCCCGTATTATCTTTGGAGCCGTCATCAATGATGATTATTTCCACGCGCTCTCCGCCCGGGAGTATGCTCTGAATGCATTTTTCCATATAATCCTGTGAGTTGTAACACGGCACAGTTACCGTCAGTAATTTCATATAACAAATCCTCCGAGTTCCTTTTCCGCCAGTTTCAGAGCACACTCAAGCACTGCATCCATATCATAATAACGATATTCCCCGAGACGTCCTCCGAAAATCGTCTTTTCCTCAGCGTCGGCCAGCGCTTTGTACTTTTCATACAGTGCGTTATTCCCGTCATTGTTCACCGGGTAGTATGGCTCGTCTCCAACCTGCCACTCCGCGCTGTATTCTCTGGAAATCACGGTTTTTTCCTGTTTTCCGAACACGAAATGCTTATGCTCAATGATGCGGGTATAGGGCGTCTCTATGTCAGTATAATTAATCACGGCATTTCCCTGAAAATTTTCCGTATCCAGTACTTCAGTTTCGAAACGGACACTCCTGTACTGCAGTGGACCGTAGCAGTAATCAAAATAGCGGTCCACAGGGCCGGTATAAATCACTTTTTCCGCCTGACTATCCCAGAAGTGCTTCTGTTCGAGATAGTCTGTTTCCAGGCGGATCTCCGTATCCCCCAGCATATTCCTGACCATTGCCGTATACCCTTCCTCGGGTATTCCCTGAAAGCGGGAGTTGAAATAGTTGTTGTCAAACGTCAGTCTGACCGGCAGCCTGCGGATGATAAAAGCAGGCAGTTCCGTGCATGGTCTTCCCCACTGCTTCTCGGGATACCCTTTCACCAGTTTCTCGTAAATATCTGTTCCGACGAGTGAAATGGCCTGTTCCTCAAGATTTTTCGGCTCGGTAATCCCTGCGGCCTTCTTCTGTCTCAGGATTTCCGCTTCCGCCTCGGCCGGTGTTATAACGCCCCACATTTTATTGAAGGTGTACATATTGAACGGCAGCGAATACAATTCTCCGTGATAGTTTGCGACCGGAGAGTTCGTATATCTGTTAAACTCGGCGAACCGGTTAACATAATTCCAAACTGTTTTGTTGTTTGTATGAAAAATATGTGCTCCGTATTTATGTACCTGTATACCCTCTATCTCTTCCGTATAGGTATTTCCGGCAATGTGATCTCTTTTTTCAAGTATCAGGCAGTGCTTCCCGGCCTGTCTCGCCTGTTCGGCAAAGGCAGCTCCGAACAGCCCTGCTCCTACGATCAGATAATCATATATCATCTGGCTGCTCCTTTATTTAATATCTAATATTATACACGAAAAACACCATCAAAGAAAGAGGGAATGATAAAAAAGTCCTGTAAAAAATGATTGACAAGCATACTGATAGAGGTTAAAATTTTATTAATATACCATCTGCATTATAACAGATTTGAATAACAACAGATACCGACAAGGAGGAATATTATGAAGTATTTTATTGCCATTGATTCCGGCGGATATAAAACGCAGAGTGTTTTATTTGACCAGACCGGTACCGTACTCGCCTATGATTACGGGCGCGGAGCAAACGCATTTGATGTAGGCCCGGAAGAGGCTACAAACCGTCTCATATTCTCAATTGATAATCTGAGGGACAAGCTTCCTGCCGGTGAGAAAATCAGAGGCATTTTCGGAAGTATTTCTGTTGCATTTTACTATCCGGAGATTCAGGAAAGAATTTCCAGACATGTCGGTATAGCAAAGTGCTGTATGGACTCCATCGTCTGCAGCGTAATGGCTCCGGTTTTGGGCAAGGAAGATGGCGTATGCCTGATTTCAGGTACCGGTTCTTATTGCTGCATCCGCGAGGCAGGCAAGCACCGGCATTTCATCGGCAGCACAGGCTATATGCTGGATACCGGAGGCAGCGGCTACGTTTTGGGGCGTCAGGCGCTGATCGCTATCCAGCGTGAACGCGACGGCCGCGGTCCGTCAACTTTGCTGACTCCGATTCTGGAAAAAGAAATGGGTGAAACGCTCCAGGAGCATCTTCCCGTTATTTACGCGGGCGGCAGAACTTATATATCTTCTTTTGCGCATGCTGTTTTTGCAGCCAGAAAGCAGGGCGATGCCGTTGCAACACGCATCTTCAATGATGCTGTGAATTATTACGAAGAAGCTATGCAGGCTGCCTTCCGGATTATGGGTAAGCCGTATAAAGCTGCACTTGGCGGCGGTTTGTTCATCCATGTTCCGGAATACACCAAGGCTGTGTGCGCCCGTGCTCCCGAAGGTTGCGAGCTGAAGGTGCTCGACACCCCGACGATATATGGCGCCGCATTGGAAACTATGTGGCTCTGTAATGAAGATATTCCCGCAGGTTTTAAAACCCGCTTCATTGAAACGTACGAAGCACAGCCAAATCTCCGTACCGGCTGGTAAAACAAAGACAATCAAAAATGCCTCACCTGTCCGGTGAGGCGTTTTCTTTATACATGTTTGTCAGGCTTTCAAAGCCGGCTTGCCTGCTGCTTTACGCAGAGCATTGAATTCTTCAAGGAGCTTTGTTTCGGCTTCCTTCTCAGCCTTCTTCTGCTCGGGTGTCAGTTTGGCAATACGTGCTTCCTCAGCTTTGGCGGCATCTGCCTGCTTCTTGAGTTCTGCCTGATAGGCTTCCTCGCCTTCTTCCATGCGGATCTTGTCTACAGCAGAGATATACTCACGGCCTTCTGCCTTCGCAGCTGCTTTCTGATCACTGACAATTGCTTTGCTGTCAAGTTTGCCGAATTTTTCAACATTCATCATCATGAAGATGAGGAAGATTCCCAGATAGCACAGCGTTTCTCCTCCGATAAAGACCCACGGCATAGCGGTACGAAGTGCTGTGTTCGTCTGCAGAGTGGAAACATCATAGTTTACGCCACTGAGTACTGCATTCAGAACGCCGGTAGCCAACCCTGTCATACCTGCCATGATGGCACCGTAAATTGTCATGGAAAGTCCGTCCGTTCTGGCCCCGTGGATAGCTTCCTGATGGTCAAGAATATCAGCCAGAAGAGCAAGGGACAGATACATGGCCGGTGTGGAGCCGAGTGCTTTGACGATAAAGGAGATAATAACGACTGTGAAATTGTCCGGCTTCAGCATGCCGATAATTCCGCCTATTGTTGCCAGCACGGCTCCGCAAAGGATAGCCTTTGCCTTGCTGCCGAGTTTATTGGCCAAAGGAAGCGCAATCACCATGCCGACAGCAGTCGGAATTGCGCCGATAATTGCCAGCGTACCTTGCAGCTGACCGCCGTAAGCGATGGTATAGTTTCCGGAAGCATCTTTGAACATGGCCGTGCAGAAATAATTCTGAGAAACATTTTTGATCATTCCTCCGAACTGATAGAGGAAGAAGAAAACCATCATAATAATCCAGAACTTATCATGCAGGCAGATCTTTGCCTGTTCACCGGTGGGCAGAGCTTTCTTCTCGTTACCGGCCTTGCCGGCTGTCTCTTCCGTGACGCGTTCACGTGTGAAGAAGAACTCGATCATGACGCCTACAAATGTGATAATAATGAGGGCGATAACGAAGACCTTCCAGTGTGCCTGGGAAAGGCCGGCATCGTAAAGCGTAGCGCCTGTCTCATCCACGTAATACTGGATTTTTCCTGCCTCGTTGGTAACGGGTGTGCCTTTGCCGCTCATGTCATAAACAAACAGCAGATTCAGGAAGAACGGCAGTATCATACTGGAAAGTCCCATGGCAGCCAACATGGTGGCATTGGAAATCGTAGCCAGCAGGCCGCGGTCCTTGCTGTTTCTCGTGGAAAGACTGACCAGTGCTGCATGCGGCGTATAATACATCGGATAGGCAAAGGCAAACCAGAGGTTGTAGCCGATTGCAATGCATACCAGTGCCCCCGTATGCCAGGAATCATTGGCAGCATTGTACGGGCAGAACACGAACAGGAACAGCAGCGCCAGCAGGCTGATGGGAACGCTGAGAATCAGCAGCGGTCTTGCCTTGCCTGCCTTGGAGACGTTGTTGTCCATGAGCCGTCCGACAAGGATGTTGCCGAGAACGACAAAGATTACCGAAATAACCGGCAGCCAGGTGAAGAAGCCCTTTGCCCAGGTGTTGATATGCAGCACGTCGGACATATACTTGTTGAAGTAGTTTGCAAGGATGGAGTTTGCCAGCAGAGCCATCGTCGGTCCGACGAGATAACCGATAGCGCCTTCGGGAAACAGAGTCACATTGTTCTTTTTGATCAGGCTGGGGGGCAGTTTCTCATAAAAGCCTGTCAGCCCTTTTCCGTTTTTGCTCATTTCTTCCTCCAAAATAATGATTTACTCTCTATAACAGGAAGCGCGGAAAAGCGCTGTGCTATGATTTTTTCAGGGCGAGTACCAGATCAGCGCAGAAGTCCACGCAGATTACTGCGAAAACTATGCCCCAGAACACATGCTCTGTTTTAAAAAAAACTACCGTCAGGATTGCCATGAGCACTGTCAGGACGAGCGCAAGTATCGGAGAAATACCGTTTGTATTGTTCTTCATAACCTGTCCTCCTATTCAAGAGCCTTCTGCTGCTTCGCGACGCCCTGCTGTTTGACAAACCCGCCGATCAGTTTGCCCAGGCCTTTGCAGAAGCTGATGCCGTGACCGTTGACAATGTCCAGAATTCCGTCGCACATCTCCTGGCTGACCATGCCTCCGGCCATTTTCCCGATGGCCCGGATAGGCATATTGTAAATAAAGGTAATATTGAGATCCGGCTCGCCCTTTTCAATGCTCTTGTTGAGCATATTGGTCATGATCTTCCAGACAAGGCGCGCCTTTAAGCTCTTTGCGTAATAGAGTTGGGCAATCGCATCGTTAGCCTGAATCGTACCGGACCATCTGCCGCTGGGGATTTCATGGCCGAGCAGTTCTCTGAATTCGGCGTCTGAAACAGCCCTGATATCGCCCTTCGCATAACTCGGCAGTTTTGCGAGGTCCTCACACTTAGGAGCATCTGTTCCTTTCACGGTAACGGAACCCGCCAGGCGGACATCCGCCGAGGAAGCTGCGATCTGAATTTCATACTCCCCGCCGTCAATTTCGAAGCGGTTGGAAGCGCTGTTCCAGTAACGGAATGCCTTGTCATCCAGTTCAATGGTGACCTCTTTGCTCTCCCCTGCCTTCAGGAAAACCTTGGCGAAGCCTTTCAGTTCCTTATACGGGCGGTAAACGGATGGATTCTTCGCATGCACATAGAGCTGTGCAACTTCTGCGCCGTCGACCTTTCCTGTATTGGTAAGCGTAAAGACCGCTTTCTTGCCTGTCACCTTGAGATCGCCATAAGAGAAGGTGGTGTAACTCAGCCCGTAGCCGAAAGGGAACAGGACAGGCATCTTTGCCGTGCAGTAATAGCGGTAGCCTACAAAGAGTCCTTCTCGGTATTCCACGGAACGCTCTCTTGCAGGGAAGTACGGGGCAGATGAGCAGTCTTCATACTTCAATGGATAGCTTTCACTGAGTTTGCCGGAAGGGTTGACTTCTCCGAGTATCACGCGCAGGACTGCGGAGGCTCCCGCCTGCCCGCAGAGGTAACCGTGAACAAGCCCTTTGCACTGGTCAAGCCATGGCATCTCGACAGAAGAACCGGCGGACATGACCACGATCACATTCGGGTTGACTTCGGATACGGCTTTCAGAACTTCGGTCTGGCACAGGGGCAGCGCAAGGGTAGAGCGGTCGAGGCCTTCCGACTCGGAAATTTCATCGAGTCCTATATACAGCAGCACATAGTCTGCTTTCTTTGCCAGCAGCGCTGCTTTCATTTGCATCTCTGCATTCGGCTCACCGTGGCGCGGATAGCCGGGTTCGAAGCCGACGACGTCCAGATCAAAATTACCGATCACATCCATGGTGTTGTCAAGTTTCGTGCAGTTGACAACGGAACTTCCGGCTCC